>ENA-UEPI01000271-UEPI01000271.1-human-gut-metagenome-genome-assembly--contig:-NODE-271-length-42769-cov-199.572801_pt1 | contig 42769 bp, 32 predicted proteins | sample MGYA00242899_ERZ507914 | MGnify/ENA primary metagenome ERZ507914 (study PRJEB26167, sample SAMN06115442) | human gut metagenome | host: Homo sapiens | place: China:Chongqing | collected 2015-07-28...
AATATGTACAATAAAATGAATTTTGTCGCTTTGCAAGCAAAATCCCACTAAACCCTATAGGTTGCGGATTTGAGGATGAAAAAGATTTGTATCAACAATCGCGACGAGATGATTATATTGTTTGTCGATAATATCGCATATATCATGGCAGACGGCAATTACACCAAAATATGTTATATCGGTGGACTTTCTACAGTGCTGTCGTTGGGTATCTCAAAGATTGAGGCTATGTTGTCGCAGGCTTACCCCAAAGGAACGACGAGTCCGTTTATACGCCTTGGACGTAGCGTTATCATCAACCAGATGTTCCTCTACGACATCAATGTTCTCAAACAGCACCTTGTACTGTCCGATTGCCTTAAAAATTCAGTAACACTCAAACTTCCCAAGCCATTGCTTAAAAAATATAAGGATATGGTGAACAGAAGTAGTAGCACAACTCTAAAAAAATAGTTATGCAAGAAGTTATTATCGGTAAGGAGGGAACACAGAAGTTCCCTATCAACAATTCGAGAGTGAGCCGACAACATGCCAAGATTACTGTATCGGACAGTGGACAATGGACTCTTGAAGACCTTAATTCCACCAACGGCACTTATATCATTGACGACAACGACGAGCTTGTTCAAATCAAGAAGGTGAGCATCACAGAGTTTACTCGTGTCGTCCTTGCCGACCAGACAAGTATGGGTTTCACTTTCTTTGCCCACCATGTTGTTGAGGATGATCCCCAAAATTACAAGGCTGAGTTTCAATATGTTCTTCGTATTCACGACAAGGCTTTGAAGGAGAAGGCTGAGATAGATGCCAAGATACAAAAGAAAAATATGATGAGATTCTTGCCGGGTATTATCTCGGCAGTCATAGGTCTTTTACTTACATTGCTTCTTCCTTTCAACCAGAAGGTGTATGGTGTAGCAGTAACTGCTTTATTCACGGCACTTTTACAGGTTATCATCAATATCTATTTGGGCAAGGACTCGAAACTAAAGGATTTCAGCAACAAGTATTCCAACAAACTCACCTGTCCTTGTTGCTCTAAACCTCTCTCTGAAATAGAATTTAAAAATCAAATGTGCAGTAGGTGTAAAGCCCATGCATAATGTATTAAAACGACAGAAAAATGAAACGACTATTCACCACTATCATTATTATGCTCCTGCTGTGTATCTCGGCAGAGGCTCAGAAAACGTATGCCATCATTACTGGCGTGTCAAACTATGAGGGCGACAAGAACGACCTTACCCAGTCTACCAAAGATGCCAAGCGTCTTGCAATGCTCTACAAAACAAAAGATGCAACGGTGGTGTTGCTTACATCCAAGAATGCCACACGTGCCAATGTCATTGCTGCCATCCGTAAGGTGAAGGCTGTTGCCAATGCCAACGACCATATAGTGTTCTCGTATAGCGGACATGGCATAGAGAATTATATGTGTACTTATGTGTCGGGTGGCTCAAAGATGTTTGCCTATAATGAGCTGTTCAGCGAATTGGACAAATGCCAGGCTAAGGACATTGTTTGCTATATTGACGCTTGCTTCTCAGGAACTGCTGTCAATAATATGAACACTAAAGAGATGACCACCAAGGACATGAGCCGCATTTCTTGGAAGAACATCGTGAAGAACAATCCACGATATATTGTCTTTCTGTCCTCACGTGCTGATGAACTCTCGGCAGAAAGTCCACTTGTAGGTTCGGGATTCCTCACAAATGGTGTCATCAAGGGATTGCGTGGCAAGGCTGACAGCAACGAGGACAAGAAGGTTACTGTGATGGAATTGTTTAAGTATGTACACAAGGATGTGCAACTGCATAACAACAAGCAGCATCCGCAATTGGTCACTTCCAAGTCACTATACGATAATGTTCTAATGAGTTGGTAAGGAATATCAATATGGCAGAAGATAATAAAAGAAAAGTAATGGCAGCCAAATGTCCCAAATGCGGACAGGTTGTGAAGTTCTATATGCCTGAGCAGGAATGTGTGGTAAAACTTAAATGTCCGCAACAGCAGTGCGGACATGTTTTTGGAGTGAAGATCACACAGAAGGAAATTCATCTTGGCAATGGTGCCACACAACAACAGTCTGATGCAACGCAACAGCAAGGAGAGTCTCATCCAGTCACCGACCCTATTGTGAACACTGGTGGCACTCCTTCGGGTGTTATTGCCCGACTGTTGCAGAAAAAGAAGCATTTCTACAACAAGGATAAGTTTCATGTGCTGCATCTGGGTGCCAACACCATTGGTATGTTCGACCCGCAGTCGCCTTCCGACATCATGATTGAGGGCGACCGCACCATCAGCCATCGCTCTATTACTATAACGGTTGAGTCTGTGGGCTGCTCCTATAAGTATCTGTTCACTGTCAACCGTTTTAAGAATCCGGTTTATCTCTCTGGCAAACCTATTGCCGAGGGCACTTCTATTTATATCCAGCCAAACCAGGAGTTTGTGCTTGGTAGAACACGTTTTTGTCTTTCTAAATAAACAACATGATACATAACGCTCTAAATATCGGCTCTTCATTGAAAGGAGCCGTTCTTTATACTATAGCAGAGCCATTGCATAGTGGTGGCTTTGGCATCACCTATCGTGCCACAGCCCAAATCATGGTGGGCAACATTCCGCAGACTGCCACATTCACCATCAAGGAGTTTTTTATGGGCAAGATTTGCTCAAGGGATGCCAATGGCAATGTTGTGGTGACTGCAGAAAACCAGCAGGCGTTCAAAAGTGCCAAAGCCGACTTCAAGACAGAGGCTGAGATTCTGCACTCGCTCAAACACGACAACATAGTGCCAGTGAACGAGGTGTTCAAGCAGAACAACACTGTGTATTATGTCATGAGCTATCTTGGCAATGTGTCGCTCTATCAGTATGTGGCTGAGAATTGTGGGGCATTGCAGGAGTCTCAAGCTAAAGGCATCATCTTGCCGCTTACGAGTGCTCTTGCCTATCTGCACAACCGCAACATCCTGCATCTCGACATCAAGCCCGATAATATCATGATGGTTAGGCATGGCAACACCATAAAACCTGTATTGATTGACTTCGGTCAGGCTATGTATTTCGTCAATGGCAAGCCTAAAAAAGATAAGGGCATCCGTGGCTATTCCAAGGGTTATTCTCCTTTGCAACTGAAACAAAACGTCAGCATCTTCTCTCCCTCGCTCGACATCTATTCGCTTGCTGCCACATTGCTCTATATGCTTAGCGGTGTTGACCCGTGTGATGCTGAGGAACAGAGTACTCACAAAATCTATAAGACATTGCCTGAGTCTGTGTCGCAGAACACTATGGATGCCATTATATGCGGATTGCAGAAGGGAACCGTCCGCCGACATAATGACATCGCTTCCTTTCAGAACATATTGGAGCATGGCATACATTCAACTGCCAACAGCTCATTCTCAAATAATGCAGGCGACGGACGTATTCCTACCGACACTATCATTCCCGATTCTCCTAAGCCTATAAGTACCAAACTCATTGCTATAGCATGTGTGGCAGTCGTATCTCTTGGTGGATGGTTTGCTTGGAATAAATTTAATAAAAATGAAGGAGGCAATGCTACTGAGCATTCGGCTAATAACGATACACAGCAATCACAAAAGAAGGACACCACATCAGTCATAGCCGATAGTTTAATGCCCGAGCATGTGGATATTAAAGAACATGTAGCTAAAACCTCTAAAAAGGATGAGCAAAAACAGTCAAACAAGTCAGAAGAAAAGATTGAGCCTGCGGATTCTCACAAGCCAACTTCTATTCCTTCTCCTAAGCATACCCTATCTCCCAAGTCTGGCACTGTCAATCTTGGCTATGCCACATGGAAAGGCGAACTGCTCAACGGCAAGCCTCATGGCAACGGAACAATGATGTTTCATCGTTCTCATGCCGTTAGCGGATGCTATATGACCCCTCAGGCTGGCGATTATATCATTGGCTACTGCCAAAATGGAGTGATTCAGAACGGTGCTCTCTATCGTGACGGAGAGAAAATAGAAACGATAATAAGATAACAAACAAAACTATATAAAAGTCGACAACCATCATGCGAAAGATATTCTTATCCTTTTTCATGCTCTTTGCAGTAATCTCAACGGTCTTTGCCCAGAAGCTCACTGTGGAGTCGTTCAAGCTTGCATCACACGACCTCACAGCCCAATCTCAACCTCGCAAGGATCTTAACGACCGCAACTGTGCTCTTGTCAAGGTGGGCATTGCTCTTGATGGGGTGAAGTTTGATGGCAGCATTATGGGCGAACCCATTCAGAAGTTGGGCGAATATTGGGTGTATATGCCTAAGGGAGTCTCCATGCTTCAGGTTCTGCATAAGAACTACACTCCACTTATGGTCAATTTCTACGACTATGGTGTTGGCAAGGTGGAGAGTGGAATGACCTACATCCTTACTTTGTCAAAGCCAGCAGGCAGCACAGAGTCTACTGATGCAGGAGGCAACTTCTATGCGCTCACCGTAACCCCAAAAAATGCTGTCGTCACCATCGACGGCAACCAGCAGACGGTATCCACCGACGGTGAGTATTCTGCCATGCTTCCTTATGGCAGTCATACTTATAAGGTGGAGGCAGGAGGTTATATCTCCAAGAGTGGATCATTCACTATCAGCAGCAGCGACATGACTCCCATCAATGTCAGCCTTGTCTCAGCTATGGCTACAGTCTCTGTCACTTGCCCCACACCTGCCGTGTCGCTATATGTCGACAAGAAATCCGTTGGCATGGCTCCTTGGACAGGAAGTCTAAAGGAGGGTATGCACCTTATCGAAGCAAAGAAGAAGGGCTACCGCAGTCAGCAGCGCACTATCAATCTGTCTCAACAACAAAGGCTTGATGTGGCTTTTGCTGAACTCGCAGCCATACAAGGTAACCTCTCTGTAAACTACAAGCCCTTTGGTTCTGATGTTTATATTGACGGCAAGAAGGTTGGACAAAGCCCACGTGTGTTTAATGGTATCATGGTGGGCAATCATAAGGTTGAAATAAAGAAAGACGGCTATGGCACGGACAGCAAGACAGTAAGCATCTTAGAGGGTCAGACAGCCTCTTTGTCGGGAGTGTTGACAACACATACCTCATCGTCTGTGGCATCAGGATTTTCATCGTCTGGCAATACAATAACCATCCCCGTAAAGGATGGCATCAGCATTGATATGGTTCGTGTTGAGGCAGGAACGTTTACTATGGGAGCGACAGCGGAGACGAAGTATCCGTATGATTGTGAGAAACCTACCCATCGTGTAACTCTGACCAACGACTATTATATTGGCAAATACGAGGTGACTCAGGCTTTATGGAAAGCCGTGATGGGCAAAAATCCTTCATTTTTCAAGGGTGACAACTTGCCTGTTGAGGAAGTTAGTTGGGACGACTGTCAGGACTTCTTAAGCAAGCTGAACCGTATAACCGGCAAAACGTTCCGTCTTCCCACCGAAGCCGAATGGGAATATGCTGCCCGTGGTGGCAACAAAAGCCGAGGTTATCAGTATAGTGGCAGCAATAATCTTTCTGATGTTGCTTGGTATTACGATAATAGCGGTATTAAGACTCATGCCGTTGGTACAAAGCAAGCCAACAAATTGGGTATATATGATATGAGTGGTAATGTATGGGAGTGGTGTCAAGATTGGTATGGAGCATACAGTAGTTCCTCACAGGTAAATCCAACTGGTGCTAATAGTGGATCCCGCCGCGTGTTCCGTGGAGGTAGCTGGAGCGACAGTGATAGTCGCTGTCGCTCATCGTACCGTGATGAAAGCACGCCTGACAACCGCTTCAACCACGTTGGGCTCCGCTTGGTTCTCTCCGAATAACGACTTCTTGTTTCGAGTTATCCACTCTTATTATTAATGTCCTAAGCCCTTATAAAAAACATCGAGTAAAATTCCGGTGTAGCCGGAAAAAACTAATATAAATTTTATGCGAAATATTCTTCTATCCCTTGTCTTGCTCTTTGCCGCAATATCGTCAGCCATTGCCCAAGAGCTGACAGTAAAATCCTTCAAGCTCGCTGGAAGCGACCTCACTGCCCAAACTCAGCCTCGCAAGGACTTGAACGACCGCAACTGTGCCTTAATAAAGGTTGGCATCGGACTGCAAGGAGTGCAGTTTGAGGGCGGTATCATGGGCAATGTAGAGAACAATACCGGCGAATACTGGGTGTATATGCCGCAGGGCAACCGACAGCTGAAGGTGAAGCATGCCAACTATGCCCCCGTTATGGTGACATTTGCCGATTATGGCGTGGAGAAGTTGGAGAGTAACCGCACGTATGAGCTTATTGTCGTTACATATCCACAATATGCAATAACTCAAAATATGACAAATCAGTCCTTGGATTCTCAACAATCCACGCCTCAAACACATCCTACAGTATCTGACAATGCTATCTCAATTCCCGTAAAGAATGGCATCAACATTGATATGGTTCGTGTTGAGACTGGAACGTTTACTATGGGAGCGACAGCGGAGATGGAGGATCCAAATGATAATGAGAAACCAACCCATCGTGTAACTCTGACCAATGACTATTACATTGGCAAATACGAGGTAACTCAGGCTTTATGGCAAACGGTGATGGGCAACAATCCTTCGATGTTTAAGGGTGACAACTTGCCTGTAGAACAAGTAAGTTGGGACGATTGTCAGGAATTCATAAGCAAACTGAACCATATAACCGGCAAGATGTTCCGTCTTCCCACCGAAGCCGAATGGGAATATGCTGCCCGTGGCGGCAACAAAAGTCGAGGTTATCAGTATAGTGGCAGCAATAATCTTTCTGATGTAGCTTGGTTTCGGGATAATAGTGGAAGCAAGACTCATGCCGTTGGTACAAAGCAGCCCAACGAGTTGGGTATATATGATATGAGTGGTAATGTATGGGAATGGTGTCAGGATTGGTTTGGAAAATATAAACGTTCCTCACAGGTAAATCCAACTGGTGCTAATAGTGGATCCGGCCGCGTGCTCCGTGGAGATGGCTGGTTCAGCTTCAGCTTTGCCAGGTTAGGTCGCTCGTCGTGCCGTTACTGCTACACGCCTGACTACAGCGTCAACCACCTTGGGCTCCGCTTGGTTCTCTCCGAGTAACGACTTCTTGTTTCGAGTTTTCCACTCTTATTATTAATGTCCTAAGCCTCAAAACGAGACGTCATTTAATTGTTTTATTCGCTGTTGCCGAATAAAAATGTCGTTTTTTATTTTGTGACACCGAATAAAAATCATATCTTTGTAGGAAAAAGCAGAGTATGGATAATGAAATATTTAGAACGATAATCTCTGAGAATCAAGAATATATAGGAAGCATACCGTTGGTGGAGCGTCCTCTTGACTTGGAAGAGTATGGCAACTATGTGTTTGTGGGCGTAAGACAGGCCGGAAAGTCCTATTTGTTGTATCAACGTGTGCAGCAATTATTGGCAGAGGGAAAGCTGTTGGAGGACATAGTTTATGTCAATTTCGACGATGAGCGTCTGCAAGGGATGGCAGCTACAGACTTTGACCTTATACTTCAGGCTTATCACAGCATGTATAGCGGTCAGCCGATATTCTTCTTTGACGAGATACAGAATGTGGACGGTTGGGCTAACTTTGCGCGCCGTCTTGTCAACTTGAAGTATCGTGTTTATGTGACTGGCAGCAACGCCAAGATGTTGAGCCGTGACATAGAGACCGTTTTGGGAGGCAGGTATCTTAGCGTGAATGTCTTTCCGTATAGCTTTAGTGAATATCTTACGGCTGTCGGTGTAAACATTGCAGGAGGATGGCAGTATGGCAGAAAGGCTAATGAGTTGCAGCGTCATTTCAGAACTTACTTTGAATGGGGAGGTTTCCCGGAATTGGTTAACTTTCGTGAGAAGCGCATCTGGCTCAACAGCTTGTACAACCGCATATTCTTCAACGACCTCATTGTACGCCATAAGATAAAGAACGAGGATGCCCTGCGTCTTTGTGTGCGTCGTTTGGCAGAAAGCGTGATGCAACCCTGCTCGTTGAACAGATTGAGCAATTTGGTTAAGTCGACAGGTGTTCCATGTAGTCCGTCAACTATTATGGAGTATGTGAGATACTTGCAGGAGTCATGCTTGTTGATATCATTAGACAACTATGCCTCTAAGTTCACAGAAAAAGAAACAGTGAAGAAGCACTATTTTGTGGACAACGGACTGTTGCACCTCTTCATCAACAACCCCGACACTCTGTTGCTTGAGAACCTATGTGCCATAACATTATATAAGAAGTATGGCAGTGGCATCTATTATTTCAATCGCAATATAGAGGTGGATTTCTATGTGCCCGATGAGAAGTTGGCTGTGCAAGCCAGTTATAGGATGAGCGACGAGGCAACATTGGAGCGTGAGATAAAAGCCTTGGTAGCTCTAAATTCTTTATATCCTCTAAAAAGAGCACTAATAGTGACATACGAGGATGAGGGATTTGTGGAGCGTGACGGGTTGAAAATTGAGATTGTGCCTGTTTGGAAATGGGTGCTGAATGGTGAATAATGATAAGTACATAAACAATTAAGATAAACACTATGCGCAATATACTTTTATCCTTCGTATTGCTCTTTGCTGCAATATCATCAGTTCTTGCCCAAGAGCTGACAGTAAAATCCTTCAAGCTTGCTTCAAGCGACCTCACTGCCCAGACTCAGCCACGTAAGGACCTTAACGACCGCAACTGTGCGTTAATAAAGGTTGGCATCGGACTGCAAGGAGTGCAGTTTGAGGGCGGTATCATGGGCAATGTGGAGAACAAGACTGGCGAATACTGGGTGTATATGCCGCAAGGCATCCGACAGCTGAAGGTGAAGCATGCCAACTATGCCCCCGTTATGGTGACATTTGCCGATTATGGCGTGGAGAAGTTGGAGAGTAACCGCACGTATGAGCTTATCATTACTGCTTCGGGTAGCACACAAATTGCACAGAAACAACGACTAACCATACGCTACTCTCCATCATCTGCCACTGTGCTTGTAGATAACAAAATGGTGAAAGGTACAAATGGCGTTGCACAGACTACATTGCCCATAGGTCAGCATTCGTATATTGTTGCTTGTGATGGTTATGAGTCGGAAGAAGGCACGGTTAAGCTTAAAGCTTCAGCACCGAGCAATATACAAATAACGCTGACGAAAGAGGCAGTGGCAATACAACAAAATATAGTTTCTCAACCAGCAGTGGCTCAGCAGCCCGTAGTACAAGCACCTATAGCTAACAGTGATAATATAACCATCCCCGTAAAGGATGGCATCAGCATTGATATGGTTCGTATTGAGGCGGGAACATTCACCATGGGAGCGACACCAGAGATGAAGAAACCAGATGGTGCTGAGAAACCAACTCATCGTGTAACTCTGACCAATGACTATGACATTGGCAAATACGAGGTGACTCAGGCTTTATGGAAAGCCGTGATGGGCAAAAATCCTTCATATTTCAAGGGTGACAACTTGCCTGTTGAGAATGTTAGTTGGGATGACTGCCAAGAATTTATCAGCAAGCTGAACAGTATAACCGGCAAGACGTTCCGTCTTCCCACGGAAGCCGAATGGGAATATGCTGCCCGTGGCGGCAACAAGAGCCGAGGTTATCAGTATAGTGGCAGCAATAATCTTTCTGATGTTGCTTGGTTTTTTGATAATAGTGGAAGCAAGACTCATGCCGTTGGTACAAAGCAAGCCAACGAATTGGGTATATATGATATGAGTGGCAACGTATGGGAGTGGTGTCAAGATTGGTATGGCAAATACAAAAGATCCTCACAGGTAAATCCTACAGGTGCTAATAGTGGATCCAACCGCGTGCGCCGTGGAGGTAGTTGGGGCACCACTGCCAGAGCCTGTCGCTCATCGTGCCGTCACTACGACTCGCTTTTCGACCTCGGCCGCTTCCGTGGGCTCCGCTTGGTTCTCTCCGAGTAACGACTTCTTGTTTTGAGTAGTCCACTCTTATTATAAATGTCCTAAGTTTCAAAACATCGAGTAAAATTCCGTCGAAGCCGGAAAAACTAATATAAATTTTATGCGAAATATTCTTTTATCCTTCGTCTTGCTCTTTGCTGCAATATCATCAGCTCTTGCCCAAGAGCTGACTGTAAAATCCTTCAAGCTTGCTTCAAGCGACTTGACTGCCCAAACTCAGCCACGTAAGGACCTTAACAACCGCAACTGTGCAGTTGTGAAAGTACAGTTCGTGGGTGAGTTGACCAACATTGAGGGCAATGTCATCATGCCCTTAGTGAAGCGCAACAACGAGACGTGGGTATATATGCCGCAGAACACACGGCAGATGAAAGTAATCACCAAAAACTATTTGCCTCTGATGGTGACATTCGCCGACTATGACATCGAACGATTGGAGAGCAACCGCACATATGTGCTTACGCTTTTGAGCAACAATCTGCAGCAAGCGCAGCAGTCGCAAACTCTTACTATCAAATACATGCCGACTAACGCCACTGTGCTTGTAGACAACAAGATGGTGAAGGGCGCGAATGGCGTGGCAAGGACGACATTGCCAGTAGGTCAGCACTCGTATATTGTTGCTTGTGATGGGTATGACTCGGAGGAAGGTACAGTAAAACTAAAAGCGTCAACTCCAAGCAATCTTCAGATTACTCTGTCTAAAGAAGCAGTGGCAATACAACAAAATATAGTTTCTCAACCAGCAGTGGCTCAGCAGCCCGTAGTACAAACACCTATAGCTAACAGTGATAATATAACCATCCCCGTAAAGGATGGCATCAGCATTGATATGGTTCGTGTTGAGGCGGGAACGTTTACTATGGGAGCGACAGCGGAGATGAAAGATCCAAATGATGATGAGAAACCTACCCATCGTGTAACTCTGACCAATGACTATTATATTGGCAAATACGAGGTGACTCAGGCTTTATGGAAAGCCGTGATGGGTAACAATCCTTCGAACTTTAAGGGTGACAACTTGCCTGTTGAGAAGGTTAGTTGGGACGATTGTCAAGAATTTATCAGCAAGCTGAACCGAATAACAGGCAAGACGCTCCGTCTTCCCACGGAAGCCGAATGGGAATATGCTGCCCGTGGCGGCAACAATAGCCGAGGTTATCAGTATAGTGGCAGCAATAATCTTTCTGATGTTGCTTGGTTTAGGGGTAATAGTGGAGGCAAGCCTCATGCCGTTGGTACAAAGCAACCCAACGAGTTGGGTATATATGATATGAGTGGCAACGTAGATGAGTGGTGTCAAGATTGGTATTGGTATGGAGCATACAGTAGTTCCTCACAGGTAAATCCTACAGGTGCTAATAGTGGGTCCTACCGCGTGTGCCGTGGAGGTAGTTGGGGCTGCATTGCCAGGATCTGTCGCTCGTCGTACCGTTACTGCGGCACGCCTGTCAGCCGCTACACCTTCCTTGGGCTCCGCTTGGTTCTCTCCGAGTAACGACTTCTTGTTTCGAGTTTTCTACTCTTTTATACAGCATAAACTATGCAGATTCTTATAAATAAAGTAGAGTTTTTCTCTCAGCTTGGCAACCGCCCTTCTCAACAAGACTGTCTTTCACCAACAGAACCAACAGCCCGCACTTCTTTTTTTGTTGTATGCGATGGTGTTGGTGGCAGAGACCATGGTGAGATAGCCAGCAGTCTTGTTTGTCAATCGTTCGAACACAATCTTGCTAATAATGACTGTTGCAATTTAAAAGCAGCAGACATTGTAAGACTTACAAACGAAGCATACAAGACATTATACAAAAACAGGGCAGTTTGTGCATCAATGGCTACAACACTTGCTTTTATGGCAAAGACCCATGAGGGAATGCTCTTGGCACATCTTGGCGACAGCCGTATCTATCAGATACGCAAGGGTGAAGGAGTGGTGTTTCAGACCAAGGACCATTCGCTCGTAAATGACTTGCTCGACAGTGGAGAGATAAAGCCGGAAGAAGCCAAGAATCATCCTAAAGGTAATGTCATAACAAAATGTTTGTTCGTTACTGACGACAAAGACCGCTATATGACTCCGACAATAACCCTGATACGCGACATAAAGCCACATGATGTGTTTATGCTATGTACGGATGGAGTATATGGTATGGTCGACAACGCCGACATGGCTGAGATACTGACATCCGACAATTCTCTTGAAGAGAGAACAAAAGAACTGGCGGCTATATGCAGGAACAGCCACGACAACAACACGGCTTATATCGTAGAGATAGATGACATAGACGATGACGACACTGAGGATAAAGAAAACATAACCTACACAATAGACAAGCCAAGGAGAACAACAAAAAGTCGATTTTTCGACTTCGTCAGAGAAACCCTTGGTTTCGTCAAATAAACTTAGCCTCTGAAGTAACATGAAGAAAAAGACTTGGCTGAGATATAAATAAGTCCTATCTTTGCATCAGAAATAAAAGTAAAACAGAAATATAAACCCAATAAAAACATTGATTATGGAGACAAAGGCTTTGAATATCAACGAAAACTCAAAAGAGAACTTAAAGAAAGGTGCAGCATTAGCTGGAGCAGCTATGGCTGGTGCAGGTGTTATGGTAACTGCCGATATTGTAAGAGGTGAGGAAGACATAGATATTGTGGATTCTATAGACGATAATCCTACTGCCCCTATTGCAGAAGAGACGAATGACAGCAATGCAACAACACAGGCTACAAACACTCACAACGCAGCACAAGACAATGCCGCAAGTGCAACAACACAAACAGCAGAACCTGCTGCAACAGCATCTACCACAGAGCCACAACCACAGGCTACTGTAGAAGAACCGGCTCAAACCAATGTACCATCGGCTAATGAGGCTTCTACTAATGAGGTGAACGCAGAAGTCAACGTAGACGATATTCCTGATGTTGATCCTACCCTCGTGGCACAGAACCTGACAGACGACGTTATAATGGTTGACCCTACCGACATCGACATGGAGAACATGGATATTGCAGCGGTGGGAACTGTGGAAACCGTTGACGGTGAGGTGTTGACAGCTGCACAGATTGTAGGTGACAATGGCGAAAGCCTGTATATGGTGGACGTAAACGGAAATGGCTCGTATGATGTCGTAACCGACGATACTGGCAATGTGTTGGCTGAGGTGCCTTCTACTCTTACTGTGAGCGACACCGAAAGTATCATTGGCACTAACAATGATGACTATGGCTATTTGGCACAGAACGATAGTGACGACACTACGGATGCTGTTGTGGACAATGCTATGGATGACGTTGTGGATCTTGGATAATAAAGGCATGTTAAATCAATAAAACCAACAAAAACTATGAGATATAAATATATAATGCTGACTGTGGCAATGGCTTTGTTCGCTGCCTATAATGCCACGGCTCAGAAAAAGGCTACACCAAACAAGCAGGCTAAGCCTGCGGCAGTGAATGCTGACTCTGTAGAGGTGAGGAAGTTGACCGATGATGCCAAGAAGGGTAACAGCGAGGCTCAAAACACTCTCGGCACTTACTACTACTCTGGCAAGAAAGTGAAGCAGAACTATGATGTGGCCCTGAAATGGTTCAGTATGGCTGCCAAGCAGAAACATGTGAAGGCTATAGCTAACATGGGACTTTGCTACCAGTTAGGACGTGGCATTAAGCAGGACTCTGTGATGGCTATGAAACTCTATAAGGAGTCGATAAAGGCTGGCAACGCAGAATTGGTGAAACAACGCGAAGAGAATGTTGTAAAGAACAAGTCGGCTTTCGACATAAACCTACTTGCCGACATCTACTACAACGGATGCGGAAACACAGTAAAGAAGAACAATGAACTTGCACTGAAATACTTGAAGATGGCTGCAGCTAACAACTCGCTTGAGGCGACCGTAAGAGTGGCTACCTTGTATGACCAGGCTAAGATGTATACCGAGGCTTTGCCTTACTACCAAAAGGCGGCTACCAAAGGCGATGCTGTGTCGGAATATAAATATGGCGATTATCTATGCAATGGCAAAGGCACTAAGGTGGACAAGGCTCAGGCTGCAGCTTTTCTCGATAAGGCTGCTAAAAAGAATGTGCCTAATGCGATGCTGATGCTCGGCGACTTGCTGTATAAGGGCGACGGCGTTCAGCAGGACTATGCCAAGGCTATGGGCTTGTATAAACTTGCGGCTGCCAAGAGCAATCCTGTGGCAGTATGGAATGTGGGTATAATATATAAGAACGGACAGGGCGTGAAACAGAACTATGTCATTGCACTGCAATGGCTTGCCGATGCAGCCTCAAAGGGAATGAAAGACAACTTCCAGAAGCTTCTCAACGAACCTAATGTGGAAATAAAGAACGGATGGAAGAACACCGACTTCTACTCGTTTGTGCATGCCATGTCGCTAATGGAATCGACGACACCCGATTATGCTACGGCTGTGAAGGAACTTACTATTCTTGAAAAGAAAAACATTGCCGTAGCTTCTACACTCCTCGGACTCTGCTATTCTGACAAGTCGTGGAAAAAAGCCAACGAGAAGAAGATGATGGCTTATTACGAGAAGGCCGCAAAGGCTGATGACCCTTATGCCAACTATCTGCTCGCAAAGATTTATTTTGATGGAAGCAATGGGGTGAAGGTAGACAAGAACAAGGTGGTGGAATACTACGAAAAGGCATCTGAGGGTGGATATGCACCTGCGAAATGTGAACTTGGCAACTTGTATTTCATTGGAAAGATAGTCAACAAGGACATATCGAAGGCGATAGCCTATTATAATGATGCCTTACTGAACGGTTATCTCTCTAAGGAGGCTGCCGACAATCTTGCTTCATGCTATCAGCAGGGACTTGGCGGTGTGAAGAAAGATGCCGAGATGGCAAAAGAGATTGCCAAGCGCGGAAAAGTGGACAACGCATGGACTACATTGCTGCGTGGCTTAACATTTGAATAAAAAAACTAAACATATATGAGAACCATTTTATCTGCCATTGTCCTTCTGTTGTATGTTGCAACAGAAGGCATGGCACAAAACATATCGTTCAAGACGGAAGAACTGAAAAGGGTTGCTGCGGAGCTGAAGCTGGATGGTCTGGACACTCTTAAGGTTGGCTATTCTGTCTTCCCAAAGGACAAGTATAAGATTGTTATCAAGAAGACCGACAATGGTATGGTGGAGCATATAGGATTAAGTCTGTTCCGCAATGCCTACCGCCAGAAAGACAACAATGCTGTGCTTGAATTCATAGAGAGCGGACTGCTATGCCAAACATTTAAACTGACAAGAAACAGTCTGAAATATATGGACGCTAAGTTTGTTAAGGGTGGATGGAGCAATTTGCTCGCCATTACCGACTCGGCTTCGTTTACTATAGGCAAAATTGACAACAAGGTGTATCAAGCAGTATGGAAGGAAGGTGATGCGGAAGTGGTAAATATGCTTATCCCCATAAAATATGACCTCTTGCTGAGTACGCCACGCAAGGAACTTGAGCATAACTTTATGCGCGACTTGAAAGCGTATAAGCCTAAGCAGCAACCTGCAGAATGCGACATTGACGTAGCAAATCTAAGAACGGTTAGAGATCTTGAGGATACGCTGTATACTCTGCCTGGCAAGAATTATATATTGCCTACTGTCACCAACACTACATATTATAGGCTTAGCGGAAAGAAGGACTATGTGCCAGTGATCGACCCAAAGTATCCTGTGCAGACTATTGCTAACACTATGTTGCTTAACTGCAAGAGTATTCCCGAAGCCAAGATGTCGATAACGATGATAGCAAGCGACAAGAAAAACGAAACTGCTATCGTCAGCGTTAGACAGTTTATGGAGTTTGTAAAGAGTCAAGGTTGCATTTCTTATTTCAGTTTCGAAGAAATGAAGGATGGTAAGTTGTATGGAGCCATGTTTATATATAATAAAGAAACGGGCTACGACCATATCTTTAGTCTGGAATGTAATGTGAAGGATATTGCCACAAACAAGCTTGTGCTTAATTCAAGAGCATATCTTTACACTCCAACGACAAATGTAAAGAACCTCTACAACGACATTAAAACAAAGAAATAGAAATGACATTAAGACGATTATGCACATTTGTTGTGGCACTGGTTGCTTGCGCTCTATCGTGCTTAGCTCAAAACTCCATTGAGGCTATAAACGAAATAAAACTGTCGGGCAAATATTTCACTGCTGAGGCTACTGCCGAAAGTGTTGATGAGGCTAAGAACATTGCGTTCAGTTATCTTAAGGAGAATATTGTCAACTACTGTGAGGAAATGGAGATAGAGGAGGTTGGCGAGGACAAGATAATGGCTAATTTGCAACAAAAGAGCGTAAACCGTGGCGATGCTGTAATGGTGTTGGTGTATGTGGTTAAAACCATTGTTGAGAAGAAAGAGACTATGACTTTCCATCCCAACACAAGCGTGAACACAAATACTAACAACAATAATACAAATACAGCACCCGTATTGGGGTCGGCTAACTGGCCAGACATAATCAAGAAGGTTTGTGACGTGAGCTCCTTCGTCCAATTGCAGTACTTGCTTGACATGGCTATGGACAACAACCTTATTGACTCGTGGGGCAAATACAATTCCATGCGCAATCAAACCGAATGTTATCTTGTGATGATGAATGTAGACCGCCAAATAGTGGCTGTTCTCTCACCAGCGAAAAATGGCGCAAGAACGGACGTGAAGACAGGAATGGTAGTTGACTCTGAAGGCATGACATCATTCAAAAACTGTGCACCTATATGTGTGCGTGTAAAATAATCTGCATATAAAAAACAAAACTTTATGAAAAGATATATTCTTTTACTCTATGTCGTATTGGTTTCATCGTTGATGTCTGCTCAGGTGACTTTCCAATTCAGCGACGGCATATACAACGAATCGCTTAAGGTGAATGTTGAAAGAAACGTGTCGTCTTTGCTAAGCGAGATAAACAAGGCGGAAGCCAACCATCGCCAGTTGAACCTCACTAATATTGACATTGACGATATGGCTGCGAGTGGCTTGAAAAGTCTTTGGACAAATATTCATTTCCGTTGTGAGTGGAACAAAAATGTGCAGCCTTGCCTTAAAGACTTCACTGGATATGAGATAAGACAGATACCCGTGGAGATGAAACCCATTGACAATACTTACAAGGGTGAGATACATAAGGAGTTGACCATCAGCTTCAATAAGAAAGGTGTTATCACGGGTGTAAGAACTGCCATCGACAACAATTCGTATGTAGCTCTTCTGCATGGTAGCAACTCAAATGTTGACCTTAGAATGAGAAGGGAGATTCTGAACTTTGTGGAGAACTTCAGAAGCTACTATGTGGAGAAAAACATCAATGCTCTGCAAGAAATCTTTAGCGATGATGCTCTGATCATTACTGGTCGTGTTATTAGAACATTAGGTAAAAACAACATTGATGGTGTCTCGCAGAAGGTGAATGAGAAAGTGATGTACAGTAAACAAAACAAGCAGCAGTATATAAACAATCTTAGGAGTCTGTTCAAAGGCAATGAATTCATAAATGTTGACTTTTCGGACATTGAACTGATGCGACATGGCTCAAATCCTAACATATACGGTGTGAGACTACGCCAGAAATGGAACAGTCAGCAATACAACGGCAGACAATACTCCGACGACGGATACGTGTTCCTGCTTTGGGATTTCCAAGATGAAGGCAGTCCGAAAATCCATGTTAGGACATGGACTCCCAAAAGAGCAAACCAGACAAAAGATGACTTCTCGCCAGAGGATTTCTTTATTCCGAATAACTAAGGTTGCTTCTGCTTGTTTCTTACATAGCATTTGCTATTACTCTTCTCTAATTTTTTCGTAAAAACAAGGTTAAGCCCAAACCGACATTATTGTTGATTCGGGCTTTTAAGTATATAATTCTATTGCCTTTCACAATTTAATCCATTTTACATTGTTTTAAAAGTCTTTATTGCGTGTCACCTACCATAGGGCACAGAAAGCTTACTACTCTCTTACCATCCGATTTATATAAATTTTAAATTACTTATTTCATGAATATTGTTTTAAAATGCCCAATATGCAAGACTGTCATAACTTTAGCAGCGAACTATGGGATAGAATCAAAAACTGCAGAATGTCCACATTGTCATAATAAGAATAAGATAAAAACTTATTTACCTAAACTATCCATCAAAGTAGGAACAGATTTGTATCAACTGCATTTCGGTAGGCAATGGATAGGAAGAGATTGTGACAATAATGATGCCGAGGTAAAAATACCAGATAAGGATCAATATATGAGTCGTAAACATGCTGTCTTAGAATTAACATGTACACCTTTAGGTATACAATGTACATTTGAAGAGCATGGTAAAAACCCCACATTAATACAAGACATGGAACTTATAGAGAATGATATAATATATCTTAATCCTAATGATTGCTTTACTCTCGGAGAAAAGAAAATGTACATTACAAATGAATTTGAATAAACAAAAAGTAACCTTATGAAAATAGGAGATTCTATAATAATTGGTAGAATGGGACAACAACCAATGCACCTTACGGACACTTCTATAGACCCTCAACATGGAACTCTTCGTAAGACAGGAAGTGACACATACCAAATTGAAGATAACAATTCATCAAAAGGAATATTTGTTTTTGGAATGCGTATTAAGCGCAAGACAATAAAAGAAGACACTCCTATTTTTATAGGCACATTTAAAACTAACGTAAAACAACTGCTCACAGACTGTCAAAATATAAACTTAGAGGATGTCTGGAGGGATTACGATTATAATAAAAGAAAGTGGGATAGGTATAGTATGTATGTTAACTCTATTCGCCTATTAACTCCAATTATAACAACTATGTTAACTCAAGTTGTAGGGCAAAATGTAATAGTATCAGCCACTGTTCTTGTAACGATTATGGTTATAGCAATTGTTGTTGGAGAAAAAGTACTTGAAAAGAAAAATATAGCATTGGCTACTCTTAATACAAAAATGCAAGCTGAATATGTCTGTCCTCATTGTCATAGATTCCTTGGATTTATTCCATATAAAGTCCTCAAACAAAAAAAATATTGTCAATATTGCGGTATACCTCTTAAATAATAAATAATATGAATACATTGAAGGACGGTACTTTTGTTGAAAGTCCTAAACATAAATATACAATAGAACAAGTTCTTGGCACAGGTGGTTTTGGCATAACCTATAAGGTCTCTGCCAAAATTATGGTGGATAATATTCCCGTAAAGGTGTATTTTTGTCTGAAAGAGCATTATATTAAAGATTGTTGTCAGCGTGAAACAAATGGCAAAGTTATTGTAAATTCCAGCCAAAAAGAACTCTTTAATAAAATGCAAGAAAATTTCAAATCTGAAGCAACGCGACTAAACATGCTAAATGGAAAGCATAAAGGCATTGTTAGGGTTAATGAGATTTTCAATGCCAACAACACATCGTATTATGTAATGGAATACATAATTGGAAGTAGTGTCAGAACATATGTCGAAACCAAAGGTCCTTATAACGAGAAAGAAGCAGTAAGTATAATAAATGAAATCGGAGAGACATTATCCTTTTTACATTCAAGAAAAATTACACATCTTGACGTAAAACCTGATAACATAATGCTACAATCAAGAGATAATGATAAAACAATATCTCCTGTACTTATTGATTTTGGTCTTGCGAAACATTATGACAGAAAAGACAATTTAACAACAATAAACAATACTCAATGTTGTAGTTGCGGATACTCACCTATGGAGCAATATGTTTGTATAGAACAATTCTCACCTACATCGGATGTATATGCTCTTGCTGCAACATTGTTTTTCATGTTGACAGCTAAAGATCCTGTAGTTAGTACAGAAATATCATATGATTATTTAAATTCTAATTTGCCTGCAACAATAAGCTATCAAACACGAAATGCCATTGCTAAAGCAATGGAAAAGGACAAAGAAGAACGTACACAAACAATCAACGACTTTATAAATAATCTGAACACGAAGGATGATAACAACACAAATTTGAACAACGAAACAAAAATAATAATAAAAAATGAAACAAAACAAACACCAGAACCTAAAGAAACCGTAAAGGTTAAAACATTGCATTATGTAATAATAGCTATAGTTTTTGCTACTATGGGATTCTTCACTGTAGACATTATAAACTCAACAACGTCATCTTCGCCCAAAGAAATGGATGTAATTGCCGCTGAAGATGAAGCATCAATTGTTTATACAGCCGAAGCTGATTCGGGTGATGTAGATATGCAAAAGCCCGCCAAAGTGACTATACATTCAGAAAATAGTTCTATGGCTAAAGAATTAAAAAGATATGTTGACCTCTCACAAATATATTGTGATAAAGCTGAAAAGAAAAAAGGTAACAAAGCTTCTATTCAAATAATCCTCGACGCTAAATATTTCTACTATGACAAAGCCAATAGCATACACAAAAGTATATATGGAAAACGAATAGAAAACAACAAACGCATTGATAAACTTGTTGCTGATGAATATAACTACTGGATTAACAAAGGTAATAAACTTGGAAAAAATAAGAAAAACTATGCATTGAAAAAAGAATATTATGAAAATGCCTATAAACTTGTAGAGAGTGACCGTATACGTTCATACATAAAATGGCTTGAAAAGCAAATTTAAAAACATAGAAGATTTATGATTAAAAATAAAATAGAAAAACAACAACAAATCAATATTGTTGTTATTAGCATAGGAAGCTTTATTTTGGGTGTTTTGCTAAACCTTTTATTTGTATGGATAAGTGACTCCTATAAATATACATCATGGAATGATGGAAAATATTATGGCGACATGTCCAATGGTGTGCCTAATGGGGAAGGACGCTTCAAGAAAGACGGTATTACATACAGTGGTTTTTGGGAAAATGGAATAATGGCTTCTGGAAAAATAGAATCTGACAAATATATCTATGAAGGAGAGCTAAATGGCACTAAATTCTCAGGATATGGTGTAGCAGAATATAAAGATGGTAAAAAATATTGGGGTTATTGGCTTAATGACTACAAACATGGTTTAGGTTTATTAAAAAGTAAAGATAATAAACTCTCTTTCTGTTTCTTTGATCATGGGAACATGCAAATTGTACCAGATGCAAATTACAATATTGGTGACAAAGTGTATGGTATTGATATCTCAAGGTATCAAGGTATTATCAAGTGGCAAGATTTGTTTTTTAGTTGCAATGCTGAAGGCGAAATAAGCAATAAATTGGATAAAAGCCATAGGTATATACAGCCAGTATTGTTTGCAATTGCAAAATCCACGCAAGGTAGCAAACTAAGGGATAGTCGATTTGAAAGTAACTATTCTGAGGCTAAACGTTGTGGAAAGGTGTGTGGTGCATACCATTTCCTAACAATGACTGCAAGTGGCAAAGAACAAGCTAAATATTACATACAAAATACTCCTCTTTCAAAAGGAGATTTCCCTCCTGTTCTTGATTTCGAAAAAAATAATGCAGATGGAAAAACTATAAGTGACGAAAAGTTTGCTGAGATAATTCCAATTGCTAAAGAGTGGATTGCAGAAGTGAAACGCTATTATAAAGTCTCTCCGATAATATATACAAACACAAATATATACCGTACTTTCATTGCAACTGACAATGAACTGAAAAAGTATGATGTATGGATTGCTTCGCCAGAAAGTTCACAACCAAATATTAACAACTATATATTGTGGCAATTTTCTCATAACGGAGAAGTTAACGGTATAGATGAAAGTAAAGTGGATATAAATATATTTAATGGTAATTATGAGGATTTATTAGAATATATAAAGACAAAAGGAATCAAGTAAAGGTAAGGATGAAAGAAAAAGTAGAAATGGCTTCCAAAATAAATTGTATGCAAGAATTTAAAAGATGTTTTACCTTAAATTAGCAGACTTGTTATTTTTACAAGAAAGCAAGTCATTGGATAACAATAATCCTTTTCTACTTAATATCGTGCAAAGTTATGTTTTTTTTTTACATCATGCAGTTGTACCATTTTTTTTTTGTATTTTTGCACGCTATAAGAAGCTATTTATTTAAAGCAGAAAATACAAATACAACTTTATAAATTCAATGGCAAAAGAATTAAAACAACTCACAAAGCGCTCAGAGAACTACAGCCAGTGGTTTAACGACCTCGTCACAAAGGCTGACCTCGCTGAGCAATCAGCCGTACGCGGATGTATGGTTATCAAGCCTTATGGCTATGCTATCTGGGAGAAGATGCAGCATCAGCTTGATGTTATGTTTAAGGAAACAGGTGCACAGAACGCCTATTTTCCTATGCTTATCCCGAAGTCGTTCTTCAGCCGCGAGGCAGAGCACGTAGAAGGATTTGCTAAGGAGTGTGCAGTGGTTACTCACTACCGTCTTCGCACCAATGAGGACAAGACTGGCATCGAGGTAGACCCAGCAGCAAAGCTCGAAGAAGAACTCATCATTCGTCCAACATCTGAGACCATCATCTGGAACACATACAAGAACTGGATTCAGTCGTACCGCGACCTTCCTTTGATGTGCAACCAATGGTGTAACGTTATGCGTTGGGAGATGCGCACACGTCCGTTCCTCCGCACATCAGAGTTCCTTTGGCAGGAGGGTCATACAGCTCATGCTACAAAGGAGGAGGCTGAAGAGGAAGCAAAGAAGATGCTTCACGTTTACGCCGACTTTGCAGAAAAGTGGATGGCAGTACCGGTCGTTCAGGGCGTAAAGAGCGAGACAGAGCGCTTTGCAGGTGCGTTGAACACATACACTATTGAGGCAATGATGCAGGACGGTAAGGCTCTGCAGAGCGGCACGTCACACTTCCTCGGTCAGAACTTCGCAAAGGCATTCGACGTTACATTCCTCAACAAGGAGAACAAGCCGGAGTACGTATGGGCTACATCATGGGGCGTATCTACACGTCTTATCGGTGCACTCATTATGACTCACTCTGATGACAATGGTCTCGTGCTTCCTCCGAAGCTCGCTCCTATCCAGGTTGTCATCGTGCCTATCACAAAGAACGCAGAGCAGCTGCAGGCTATCTCCGAGAAGCTCGCTCCGGTTATCAGCCAGTTGCGCGCAGCAGGTATCAGCGTGAAGTACGACGACGCAGACAACAAGCGTCCAGGCTTCAAGTTCGCCGACTATGAGCTGAAGGGTGTGCCTGTACGCCTCGTTATGGGCGGTCGCGACCTCGAGGAGAACACCATCGAGATCATGCGTCGCGATACACTCGAGAAGGAGACACGCTCGTTCGACGGCATCGTTGAATACGTTGAACAGCTCCTCGAGGATATCCAAGCTAACATCTACAAGAAGGCTCTCGACTATCGCAATGCTCACATCTACGAGTGCGATAACTACGAGGAGTTCAAGGAGCGCATCAAGGATGGTGGTTTCTTCCTCTGCCACTGGGACGGCACAGCCGAGACTGAGGCTAAGATTAAGGAAGAGACTCAGGCTACAATCCGCTGCGTGCCATTCATGTTCGAGCAGACACCGGGCGTAGACATGGTTTCAGGCAAGCCGGCTACACAGCGTGTACTGATTGCTCGCAGCTACTAAGCATTTGAAATCATACAATTCAAGACCGGCATCTTTTACTGTCGGTCTTGAATTTTACATTTTAGTTATCTATCACAATTGCTATTTCAAACGAAAGCCAAACAGAGTATAGAAACTATATAACACTATAATAAAGCTATTAAAACATTAAAACACTAAAAAATGGATTGGATAATCAACCTATTCACCAATACTGAGTCGATTGCCCATATCGCCCTACTCTATGCCACTGTCATCGCAGTCGGCATTCTGCTGGGTAAGATTAAGATTGGCGGCATATCACTCGGTGTAACATGGGTGCTTTTCGCTGGTATCTTAGCAGGCCATGTTGGCTTCACTGCCCCCAAGGACACCATGACCTTTGTTCAGGACTTCGGACTTATTCTGTTCGTGTTCTGCATCGGTTTGCAGGTCGGTCCTGGCTTCTTTGAGAGCTTCAAGAAAGGCGGTGTAACGCTCAACCTGCTCTCTACCACAGCTATCTTGCTGAACGTAGGCGTTATGTTTGCATGCTACTATCTCTTCTTCGACACTAATGTGAAGTCGAACCTCCCGATGATGGTGGGCACACTCTACGGAGCCGTAACCAACACACCGGGTCTTGGTGCTGCAAACGAAGCGCTCAGCTCTGTATGGCAACAGACCTACGGCGAACTGCCACAGATTGCGTCCGGTTATGCCTGCGCTTACCCTCTTGGCGTAGTAGGCATCATCGGTGCTACCATCGCCATCCGTTTCCTCACCCGCACCAAGCTTGAGGAGGAGGAGAAGGCACTTGAAGCAGAAGAAGCTGAGAACCCACAGGCTAAACCGCATCAGATGCACCTCAAGGTGAACAATGCATACCTCTCTGGCCGTACAGTTGCAGAGATTAGCGACTTCCTCAACCGCGACGTTGTGTTCTCGCGCCTCTTCAAGAACGGCGAATACAGCATACCTAACAGCCGCACAGTCTTCGACATGGGCGACGAGGTACTCGTCGTGTGTGCTGAGGCTGACGCACCGGCTATCCAGGCGTTCATCGGTCCGGAGTTGGAGACTGAGTGGGAGGAGAACGAAAGCAAGCAGCCGCTCGTTTCGCGCCGCATCGTCGTAACCAACTCGTCTATGAACGGTAAGACACTCGGCAAGATGCATTTCTCGTCTGTATACGGTGTAACCGTAACACGTCTTTCGCGTCAGGGCATGGACCTCTTCGCAAGCCGCAACTACCGTTTCCAGGTAGGCGACAAAATTCTCGTAGTAGGTCCGGAGGACAACGTGAACCGCATCGCCGAGCTGATGGGCAACTCTGTGAAGCGTCTTGATGCACCGAATGTGGCAACAATCTTCATCGGTATCTTCATCGGTATCATCTTCGGTAGCATTCCGTTCGCTATACCAGGAATGCCGGTTCCGTTGAAGCTCGGTATCGCTGGCGGTCCGCTTATCATCGCCATTCTTATCGGTCGCTTCGGCCACCGCATGAAGCTCAACACCTACACCACGACATCGGCAAACATGATGCTTCGAGAGATTGGTCTTGTTCTATTCCTTGCGAGTGTGGGCATAAAGGCTGGTGCTAACTTCTGGAACACAGTAGTGGAAGGCGATGGTCTGTTGTACGTATTGACTGGTTTCATCATCACAATCATCCCTATCCTGATTGTCGGCACTATAGCACGCATGAAGTACAAGTTCAACTACTTTACCATTATGGGTATGCTTGCCGGTACATACACCGACCCACCAGCCCTCGCTTACGCCAACTCTGTTTGCTCGCGCGAGGCTCCTGCTATCGGCTATTCTACGGTTTATCCGTTGAGTATGTTCCTGCGTATCTTCACAGCGCAGCTCGTTGTGCTGTTCTTCTGCGGATAATAACGACAAGACCATTGGTCGCAAAACAACAAAGGGTGTGTCAGAGCTCCGATTGCAGAGTTCTGACACACCTTTTTTTCATGCTTAAACATCAAGATAAATCATCGTGCACCGAACGCAATCCGACTGGGTGGCGGACGCAAACGGTGCAGACGGCGGACGCAATCCGATTGGGCGGCGGACGATACACAACGAAAAAAGGATGCACCGACAACAACATTTGCCTAATGCATCCTCTTTTATTATGCTACATCATATAGCCGTTTGTACGACTACGAAGATGTTTTACTTCTCGAAGTAACGCTTGTACAAGCCCATGAAGCCAGCACAGTGGCGAGCCTCATCCTTTGCCATCTCGTGAACGGTGTCGTGAGTAGCGTCCATGCCGGCAGCCTTAGCGTTCTTTGCGATACGGAACTTGTCCTCGCAAGCACCGCGCTCAGCAGCGATACGAGCCTCAAGGTTCGACTTAGTATCCTTCAGAACGTCGCCCAAAAGCTCTGCGAACTTACTTGCGTGCTCAGCTTCCTCGAAAGCATAGCGCTTGAATGCCTCTGCAATCTCTGGATAGCCCTCACGGTCAGCCTGACGGCTCATTGCGAGATACATACCTACCTCACCGCACTCGCCATTGAAGTGAGTCTCGAGATCCTTAATCATCTCTGGTGTAGCCTCCTCATCGCGAGCAGCACCAAGAGTATGAACGGTTGCGAAAGCTGGACCCTCTGTCGGATCGTTCAGTTCCTTAAACTTGCTTGCCGGAGCCTTGCAAACTGGACACTTCTCAGGAGCCTCTGTACCTTCGTGAATATAACCGCATACTGTGCAAATAAATTTCTTCTTCATAATTCTTCTGTTTTAAGAGTTAATAGTATTTATATTAAAAAAGCCTTATCTATAAATTATCCGACTGCAGTTTCAGCCTGCTTTGCCAAGCACTCCTTACATACACCTTTATAATATAGCTGTACGTCGTCGATTTTGTGACCTGCCAACTCTTTGCGATTTACAACATCCGACACTTCGTCGAAAATGTCGTACACCTTTCGGCAGCACTTACAGATGAAATGTGCATGAAGGCTCACATCGCCATCATAACAAACACGATGTTCGTTGATTGTTATCATCTGAGCAGCATTGTGCTCTGAGAACATTCTGAGCGTGTTGTACACCGTGGTACGGCTAAGTGTAGGCACCTTAGGTAGTAAAGCCTTATGCACCTCCTCCACTGTAGGATGAGTAAAGTGAGTCATCAGATAATGCATAATCTGAATGCGCTGAACAGAAGGCTTGATGCCATGTTCTACAAGTCTTGTTACTGCGTCGTTATGTTTCATTGTCTATATTCTTTTCATTTTACTACTGCAAAGATATACTTTTTTACAATAATTACAAAATAATATTTGTAAAAATTACACTCTTTAATTCTTTTTCAGAAATTCAAGTGCTTTTACGCTGCAATAATACAATAAATCGACACTATTTTCGTTATGTTATGTATGAAACTGAAATTGTTTATACTTCAAATAATATGTCTCTGCGCTTTCGTATCAGCTCAGGCGCAAACATTCACCTTAAGTGGAAGGGTCATTGACGAGAACAACGACCCCGTAGAATTTGCATCCGTATCATGCCCTAAACAAGGCAAGATGACAATGACCTCGCTTAAAGGCGACTATAGTCTGCAACTTCAATCTGCCGACTCTGTTGAAATCAGATTTTCAATGATCGGTTACAAGACTAAAGTTCGCACACTGCGCCGTCCACGTGGTAAGCAGACAATGCAGGTTGTTCTGCACAGTAGCGACAATGCCCTGTCGGAAGTAACCATCACAGGCAAACGAATCGAGACTGGACAAACGCAGGAATTGAGCAAAGAGCATCTAAAGAGTATGCCCTCCACTACGGGCAACGCCGTAGAGGAAATGATACAAAGCCAGGCTGGCGTATCTACCCACAGCGAGCTTTCATCGCAGTACAACGTGCGTGGTGGTTCGTTCGACGAGAATAGTGTATATATAAATAATGTGGAAATATTCCGCCCGTTCCTTGTAAGAAGCGGACAGCAGGAGGGCATCTCGGTCATCAACCCCGATATGGTGGAGAAGATTGGCTTCTCAACCGGTGGCTACGAGGCACGCTATGGCGACAAGATGTCGTCGGCACTGAACATCGAGTATCGCCATCCGAAACGCTTCGAAGCGTCAGCCACAGCCAGTATGCTTGGAGCAAGCGCATTCGTCGGCATGAGCAACAAGAAGTTCTCGTGGAGCAATGGTCTGCGCTACAAGACGACGAAGTATCTATTAGGCTCGATGGACACCAAGGGCGAGTATCAGCCTACGTTCATCGACTATCAGACGTATCTTACTTACTCGCCCAACAAGCGCTGGGACATCAAGTTCCTCGGCAACATCTCGGACAACCACTATAACTTCACGCCCGAAGATCGTGAGACGAATTTCGGCACGATGGAGAACGTAAAGGCATTCAAGGTGTACTTCGATGGACAGGAGAAAGACGTGTTCCGCACCTTCTTCGGTTCATTGGGCATCACTCGCAAATTCAACGAGAACACAAGCCTTTCGCTCATCGCTTCTGCGTTCAACACACGCGAGCAGGAGAAGTACGACATACAAGGACAGTACTGGCTCACGCAGACCGAAACAAGCGAAAATCTTGGTGTAGGCACCTACTTCCAGCACACGCGCAACTACCTGAAGGCTCACGTGGAGAGTGCCAAGCTGCTGTTCAAGACGAAGCAGAAGAAGCACGACATTGAGGCTGCATTCACCTACAAGTGGGAGCACATTGAGGAGAACTCGGTAGAATACGAAATGCGCGACTCAAGCAAATACAGCATTCCGCACACTGGCAAGGATCTTTATATGATTTACAGTATGCGTGCAAAGAACACGCTTACAGCCAATCGTGTAGAGGCGTATGCGCAGGACACATACCGCTTCACTGGTTCGGAAGGCAAGACACTCTACACGTTGAACTACGGTCTACGTCTCGCCTACTGGAGTTTCACGAAAGAGACAATACTCAGTCCGCGTCTGTCGTTGGGCATAATCCCGGCATTCAACGAGAACATAACGATGCGCTTTGCCACCGGCTTGTATTATCAGGCACCGTTCTTCAAGGAGATACGCGACACCACCACAACGAACGGCATTACATATGCCTCGCTCAACCGTAAGGCGAAGAGCCAGCGTTCGATACACTTCATCGCAGGCTTCGACTACCGCTTCAAGATGAACAACCGCCCGTTCAAGTTCACAGCCGAAGCATACTACAAGGCACTTGGCAACCTTGTGCCTTATAGTGTGAACAACGTGAAGGTGGTGTATTATGGCGACAATATGTGCAGCGGACATGCAGCAGGCTTAGACCTCAAACTCTTTGGTGAGTTTGTGCCAGGTACAGACTCGTGGGTGTCGCTATCGCTAATGAACACAAGCATGAAGCTGAACGGCAAGTCAATCCCCCTGCCTACCGACCAACGCTATGCTGTCAACCTCTTCTTCACCGACTACTTCCCTGGCACAACACGCTGGAAGATGTCGCTCAAGTTGGCACTTGCCGACGGTCTACCCTTCTCTGCCCCACACCGCGAGCTCGAATCGAACGTGTTCCGCGCTCCGGCATACAAACGCGCAGATGTTGGCTTGAACTACCGCATCATCGACAACAGCGACCGCCACAAGAAGCGCAACCCAATTCGCAACCTGTGGGTTGGAGCTGAGTGTCTGAACCTCTTCGGCATCAACAACGTAAACTCCTACTACTGGATTACAGATGTCACCGGACAGCAATACGCCGTGCCTAACTATCTGACGGGCAGACAAATCAACGTCAAACTGTCGGTCGACTTTTAAAGCAGAAAGACCACACCCCACAAATAGCAAACTATGAGAACGACCCTATTGGCATTAATACTCACATTGTCGGCATTTGTCACCACTAACAGTTTTGCGCAATACAACGACATCAAGTCGGAGAATATTGCATCATTGCAGGTCGTGGCTGGCAAGGACTGGCTATCCATGCCTATAGCTACGCTTAACGGCGAACCGATAAACATCAGTTTCGACGACCTCACACACGAATATCATCGCTACGTATATCGCCTGCAGCACTGCGAGGCAGACTGGAGTGTGTCGGAGGGCATTTTCGACTCCGACTATTGTGAGGGATTTGCCGACGGTTGCACCATCGACGACATAGAAGAGTCGCTCAACACCAACACCCTCTACACCCACTATCGCCTTTCTATCCCCAACGAGAATTGCCGCATCAAAATGAGCGGCAACTATCGTCTGACGGTTTACGACGAGAACAACGGCGACACTATTTTCACGACTTGCTTCATGATAGTGGAACCACTCGTAAAGGCAAGTATGTCCGTAACCACAAACACGGACATCGGCATCAACAAAGCCCATCAGCAAGTGGGAGCAGAAATAAACTACTCTGCTCTTAACATCACTAATCCAAGCACCGAGTTGTACACCGTCGTCATGCAAAACGGACGTTGGAGCACCGCCCGCATAAACCCTACGCCACAATACCAAACCGGAAGCGGACTGCGTTGGGAGTACAACCGCAACCTCATCTTCGACGGAGGCAACGAGTATCATAAGTTCGAGATACTTGATGTCACCCACCCCACCCTTGGCATTGAGAACACATGGTGGGACGGCACCAACTACCACGCACAGATATGGACCGACCTACCACGTCCAAGCTATGTTTACGACGAAGATGCCAACGGCAGTTTTTACATACGCAACAGCGACAACATCGAAAACGACCGCATCTCGGAATACGTCGTCGTCAACTTTCGCCTACAAGCACCACGACAGAACGGCAGAGTGTTTATCAACGGCGTATGGACAAACGATCGTTTCACGCCGCAATACGAGATGAGCTACAACGAGCAGACAAAGCTTTATGAGGCAAACGTGCCACTGAAGCAAGGTTACTACTCCTATCAGTACCTCACGAAGCACAACGATAACAGCCTGCATCCGGTTTCAACAGAAGGCAACTTTTTCCAAACCGAAAACAGCTATCAAATGCTTATATATTATAAAGGTATAGGACAACGCACATATCGCCTCGTAGGTTATAGTAAAATTAGGAGCTAAGCACAAGTAAAAGTCGGCAAATTATAGAATTATTTTTAAATTCCGCAATTAATATAGCCGTTATATCAACTATATTCGCTATCTTTGCAAAAGGAAACGACGAAAAATGGTGATTAAAAGACTGTGTAAAATAATTTAAAACCTATTTTTCTACAAAGAAACTGTTAAACTTTAAATAATAAAATGAATAATAAGGATTTAATGAACCATGCGGCAGACAACATCCGACTGCTTGCTGTATCGATGGTAGAAAAAGCCAAATCAGGTCACCCGGGCGGTGCTATGGGTGGTGCTGACTTTATCAACGTTCTTTTCTCGGAGTTCCTGGTGTTCGATCCAGATCAGCCGACTTGGGAGGGCCGCGACCGCTTCTATCTCGATCCTGGTCACATGTCGCCAATGCTCTACTCAGCTCTCGCTTTGCAGGGCAAGTACACAATTGACGATTTGAAGACATTCCGTCAATGGGGCACTATATGTCCGGGACATCCTGAGCGTGACATTATTCATGGAATTGAAAACACATCTGGACCCCTCGGTCAGGGACACACCTACGCTGTGGGTGCTGCTATTGCAGAGAAGTTCCTTGAGGCTCGTCTTGGCAGCACCATGATGCAGCACAAGATTTACGCTTACATCTCTGACGGAGGTGTTCAGGAAGAAATATCTCAGGGCGCAGGCCGTATCGCAGGTCTCTTCAAGCTCAACAACCTCATCATGTTCTACGATGCCAACGAGATTCAGCTCTCTACAGAGTGCGATGTCGTAATGCGCGAGAACACACGCATGAAGTACGAGTCATGGGGTTGGAACGTTCTTGAAATAAACGGTAACGACCCTGACGAGATACGTGCAGCTCTTATCCTCGCTAACAAGGAAGAGCAGCGTCCTACACTCATCATCGGTCACACCGTTATGGCTAAGGGCGCACGCAAGGAAGACGGTTCAAGCTACGAGCGCAGCGTGAAGACTCACGGCGCACCGCTCGGTGGTGGCGCTTACGAGAACACAGTGAAGAACCTTGGCGGCGACCTCAACGACCCGTTCGTAGTATTCGACGACGTTAAGGAACTCTACGAGAAGCGTAACGCAGAACTCCGCGAGGTTGTAAAGGAAAGACATGCAGCAGAAGCAGAGTGGCGCAAGGCAAACCCCGAGAAGGCAGAGCAGATGGATGCCTGGTTCTCAGGCAATGCTCCGAAGGTAGACTGGAGCGAACTTGTTCAGAAGCGCGACGTTGCAACACGTGTTGCTTCAGCCAACTGTCTCGGCGTATTGGCAGAGCAGGTGCCTAACATGGTTTGCTCTTCTGCCGATCTCTGCAACTCGGACAAGACAGACGGCTTCCTCAAGAAGACTCACGAGCTCACACCTGACGACTTCACCGGAGCATTCTTCCAGGCAGGTGTCAGCGAGCTTACAATGGCTTGCGTCTGCATCGGTATGTACCTCCACGGCGGTGTTATCCCAGCTTGCGGCACATTCTTCGTATTCTCCGACTACATGAAGCCGGCTATCCGTATGGCAGCTCTCATGCGCGTTCCAATCAAGTTCGTATGGTCACACGATGCATTCCGCGTTGGTGAGGACGGACCTACACACGAGCCGGTTGAGCAGGAAGCACAGATTCGCCTTATGGAGAAGCTGAAGAACCACAAGGGACAGGACTCTGTACGCGTATTCCGCCCTGCAGATGCAGACGAGACAACGGTATGCTGGCAGATGGCTAACGAGAACATGGACACACCGACAGCAATGATTTGCTCACGCCAGAACGTGAACTCCCTGCCTGAAGGCACTGACTACTCTCAGGTTCGCAAGGGTGCATACATCGTTAAGGACGATCCTAACTACGACGTTATTCTCCTCGCTTCTGGTTCGGAGGTGTCTACACTCCTCGCAGGTGCCGAGTTGCTCAACGCTGACGGCATAAAGACACGTATCGTAAGCGTTCCGTCAGAGGGTCTGTTCCGTACACAGAGCAAGGAGTATCAGGAGAGTGTACTGCCGAAGGGTGCCAAGATTTTTGGTATGACAGCAGGTCTGCCCGTCACACTCCAGAGCCTTGTAGGCGTAGAGGGCATGGTTTACGGTCTTGAGTCGTTCGGTTTCTCTGCTCCTTACAAGGTGCTCGACGAGAAATTGGGCTTCAACGCCGAGAACGTATTTAAGCAGGTAAAAGATTACTTATCTAAATAAACAGGCATAGCTTATGCAGAACTTCACGTTAAGCAAGAAATTCTGCATAAGCTTGCTTTATTAATAATCCAATAAAACTACAGTACTATGGAAATTAAGACAGTAGGCATTGCATGCGACCACGCAGGTTACGCATTGAAGAAATTTGTTGTTGAATACCTTGAGAGCCACAACATTCCGTTTAAGGACTACGGTACATACAGCGATATGAGCTGCGATTACCCGGATTTTGCTCATGAGTTAGGCGAAGCTATCTCTAACGGTGACGTTTATCCTGGCATCGGCATCTGCGGTAGCGGTGAAGGTATGGCAATGACCCTCAACAAGCATAAGGGTGTACGTGCAGCATTGGTATGGAACCCGGAAATCGCTCAGCTCACACGCCAGCACAACGACGCAAACATCCTCGTTATGCCGGGTCGCTTCATCGACAACAAGACAGCAGAGAAGATAATGGACGAGTTCTTCAAGACTCCATTTGAAGGTGGTCGCCATGAGAAGCGTGTAAACAAGATTGACTTGTAGGAGGATATGGCATCCCTGCCATACCTACGCAATCAACCAGCTCTGTTGATACACCCTCAGGGGGTGCACTTGTCTCAAGTGCACCAACCAGCTCTGTTGATACACCCTAACTTTAAACACATACAGGAGACTATGACCACACGCCATAGTCTCCTTTTTTATAAATCAAATGGTGCGTGGGTATGGCAGGGATGCCATACCCTCCTATAAGTGCACCAAAATACTTTAAACGAGAATGAAGAAAATACTCATCTCTGCCTCCATATTCGCATTAAGCCTCACGGCGAATGCGCAAGGGCAATTCATATCCGACACCAACTACCGCAACACCGTGGAGAACATCTTCAAGGAGCGCGTGAAGACAGTCGGCAAGACATTCTATAACACACAGAAAGAAAAGCTTACGGCTGACGAGCAGGAAGCGTTGAAGTTCCTCTACGCTTACATGCCGCTTGCCGACGTTACCGACTACCCCACTTCGTTCTTCGCCGACAATGTACGCATGGCGTTCAAGGCTCGCGAGGAGATGCCATGGGGCAAGAACGTTCCTGAGTTGCTTTTCCGCCACTTCGTTGTGCCAATCCGCGTCAACAACGAGGCTCTGGACAATGCACGATCGGTGTTCTACAACGAACTGAAGGACCGCATCAAGGGTATGTCGATGATGGATGCTATCATTGAGGTGAACCACTGGTGCCACGAGAAGGTGACCTACCAGCCTTCTGACGCTCGCACATCGGCGCCTCTCGCAACGCTGAAGACCGCAACCGGCCGTTGCGGTGAGGAGAGTACGTTTGCCGTTGCGGCATTGCGCGCCGTGGGCATTCCTGCACGCCAGGTGTACACACCGCGATGGGCACATACCGACGACAACCACGCTTGGGTAGAGGCATGGGCAGACGGCAAGTGGTACTTCCTTGGTGCCTGCGAACCGGAGCCGGTGCTCAACCTCGGTTGGTTCAATGCGCCGGCTTCGCGAGCAATGCTCATGCACACACGTGCTTTCGGCGACTATAACGGACCTGAGGAGGTGATGTTGCGCACAAGCAACTTCACAGAAATCAACCTCACCTCCAACTATGCACCTGTTGCGCCTATCGACTTCTATGTCAAGGACAGCGAAGGCAAGCCGGTAGAGAACGCCCGTGTCGAGTTCAAGATTTACAACTACGCTGAATTTTTCACGGCAGTAACGAAGTACACCGACGCAAAGGGTCACACGTCGCTATCTGCAGGTATCGGTGACTTGGTGGTATGGGCATCGAAGGACGGCAAGTATACCTACCAGAAGGTATCGTTCGGCAAGGAGAAGGAGGCAACACTCACCCTCCCAGGGGGTGCACTTGTAGGAGGGTATGGCATCCCTGCCATACCCACGCAGCCAACCGGTTCTGTTGGTGCACCAGCCGGTTCTGTTGGTGCACTTGAGACAAGTGCACCCCCTAAATGCACCTACCTGGACCTCGTTCCGCCGAAGGAAGACCCGCAGCTACCATACGTCAGCGACGAGATGCACAAGGAGAACCAGCGCCGCTTTGCTCTTGAGGACAGCATCCGCAAGGCATACACAGCCACCTTCCCCACTATGGAGGAGGCGAAGCGCATCAGTGAGCGCGGAGCAGAGTATATCTTCAAGTCGCGCGGCAACAAGCAGACTATCGTCGACTTCATCAACCGCCACAGCGACAACGAAGACCGCGTGATGGGCATACTCGCCACACTCAGCGACAAGGACTTGCGCGATATAACAACCGAAATTCTCGAGGACAGCTATAACGCAACGACCGACCAGCTCTCGCCGCGTGTTGAGGACGAGCTGATTACAATACCGTTCAAGCAGTACTTCGAGAAGGCGTTCAGCAAGAAGACTGCCGACGCTTTCCGCGCCGACCCGATGAAGCTCGTAGAATGGATAAAGAAGAACATCCGCCTCAACCCCGACAAGAAGGCTCTGCGCATCGCACAGACTCCGGTTGGCGTGATGAAGTCGAAGATTACCGACGAGCGTTCGCGCGACATCTTCTTCGTAGACGTGGCTCGCAGCCTCGGCATCGAAGCAAGGAAGGACGCTGTGACGGGCAAGATACAGTACAAATCCCAGGGGGTGCACTTGTCTCAAGTGCACCAACCAAATAGTAAGGAAGTGCACCAAAAAACCAACAGCGAATGGCAGGATGTGAAGTTCGACAACACAGCCGAGAAGACATCTACTGCTGCTTCGCTTGGCACAATCGTGCTGACATACGAGCCTACTAAGCTGCTCGACAACCCGAAGTATTACAGCTACTTCACAATCAGCCGCATAGAAAACGGCACGGCTCATCTGCTGAACTTTGAGGAGGGTCAGGCAGACATGGGCAACGGCACGACATGGAGCAACACGTTCAAGAAGGGCTACAAGCTCGATGCGGGCACATATATGCTCACCACGGGCACGCGCCTTGCGAGCGGCAGTGTGCTCGCCTCGAACCGTCTGTTCGAAATTGTGGAGGGTCAGACCACCACTCTGCCTCTTGAGATACGCCAGAACACCAACGAGGTGTCTGTGATCGGTTCGTTCAACTCGGAGAGCCTCGTGACTAAGGACGGCAAGGAGGTAAGCCTGCTCTCTCAGACTGGTCGCGGCTACTATGTTGTGGGCATTCTCGGCGTGGGTCAGGAGCCGACCAACCACGCTCTGCACGACATCGAGAAAATGAAGGAAGCGTTCGAGGCATGGGGTCGCCCGGTAGTGCTGCTCTTCGAGAGCGAAGCCGACGCAGCCAAGTTCAACCACGACGAGTTCCCGGGTCTGCCGTCTACCGTGCAGTTCGCCCTCGACAAGGACGGCAGCGTACGCAAGCAGATTGCCCGTGAGATGAAGCTGATGAACGAGAAGCAGATGCCGATGTTCATCATCGCCGACACCTTCAACCGCGTAGTGTTTGTATCGCAGGGTTACACCATCGGACTCGGCGAGCAGATGCAGGGCGTGTTCAAGAAACTGTAAAGTAAAGAGGTTTTCAACACTTCAGATACTAACAAACAAAAAGGGTGCTTCGTGCACCATTTTTGTTGTTTCTATGTTGTAATCACTTTATTGCTCTTTGTTTTTTTAGGGGGTGCAGTGGTCCCCACTGCACCAACAAAGCAAGTATGCCCCTTCAGGTAAAATCATCCCACAGATTGCACAGATTTTCACAGAAGTCTTTAGGGGGGGCAAAACTATAGAATTGCGAAGAATGCACACCCGCCCGCAACGGCTTACTGCTTCCTCAAGGTGGGCAATGCTCCTTTAAGTTCGTAACGCCACTTTGAACCTGCGTTCTGCAAGGCGGTGTTCATGGCATCAACGGCTTTCTGCCAGGTAACGACAGAGCCGTCCACCTTCGTGGCTTCGGTGCTTTTCTTATTGTAGCCGATACCTTGTTCATGATTGTTCTTCCAATAGCAGGCGGTCATCACGTTGGCGTAGTTATTTCCCAAAAAGCCGCCGATATGTACATAGCCAGTGCTACTACCCGTACTGGTTACGTTGCCCGTGGCATAGCAGGCAAGGAGGCTGCTTCCTGCGTTCATTCCCACCAGACTGCCGCCAGCGATATTCTTTTTGGGGTCCATTTCTATGATCACGTTGCCTGTGGCATAGCAAGCGGTCAGGGTGGCACTCGAATTCGTCTGACCTGCCACGCCGCCGACATCGACCGTTCCCTTCACTGTGGCAGAGGAACTGCATCCGGTGATGGAACCGCCTATTTGAACACCCACCACACCGCCGACATACACCGTGCCGCTGACGCTGCCCGACACCGAGCAGTTTTCAATGGTGCCCCAGCCATATCCTACCACGCCGCCAATACTGCCGCCATATATTTGATTGCTTGTTATCTGTACGCCCTCCATCACCACGTTCTTCACCGAACCAGTTCTATTGAGCCAGCCGAACAGACCCGCAAATTCGTCATTTGTCGTAAAGGTCAGCCCCGTAATGGTATGGCCGCCACCGTCGAAGGTGCCTTTGTATGAGTTGTCGTAGTCTGTGCCTATCGGCGTCCAGTCTTTGCCGGTGAGGTCAATGTCGGCGGTGAGGGTAATGTTAATGTCGCTCTTACCTCCGTTCACTAATTCGGCTATATTCATCAGACCATCGGCGGAGGTCACGGTGTAGCTGCCGTCGCTCTCTATGGTATAGCCCAGGTCTTTTGCCGCAGCGAGGGAGACGGTGTAGGTATATTCACCGCCCGCCTGCCAGTCGGCAGCATTCTTCATCTTATAAACGAAGGTCTTGCCGTTAGTGAAGGTGCAGGTAATGAAGGTCGTGCCAGCTGCCACACTTTGCGGGGCTACGAGGGCGATGTAGGTGTTGCTACCCTTGTCATACGGGGTGATTTCGGCAGGGTTGTCGCCTTCGGTGGAGAGGCCCGTCAGTCGCACGGATGCCAGCCCCTCGGTGTAGTCCGTCAGAACGATGGTCACTCGCGCCGTGCGGTGGGTGAAGCGAAGCGTGGGGCTACCGTAGGTCACCGTCTGCCCGTCGGCTACGATGAGGTCGCTGCCCTCAAAGTCTTTCTGGGTACTTTGGTTGGCTTTTACCTTTACCGCAGGTGGGGTTGTCTCGCCAGCGGTGTAGGGCCACCACGCTGTGACGGTGATGTTGTTGTGGTTGGTCCAGTAGTACGGGTCGGTGGAGGTCAGCGTGGCGCTGGTGGGGTCGGCGGTGGAGGGCGTCACGTTGTACGTCTTGACCGTGCCGTCCATCATGACTGCCACGCTCTGCACACCCGTCCAATTGCCATCCGCGGGGGCACGGGTGCCGGCGATGGCTGTCGCGGCGGGATTCAGCCCCGTGGCGGTGAAGACGATGGATGTGCCTTCCGCCCCTTCCGGCAGGAAGCCCGCTTCGTCCTGCGTGCAGGCGGCAAGGCCGAGCAGCAGGGCGATGGCTGCGGATATATGGATGTTTGTTCGTTTCATGATGCGTGTTGTTTAGGGGTTGTTATTGTTTCTTTTGCAGTACGGGCAGACCGTTGGTGCCGAGTGCCCACTGGTAGTCGTTGCCGGTGAGGGCGGTGTTCATGCCGTCGACGGCTGTCTGCCATTTCACGGTCGCGCCGTCCACCTTCGTGGCAACTACCGTTCCTCCTTCATTACGGAGTACTCCTTGCCCGGTATTGCCTCCCCAATAACAGGAAGTTATATCCTTGTAGTTGAAACGCACTAGAGTTCCACAGCCAGACTCATCTATCAATGTGCCGTCGAACCAGCAAGCGATGATATCGCCATAATTTGCATTGGTTATACCACCACTATGTACAGTAAGTTTTCCCGTCACAGAGCAGGCAATGATTTGGCCATGATTTCGGTCCACCATTCCAGCAGCTCCTCCACTACTGCCATCCAGATTCACATCTATGAGTTGTAGGTTCTTTATCACTCCACTTACATTTAAAAAATAAAAAAGTCCAAAACTCGCTGCTGAAAAGTTTAATCCCGTAATGCGGTGTCCCTGCCCATTAAAGACGCCGGAGTAGCCTGGCCATGTGTCTAAACGTGTCCATTTCTTACCCGTCAGGTCGATGTCGGCGGTGAGGGTGCAATTTATCGATTCATCTTTTTGTATGGCTTTGTTCCATGCCAATAGGCCGTCGGCGTTATAGACCGTGTAGGTATTGGTGTTGCTGTCGTAGATGTAGCCCAAATCCTCGGCTGCGCCGCTCTCGCCGCCGCCGTCAGCCCAACTTCCGATAGTGCAACCCTCTAACGTCAAGCCAGTGGCGTTCACCTTAACGGTATATTTATAGCGGCTGCCCGCTTCTAATACGACGTTGTTCTGCGGACGGAAGTAGAAGGTGCCGCCGCCGAGTTCCACCTTGACGAACGGTTTGCCTGCCGCAATGGTCTGCGGGGCGGTTAGTGCCTCGTAGGTGTTGCCGCTTGCGTTGTAGGTCTTGATGGCGGTCGGGTTGCCGTTATCGGCGGACAGGCTCACGAGGCTCACCGTGGCACCAGCGACGCTCGTGAATCCCGTGCCGGGCTTCAGTTCGATTGTCACGCGTGCCGTGCGGTGGGTAAATTCAAGCGTGGGGTTGTTAAATTCCACCTTCCGGTTCTCAGCAGAGATGAAGTCGCTGTTCTGGAAGTCAGCCAATTTGCTTTGGTCTTCGGCCACCTTCACGGCAGGCATCTGTGTGATGTCGGCATTGTTGAAGGGCCACCATGCCGATACGGTAATCGGGTCGCGGCTGGTCCAGTAGTACGGGTCGTTCTCGCGTGAGAGCGTGGCACTCTTGAAATCGGTAGAAGCCGTAACGGTGTATTCCTTTACCGCATCGCCCATCTTGAGTGCCACGGAAGTGACGCCCTGCCAGTCGCCGTCCACAGCGGCACGGGTGGAAGAGGCTGCCAGCGGCGTTGCTTCTACGGACAGTCCGGTGGCACGGATGAATACAGGGTATTCACCTTCGGGCAGACGGTTATCGCCAGCAAGTTCGTCCTGCGTGCAGGCGGCAAGGGCGAACAGCAGTGCGGTGGCTGCGGGGATAAATAATCTATGTCTCATAATTCTTCATTCTAATCGATTAATTATTAACATCTTACAGGTCAGCACCCACATCTCCACCGTCTATATCGTTCCACTTTGCAATGGTGGCTTCGCTGACTTCAAGGACTTTGTTGCGTACCTTGACGGTATAGGTATAGTTGTTGCCCGCCTGCAGTGCGCCTTCGGGCATGGTGAGTGTGGCATGATATTCCTGACCTTTGTAATTCACAACCAACGGCAGGGATGCAACTGTCTGCGGGAAGAGGATGATCGATGAAGTGAGATTGCCGTCTGCCAGATTCATGGTCAGTTCTCCGGTCTGTAGTCCGTTGTCTGCGGTGGCAATACCGTCGGCCGTGTTGAACGTACCGGTGAGTAACAATCCGTCCAGCGTGTAACGTTCAGGCTTGACCACGCTGAAATTCACGCCGTCGCCCGCCTCGAAGGTAAGGGTTATCTGGCTCATGCGGTGGTGGAAGGAGTTGTCTTCACCGCCTTTGGCGGTTTTGTCGGTGAAGCTTACTACCGGGTTGTTTTTGTCTCCCGTGGCTCCTGAAGCAAAGAGGAAGTCGATGGCAGGCTGGTTTTGCTGCGCCGTGGCATCGGTCGTGGCTGTGAGGATGCCTCCCGCCGCGTTGTACGGATAGTAGGCGCGGAAAGTATGGGTCTTTGCATCTTCGATATAGATAACCTTTCCTTCTGCCTCAAATTTCCCGTTTTTCAGGATGAAAGGCACGTTGCCGTACTGGGAATCGTTGCCGATGTCGGTGATGCCGATACGGTCGCCGCCAGTCCAGGTGGTTCCGCTGGCGCGGGTGGCGGGGGCGATGTTGGCGGTAAACAGGGCGGCCACAGGGTCACCGTTCAGGTTCTCGTTTTCGTTGTTGCAGGCTACAAGTGCGAGGGCGAGCGCTGCAAGTGCAAAAAATCTTGTCTTCATTATATCTATAATTTTATTATTTTACAAATCAGCATTTACATCATCACCTTTCACTTCTTCCCAGCCGTTGATTTCGGCTCCGTCCACTTCCATGCCTTCTGGAGTCTCAACCAGCGTTCCGCCGAGGGTCAGCGATTTGCCCTTTCTGGTGTTGAACTCCTTGAGAGCTTCTGTGAGGTCGCTTTTCAGCGTGGTGGGGGTCGGGTTGCCGTCAGTATATCGGATTTCACCCGTCAGCAGCTGTTCCGCTCCGGTCACACCCAACAGCCGTACCGTGGCTTTCCACTTGCCGGCATCATCACCTTCGGTTATCTTGGTGAAGGGCAGCACGACGTTCGAAGCGGCTCCGTAGGTATCGGTAGCGAAGTCGAGTGTTCCGGCTGCACCCGTCAGATGGGCAACAATCTCCGTGATGCGTCCGGCGGCATCACCCGTCGGTTCGACGACAAGCGTCAACTCGCGCACCTGCTGCTTCATTGCAGCGGTCAGCGAATAGCCCTTGTCTTTCTCTATGCTCACCTGTTCCGTATAGGTGAAGAACCATCTCGGGGCATTGTTCACAAAGGCATCCGTGCCTGCCCGGGTTCCTGTGGCTGCGGCAATGGTGGCTGTGGTGCCGTTCACCGTGATTCCTTCAGCCGGGTTCCACACCGCAAGGGTGTAGCTGCCCGGAGCAAACAGATGGTCGGGGGTATGAGTGGCGGAAGTCTCCGTACCCGTATAGTCACCCATGGTGACCGTCCATGTGGCAGGTATGTCGATACCCTCACCGCGTGCCGACCAGTCGGCTGTCACCGCAATTTTCCCATAGTCGGGATGCGGCGTGTCATAAAGCGTGTCCTTCACGCAGGAAGAGAGCAGCACGGCGGCTGCCATTCCCATCATATTTATATATTGTCTTGCTTTCATATTCTATTCCTCCCCCTATTTAGAAAAGTTTCCATACCAATGTCACACCGGCATTGATGGGACCATACCAATCTTTTGTCTCGTTGCCGCGGCGCACGCGCACACCGTCGATGACTTCATATTTTTCAAAATCGACATTCAGGTAGCCCAAACCGAGGTTGAAATCAAGATCTAATGCCTTGTTCAGCCGCAGCTGATAGCCGGCGGTGATGCCGCCACCCATCAGGTCGCCCTGCTTGCCTGTTTCGGAGAGCTTGTAGTTGAACTGTCCAGCCTTGAACATCGCGCCCAGATACCAGGCTTTCTTCTCACCCATGTAATAACGTATTTCCGGAGCCACTTCCCAGAGTGCATAGCGACGGTCTTTGTCATTCCAACTCCAAGAAGTCCACGAGCCGTTTACGGCAATGCCCCACGATGGGCAGATGCGCCATTCCACGCCAAGATCTGGTGTCAAGATAGCCCAGCGCAATAGGTTGGCACGCAGGAAGAGATGATAATCATTTGTGATTTTAATATCCGACAGCGTGCCGGCAAGTGCATTTTGTAGAGCATCTTTCTCGGCTTCTGCCTTTTGCCTTTCCCTTCGGCCGGCGACCGTTGGTTCAGCAGCAAGTCGGGCTTCTTCCGCCTTGCGTCGTGCTTCTGCTTCCGCATCCGTCACGGCTGTTTCTTTTACTGGTACCGTCAGGCGCACGGTGACAAAATCACCCTCAGTCGTATGGTTGTGGGTAATGAAGTTTTCTTCCTTGATTTTCGCGCGTGTAATCAGTTCTGATTTCACACGGTTGGCACGAATCTTCGCTGTTGCAAGGTTCTCGGCTTCACCGCCCAGCGAATTACAGTAGCCGTCAACCAGTAGCGGCAGTTTGCCGTCAAGAATTGTTGCTTTGTTGTTTTCGATACATTCCAACAGGCGGGCAAGTTCAGTGTCATTGCCATTCCAAGGAACGTAGAACATGTCCTTCTGCGGAACGAAGCGGAAGGTGTAGGTTGTGTCTGTTTTCTGCTGCGCAATGACAGGAAAAGTTACCGTCATCAGCCACAGAAACAAGGTAAGAAAAGTGATTTTTCTGCTCA
>ENA-UEPI01000273-UEPI01000273.1-human-gut-metagenome-genome-assembly--contig:-NODE-273-length-42615-cov-6.880436_pt1 | contig 42615 bp, 46 predicted proteins | sample MGYA00242899_ERZ507914 | MGnify/ENA primary metagenome ERZ507914 (study PRJEB26167, sample SAMN06115442) | human gut metagenome | host: Homo sapiens | place: China:Chongqing | collected 2015-07-28...
GGGTGGGGGGGGTCGGGGGGGGGTGGGGGTGGGGTGGGGGGGGGGGGGGGGGGGGGGGGGGGGGGGGGAGAGAAGTCCTTGTGATGTTCCAGGCGCTTCTCTTGTACCCACTTGCACCTCCCAGTAGCCTTTCGCCTTCTTAGTACTGGCGATTACCCCCGACCTGTCTACCCTTGAGCTACACTAAGCAGCTAGGGGATGTTTGTCGTACTTTATGTTCATAGGCATACCCTTGCTTGAGTACATCACTTTTCAGTCCGCACACAAGTACAAACTACACTTGTGTGCTCACCATAACGTTAATAAATCACCTAGATTAACGGAATTGAGATTTCGTATAACCCTTGTTGTTACTCCCTATACCGTGAAGAGTAGCTAGTTGTACGTGCAAATGTCGATTCCGAGAACGCCAGACTACGGCAGCAACGTGACGCCGCTAATGCGCAACTGGCGTTTGTACTTGAGAAGTTATCAGAAGAGTAGAGAAAAGGCCCCGTTTGGGGCCTAATCACTTCTTACGCTATACCACCCATGTCCCGTATGAGCTTATTATTTCTGAAAATGTGCCCTCATTGTTCTTGAACGTTAGTCTTGCTGAAAAATCAGCGCTGTGCATAGAAGAACCGCTGGGTGTGTTAAGTCCGGAAACATAAACGCTATTTACCACGTCAGAGTTAAGAAACTTACCGACTGTCAATTCCCGAAAATCGCCAGTGGTGTCCACCGTTATGTTGCCGTATTGCGCTAAAGTGTTGCAGCGTATAGTGCTGTTGTATAACTTGCTCTTTATACCGGCGGTATCGGTTGTGGTGTACACACCCCCTATAAAACCTCGCATTTGAGCGGGCCCGGTGTCGCCTGCCGTATAAGCAAGAGCCGTCACTATAGGGTCGTTTTTCTGACCTATGCTTATGTCGAGGAAGTATTGTTCAAGGCTTATACCTGCTAACAGCACGAATGCAGATATTTTTGACGAACATTTACCTATGCTTATATTGCTAAAGTTTCGGGACAGACCGTACCTGGCAGGGTCCGCTGTCCTCGGTAATAGTCGTATATATCTGTCGCCACCTGCTACACCAGTTTCATCCGCAATTTCACCTATTTCCACAAAAAGGCGGTCATTACCAAGCATTTCAAAAACACAAAAATCGTTTGGGCGTGTTTTAAATACTACTCTATCAATTAGTATTTTTCCTATACCATTTCCGTTAACTCTAGTAGCTGTCACACCTCTGTTAGTCACATTAGTTAGTGTTGTATTCCCTGAGATGTTTACATCAGCTACAAGACCGTCAGGGAAAATATTAAGTTCCAAACCAGTATACGCACCATTGATGTATGGGTTTGAGATTTCACAATTAATCAGCCGAGGGACGGTGTGCCCATGCACACTTTCGTCTGCTTCTGGTTCAATATCTATGCCAGATTTAGGCATAGCACCCTCCACCCCACCATAGTCACCTATATTATAAATCTCGGGGTTAACTATCAGGACATTCTCTCCAGAGGTTAGGCTTATGCCATTACGGCGGCATTGTCGTATGACTGGTTTTTCTATGTAAATGTTTCCGGGTACTGTGCCATCTGTAGTGCCCCATTTCATGCCAATGTATATCCCATCTCCAAACATATTGGTATACAGTCCACCTATAACTCGGATGTTGGAAGATTGGAGTATTGTAAGTCCCCATCCATGTTGCCCTATTGTGGTATTTGTGAGCCTGTCTCCCTCTAGTACAGGGTTGTAAATATTTACGTTTTGAACACCATTTGCGACGTAAATGATGTGGCTTTGAGGTCTGCCTTGATTAGCCAGACGTAGTGCGCCATCACCTACGAAACGTATTGTTGAATTGCTAACGCAACAAATAACTGACTTAAAGGCGTTATTACCTGGGCTTACAGGGTCATCTGTAGATGCCATCAGACCAGTCATATTTTTATCAATAATAAAATCACACGCTAGAGCAACGGATGTGGTGTACGCTTTCATAAGAGAAGTGGTATCCGTACAAAAATCAGACGCGTATATCCCAGTCGCGGATGTTAACTCCCACACAGCCCCGTCGGCGGATGCTATTTTTGTAATCCCGTCAACCGCTCCGGTGGACCTGGAATATACGTAGCGGGTCCCAACGCATACAGTATCGTAGATGTCACTAATATTGGCGGTAGATATCTCGGAGATTTCCTTAAAGTAAGCTGATACCAGTCTTAAATCATTCCGCAGGTTTGGACCAGTCTGTGGCTTCCAGTTAGCGTCTCCTGCTGGGTTGGACCTAGCCGGAATATCTTTCGGAAGCTCCCCGTCCCACGCATAACACTGTCCGCCAGAAATATGCCAGACAGCATCCGTTTTACTATTTACTGTAGCCCCTTCTTCAAAGCTACCATCAACAAGCGTCAAGCCCGCCTCAGCGAGCGTATGACGCCACTGTTCACGGTCATTATTCTTGCTAGCATTGTAAATTAAACTTGTAAGTGCCATTATATCCCCTGTCCTTTCATGAGTGAATTAACAGCAGACTCCAATGAGTCATACTGATTACCAATAGCCTTTGCTTGCCACTGCCTACGTTCCCATAGGCCCCAGCATACCCTATTGCGCTGCCCGTTAATATACTGGGAGCAGTCGAAAATCCAGCGGTTGCCACCTCTATAAACCCAACCAGTTCCTGGGGACTTCTGCTGGTACTTACTAATGTAACGCCAGTCCAGCACAGCCTTTCCAGCCGCTGCATAATCAAGGTTTTTGAGATACCATTTCACGGCGCTGCCATTGAAGCCAGCTACGCCTATGTTATAAATGAAGTCTATGGACCCAACTAAGGCTACGTCAGAGAGCTGCATAGGAAGTCCGTCAAGAGCCTTTGCATGCTCTCCTGCTGATTCTATCAGTTGCTTCTGACAATCGCTCAGTGTGGCTCTCTGACCCATTTTGACGCCCTTTGTCTCCCCATAGCAGATTGTAGGGATGCCCGCACTGTCTTTGTATGCTGTAAGGCTCAAACCTTCGTTGTGTTGGACTACCTCAGTAATAGCTCCGCCGAGCATAGTAGCCCCGACGAGCGCCGCTATAACCCTAGTCCTTAAACTCATATTTAATCGCCCCCTTACGTGCGTGCTCTTCTAGGAGCTTGTATGTGCGTCGTTTATAGTACGCATTCCACGCCAAGGTTAGCACTGCGCATACAGTTGCAGTGATGAAGCTGATAACACTCCAGTTCCAGCTCATTAACTCTGCCAACCAGCCTCCTGATACTGTAGCACCAGTAACTGCTGCTCCTGCCCGGGTAGCGAGGTCTGCCCCAACTACGTCTCCCACTTTAATCATCCTGCTGGCCCTTCTTCCTAAACAGCTTACGAATCACCAGAATGGTCACTAGGAAGACCAAGGGAATACTGGCCCCTGCTAATCCGGCGAGGATAAGGCTGTAACTATCGTTGTTAACTACCTGTAGGCGCTCTGCCTGGATTGTGCCAGTACTAATAGCCTGCACCTGCTTCTTGCTAGAAGTATCCAGTGCACCTACGTTAGAATCCTGTATATCGGTTTTGTTGGTGGTGCTGGAGTCCACCTTATTATTCAGCCCGAGCATCTGCTTAGTATTCTCAGCACCAACCTGTGCAGATACTTCCGGCTTAGAACCAACTAAGCCGGTAAGTGCAGAGGTCGCTGAGCAACCAGTCAGAGTAACCACGAGTAGCAACCCAGCGACCAGTTTACGCATTAGCTTGCAGCCTTCACTGCGTCCACCGCAGCTTCCAGTGCAGCAATCTTAGCGTCGAACGCTGCGCCGGTCTGAGCTACATCCTGTGGTTGTGTAAGGATAGCATATAGATCCTTACTGAGAATGTTCAGCTGACGCAGCAGCTCCTGCCGCTGTGCTTGAGTCGCTTTAGCAATTGCCATGTGTACTCTCCTTATTCTTACGCATCCGTAGCGGCTACGAACGCACTTTGTAGTGCAGTGAATGATGTATCAAACGCTGTACCAGAACCCTCACCTAGTGGCATACCCGTACCTGTAAGGGCAACGTAACCAGTCTTTGATAGCTGAGATAACATGCTGAATAGGCGCGCCTGTAACGTCCCGTCATCCTTAAAGGCCGTACCGGCCCGGGTAGCCGTATAACCCTGGGATTGCATGTACGTGAAGAACGCATTCAGCTTAGTTAAGGCAGCCGTACCCACGAAGCCTACATTGTAATCCGGGGCCACCTCTTTCTCGAGGTTCTGGCTCTTACCTACAATGGCGTACTGTACGTCCGCAGCTTTAGCTGCGATGATTGATGCCATTATCGTCTTCCTCTATGTTGTTTGCCTCTACCCCGACCTTGTAGCCGTGCAGCGACTCCCCGCAACTGTTTCTGGACCATACCCTGCGCCCAGTCCAGCGGGTTATTAATGAATGCTAGTGCCTGCTTCTCAGACTCTCGTGCAGCCACTACTTTCTCATCTTCTACCAGGTGCCCATTCAGTACTGCTACCATCATAGCGATGGCATCTGCTCGGTCATCTTTAGCCAAGCTACCTCGGTCATACGTAATACCTGCGAGCTGCGCGAACGCAGAGTATAACCAGCGACGGTCTCGGGGGTATAGCATACAAGTCCCAATATCATCGTGAATAGCACGCTCATGCACCACTAGGCGGTGTCGTCGAGTTACTGGACTGATTGTGTCGATGATACGACGTTCTTTCTGCGTGGTGTTGTTAATGTCACGCACACCAATACCAGCAAGGTGACGCTCTCGTAGGCGGTTTAGAATAAGCATAGACACAGTACCGTGCCCCATGTTACTCTCCACCACCATGTCTGAGATGTCCAGCTCTACGCACAGGTCGATGAGCTTGTCGATATTCTCAGTGCTTACACCTCCTTGGAAACCCCCAACGGAGAATAAGTGAATGTATGAGTTCGCAGCCCCACCAGCAGCATAGGAGACTTCATCTCCACCACAACCAGCTGGGTCCACTACCAGCGCCTTGTGTTGATACGGTAAGTGCATATCCCCATAGAATGCCGGGAAATACATCTGCTGACCCATGATCCCCTCATGCTCGTGCTGGTACAAGTACCTGCGGTCCGCAATGTAGGAGAAGGTCTCAGGTGACGAATCAAGACTACCGGAGTATACGAGCATATCCGACAATTTAATACGAGTGCGCATCTGGTCAGACAAGGTTGTATCGAGCATGTACTGGAGCTGGAAACCTTCAGGACCGAAGTCCAGTTCCTTCTCAATCAGTGCATCCTCGTCATAGCGACCAGTATCGGTACTCTCCCCTAGCGTTCCGTCGACGCCGAAGCCGGTGCGTTTATAACCCCGCTCAATGAGCTGTAGTATATAAGGAGCAAGTGTACTTCCATATCGTTCTTCCATTTCAACAGACGGGATGCGTCCCGGCCACACCCGGACCTCGAAGCCACGCCCCGGCAGGGTCTTGTAGATACTGTCCTTGGTTTGTGGTGTGCCCAAGTACAGCGTATCCCCGTGCGTACAAATAGCTGCGAAGTCTTTCGAAATCATCAGCAACTGCTCACGCTGGGTTTGTGTCAAACCGTTCTTAGTGGTTTCGATATCATCTGGAATCAAGAGATCAGCACGCTTCCCCTGCAGGGACGCAGTAATACCGACACAAGCTACGCTGGCAGACTTATCCAGCGGTTTCAGGTCACAGTTGACGTCGTAGCCTTCAAATGAAGTGCGGTCCCCACGAGTAGGGTCGGCCTTCAAGTAGCACAGCAGCGGCCAGGTTTCCAGCATACGAATGATTAGGTTTGCAACGTCGGACGCCTGCTTCTCAGCGCCGGATACAATCAGTATACGACAGGATTGGTCCTGGATGAGCCTCCAGACAGCATACAGCGCGGCCAGTGTAGATTTAGCCTCACCACGCTGTGCGGCCACCATGCGCTTCCTAGGGCCCTTCTGCATATACTCTGCAATGTCGGCTTGCATATCCGTGAGCGTAAAGCCTAGGAAACGCATACCGATGTATGCGAATTCCCTGAAATTACTGAGGGTAGCCGCCATCATCATGGCGATATCCTCGCGCTCCTCTTTGGGAATACTGCGCGGGTTCGCACTATAACCAGTAAGTTTCTGGTTGAGCATGCGCAGTCTTCGCGCAGTCTTCACCGATACCATTAGACAATTCCTTCTAGTAAATCCTCAGAGTCAGACCCACTAATCTTCCCTAAAATTTCTTGTTTACGCGCCTCTCTGCGTGCCGCTAGTTCATCATCAAATTCATCACGAAGGTCCTGCATCGCCTCGGAATCTGCATCCGCAGTGATATCATTATCCTTCAAGAATTTAGCGATGACTGACTTATCTGCGGCCGGGAGCGGCACCTCATCTTCTTTAGACTGTTTGATCTCTTCAATCAAAGCCTCTGTGAACATGCGATGCAGCTCCGAGAGACGACTGCGTTTAGCCGCCCCTGCCATATGATCCTCCTGTTAGGATGTTACTACTCCGCTGGCACGTAGTGCTGCTAGTAATGCATTTAGTTGATTCACCACGTCCTCAGCACCGGTTGCATCCTCCACAGCCTCTGCTTTGCCTAGGTACGCCAAAGCCCCTAAGGAGTTGGCTAAGTGGTCTACAGATGCTTGTGTAGCGAAACCGTCCCCTGCAGTTACATCGGCACCTAATCGAGCAGCTACGATCGTTCCTGCAGGGAGAGTCTCGGCAAACATTATGGTGTTATCTACAATCTCGAAACTGTAACCACGAATCTGCCCAACACCATTAAGTTCTACTATAGCCTTAGTAAACTTTAACCCTGGAGTTATCTCGTCTGTATCCTCTGTAAGCACCGTGCTCCACGGGTAGCTTACTGTTTCTGCACCACTTATAAAGGTGTTTTCCAGAGCAGAGGTACGCATACTCAAGGCATCGTCCGCAGCCTTCCTAGCGGCGCGTTCTGTGTCGATGCGGGAGTCTAGCCTGGCGTCCTCAGAAACAACGTAGGATTTGATGGCGGCATCAGCGGATACCCAAGCGGCGCGTTCTGCATCAATACGAGAGTCTACGTAGTGCTTGGTAGCAGCATCTTGCAAGTCCACCGGGTCTGATACATTCGTGATGCGGTACCCGTTCATGCTTATATCCCCGTAGAATCCGGGGATAGCCCTGCCTTCCACAAGCTCTTGCGCCAAGTGCAAGAACTGTGTATTTTGAGAGTCTACGTTCACCTCGATGAACGGAGAGCCGCTAGCAAACTCAATATACAGATACTCGCGCTCAGTCTTACGAATGAGAAGCACTGTAGTGCTCGCAGTTAGGGCCGAATTCAATCTTATATTAGTAGCGCTGGTCCAGGTGTACCCAGTGGTTTCCGCACCGTCTAGGTATACATGAATATAGGACTTGTCCAAATACTCAATATCGCACTGGATATCCTGGGTACCAGCTGGCTTGATTTGTTCTTGCCAGCTGAATGCCATATTAATCGTCTCCGAAGTTGTTGATGATAGCTCGCGTAGGTGCGAATTCCTGGATTAACGGGACCTGCTTAGTGAAGGTCTGGATATCCATATTTCCAGTAGCCAGGTCCTGTACCGCACCCAGCAGGCCCATAACGTAACCTATAGACGCCAGCGAGTGACGCGGAGAGTCCCCAGTGAAGATATCCTGCAGAAGCGAGATACCACCAATGGCGCTCATACCCATAACTGACTCAGCAATAAGCTTCTGAGTGTCGGCCTCTTTGCCGTCCATACCGTGCTTCGCCATAGTTGCTAGAAGCATCAATGGGAACTGGTATGCCATGATGTGCGCAACCCCAATCCACCCGGCATCATTCAACTCGCGGCGCAGAATCTTGTTGGTGGCAGCCAGGGCGAAGCTCTGATAGCCGACAATTACTTTGCCGATAGGGTTGAACTGGGCGAAGTGCGAGGTCTCACCGGTACGTACTTGCTGCACCAAATAGTCCATCATACGCGTCCCTACCACCTCAACTTGCATTTGCAGCTCCGGCTGGAACATAGCACCAGGATTAGCTTTGTTAGCAGCAATAGCCCGGTCAGCGATTTCACGAGTAAGACCGAAACGTTCCAGACGCTTAAACGCCTCAGCGTCGCCCTTGAACATCTGCTGGAGCTCATCCGCTACAATACCTGAGTTAAGGTTAACCTGCAGTCGATGTACCATACTCATACCGTTGACGTGACGCGCAGCCTGTCCAACGTTCTGGGTGACGTTAAACCAGGAAGCCTGACGGGTCAGATCCAAGTTATCGTCTGCATAGGTATTCAACCAGCGGAAGCGCATCTCCTTCTGGATACTACCACGTAGGATTGCATCCAGACGACTAGCCATATCCGGAGTGCGAATAGCTACGGAACCCTCTTTAAACCAAGGCTGCTCACGCATACTGCGAAGTACTCGGGACATACCAAACTCTTTCAGCGCTAGAGCGGTGTCAGTAAGCTGGTACAACCCAGAGTTCTTAAGCATGGTAGCGTTGGCCATGTTACCGGCTGCACGGAGCAGGTCCGGCATTTGACCGGCGTCGGCTGGTGCCCCACCTAAGATAAAGTCGATGGTGTCATTAACGGTCTTCTCCCACTTACCAGAATCAGCCAGAGCGTGCTTGGACTCATTAATCATCATCTCTAGTGTTTTTAGGTCAGAGACTCCGGCATAAGCCATACCTACACGACCTGACATTCGGTTAGTATAACCATGCATAACCTTGGCTACGTCAGTATCCATCAGGTCCTGCATACGCATAACCTGACCATCCACGATGTACTCTTTATCCATGTTGAAGCGGGTACGTTGACGCAGGTTCCGAGCAGGAGATGTAGCACCAGATTCCCGGATGTTACCCGCCAGGAAGCTCTGGATTGCACTTTCATCTACACCAGCATTACGCATAGCCATGACTACTTCATCATTACCCATACCGTTGATAAGCTGCTTCCACATAGGGCCGGAAGCAGCGGCGCGGCCGTTGTAGATACCATCAACCATTTCCTTAGCGACGCGCTGAACAACCTCAGGCTCCATAGATGGGTACACATCACGCAGTGCCTGACGGAACAGATCCCGATAATTATCCAGGGAGCGACCATTTGCAATACCCTGGCGCATCTTATCATAGCTGTACTGGCGCGGGAAGTAATAGTCTGATTTAATCAGAGTACCGTCATCTACCAGCCCGGCAGCAGTCATGTGATCGTGCCACTTACTGGCCCAACCAGAGTTGCGATACGCCTCTACTAGCGGAACCAAGTCAGAGTCCGGCAGAGGTACAGGGCGTCCATTAACCTCAGCGCTGTACGCAGAGTCCAGGTAACGGCCCAAGCGACCTTCTAAGTCAGCACGAGCTGCTCGGAAGTTGCTACGGTGGAAGAAGCGGTCTATGAAACCTACACCTTTGGCCTTGAGGGCACCAAGTATAGCGTCCTCAACTACACTGGCACTAGCATCCATCTCCAACGTAAGGTTACGCTTGAAGTCCACCACAGACGGTTTACGACCGCCTACAGCAGTAGCATCAGATACTAATAAGCGTGCTAAGTCCTCGCTACCCTCTGCAATATTATCGTAGAGTGAGAACATAGTGGCGAACTTACGCTTGGCCGTGTCCATCATAGCCTGAGCTTTCAGTGCCTCATTCTTAACCGACGTATCCACTAAATCCTGGAATGACTCGCTCCGGAAGCTCTGAGCTTGGTCTGCGTAGTCCTTTGCGGTCCACTTGACAGCGTCCTCGTACGCGTCCAGAACATCCTCCAGAGCGGAGCCCTTGGTGCGAATACCTAAGGCGTTCATGATGTATTCACCAATCTGGCGAAGCATGCTTTTACCGGTAGGGGATTTAGTTCTAGAGAGGTACTCTACCCACTCAGGGCTGTCTCCTAGTCCAGCCAGCATTTCATGCACATCACTTGCATAATACTTGAATTTATCGCTAAGAGTTGAATCTGCTGCTATTGCAGCGCGCACCTCTTCCAGCTTACTGGCAATTTCCGGATTCTGCTTAATAGCTCTGGTGGTGGCAGCATGAATCAGTTCGTGCACTGCTACTCGGCTAGTGTCCGCATCCATAGCACGCAGAGCATCCCCGGCAGTAGTCCAGGTATTTCCGTTCGCTTTCTTAGGGGCACGTAAAGATACGAAGCCCCTGTCAGTTGTTGATGCTGGTGAAAATCCATAGTGGCTACGGTTAGAAGAGCCTGCCACCAACTTAAAATCAATATCCTGTACTGCATCGCCCAGGGTGTCCAGGATAGCCTTCTGACTCTTAGATAAATGCTCAGAGGTCTTTAGGAATCGAACTACGTCCTGCGCTTTAATGTTAACAGCAGCAGTGTTATTTCGGCGAACTTGGATAGGTTCATCCAGTACCTTAGTGAGTATTGTGTCCCCTTCTCCTACTCCTGTAACATTAGCATCCCTTGCTGTACGAGTTGTGGGCGCGTCCGGGTCAAACATAGGCTCACGCCCAGTGCGTGCCTTTGCTGCTGCTTTAGCAGCCTTAGACATGTCCCAGAGCTGATCTAGTCCAGCTACCCCTGCTACCAGAGCAGTGACTGCCGCAGACTGTCCCAATTGATCTTGTGCATAGACAGCTGTACCTACATCCGCTGCACGGATAGCAGTACGCACTGCTAAGCCAGCACGACCAGCAACGCCTGCTGCCGACATCGGGGCCAGGATAAATGGGGCATCCCCAGCCAGCACGCCAGCGAACCCAGCTACAGTGTTATCAGACATCTGGCGGTCACGGTCACGCTGTTCTAGCATAGCCTGAACGCGATAATTATAATCATCCAGGGACACCGCCCCGTGCAAGTAGTCAATCTCTTCCTGATTCGGAGTATAGAGCTTAGCCCGGGAGTCAGTGCTCAGTTGCTTCTTAGCATCAAAACCCTGCTCTGGAACAAAGGTTGGGGAGGAGGCCTTCCTAATAGCCGCAGCTATAATGCTGTTACCAACCCCAGCAGCAAAGCTTTCCCCTGCTGATGCTGCCGGGGTCTTAGCCTGTGCCAGTATAGATGAACGCTGTAGTGCATTCAGCCCATCATCTCCTGCATCATTCCAATCTACGCGTGCAGGCGCAGGTTTAAGTGTTGCGCCCTTAGCAGAATCCTTTTCCTGTGGATTCGGTTCTTGGTTCAGAAACTGAGCCATAATATCTCCTAAAAGAATTTTGATAAGGGGAGGCCCCGAAGGGCCTCTATTAGTGTGTCACCTCGAACATCCAGTTTCGCAGTCCTTGCTCCAGATACTTCTTACGCTTAGGCTGTGCCTGCTTGTAAGCTGGAGTATTACGGAGTGCTTGCCAAGCCTTACCTTGGGCCTCTGAGACAGGATACTGATAAGGCCCTACCGGGGTCTTGGATGCTTTACGTACCTGTGCCACGGCCTCTGCTACCGGACCAGAACTTCCGTTGCCGCCGTGGTAGTTCAAGTCAACCATAACCTTCATAGCATCCGCAGAGGCACTTAGGCCCTGCCCGCGCAGTTGCTTATTCACATTCGGAATGTATTGCTGCTCCAGAGAGGATTTCAGAATACTAATACCGTCGTCGATAGTAACCTTCTTCGGAACAGGCATACCGGAGTTGTTGTGCAGACCAAAGCCTACACTGCCGTTACCTTTACCTTCCCGGAACCCTTCAAACTGCATGGTATTGGCGAGAATCTCACTGAATAGCGATGGCTCTACACCTACCCCATTACGTCCATTGACCTGCGTACTTACAACTCTGCCGTTGTCATGGTCGTAGAAAGTAGCTGGACGGACACCTACTTGCTCACTGCCAATCTTCATCTCACCGGCCAGAGCTTTGTTATATGCATCTTGCGCAGTGGTTTGAACGTCACGCAGGTTCACTGACATAGTCTGGAAGGTTCCCTTCTTGTCGAATACAGTAACAGTCATGTTCTGCGCTGAGTTACCTGCTGTGGCAGCCTGCACTACTACTCGTTCAAGGTTGCTAGGGTCAGTTAAGGCATTGACCTGGCTCTGAATCTGCTGTTGCAGAGACGCCTTGAACTGCTCCTGGTCTCCTCGATAATCCCCCATTAGGGATTGAATAGAAGTCCCGGCTGGCAGGTACACATGCCGAGGGGCTCCAGATATATCCAACTCTAACTTGCGGGCTTGGATATTACCTTTGAGCATAGTGTTAATGTCGTCGGGATCCTTACCAACTAGAGCCTCTGGGTTGTGATTGTATACGTATCTATACTCTTCCTCCATGGCGGCGCGTGCTTCCTGGCGCTGTGCGTCAGCTGTGCCGAAGAAGCTGAACCAGTTAGCAGTGTGACTCGGATCAACCATCTTGTCTGTAGGATTGCTACTGATGTTGCTGTAGCGTCCACTAGCCTTGTTACGGGCCTGGCGACGTAGGTCGTCCAGAATGGTGTTGCTAGCGTTATTGGGGTTCTGTGCAATGGCCTTCTGAACCACCCCTTGCCACTCAGATGGGACCTCAGATAGCAGAGCCATCTTACCTAAATCGGTACTGGTGCTATATGCTTGGGCCCATAGGTTGATGCTATTGACATTCTCCTTGGACACCTGCCCATCCTCACCTAACTGGTCCAGTGTAGTGAGGGTGCGCGCCATATCCGAGGACATGCGCTTGTGTGCCTCATTGATGACCCACGCATCTTTACTATTGCTACCATAAGCCAGTAGCTGCAAGTTCCCCTCTGGAGTGTCTGGGAAGTTCTTCAGTATCTGCGTACGCGCCTTATCCAGATCTCCCTGGAACATACCTGCCAGTGTTGAGCTTGGGATATTACCAGTAATAGCTGTGCGTAATGCTTGTGTATCAGCAGTCTTCTCTCTAATAGTCTGAGCTTTACTCCAGAACTCCATACTAGTGCCAGGGCTCAGTACATCCGTAGCAGATAGCTCAATCACTCGGTTGCGGATATACTGCATTGTCTGCTCTTGCTCTTCCGGGGATTGCCCCTCAAGAGACTGGATTGCATCGGAGATTTCAAAGCGCGCCTGAGTCTCAATCTGAGTACCGGCACGTTTAAATTCCTGATACAAGGCAGCGTTGACGTCTACAGCATTGACGCCCAGCTCTTTTGTTGCCATCTCCTGCAACTGGTTGATGATTAAAGGATCCTGAGTCTGCTGCGCTACACTAACCAGGTACTGCTTGGCCCGGTCCAACTTCTTGGACTTATCCAGGTGCTCAGCTGCCAGGATACTATCCAACCCTGTCTTAATTGACATCTGCGCGGCAGCGCCCTGCCCAGCATCCAGGCGCTGATAGAACTCATCAACGGAGGAGCTGAGCCCACGGTCCAGCGCACGGTCTGCTTGTACTACCGCAAACTCTGCGCGACCCTTCTGGAAGGCCGTATAGTTCGCTAAGCTGGTTGCACGGAGCTGCTGCAGTACCGCTGTAGCGGACTGTTTGGACATATCCGGAAGATACATACCGAGCTTGTCAGACATAGCCTGGACATGCTCTTGCTCCTGCTGGTGGAATTCCTCATCAGTTAGCCCTGCCTCAGCTGCTTTCTTAGCGCGAGCAATACTATCCGTGCGCCACTTAGCTAGAGAATCGTAGGCCGCAGCAGATACATAACCATCCTGGTAGGCTTCTCGTACAAATAGATTCTGCTTCTGTACTGCCTCATCTTTAGAGGCCATTGCATCTACTGCACCCTGGGCATCCATAGCACCTCGCACAGTGGCTGCTGCTGCATTTTCTTTTACTGCTGCATCAAACCCTATACCGAAGTCCTGGACGAAGCCAGAGAGTGCTGCAAGGCGGTTTGCTTTGGACGTGTCTACTACTACATCCCCGACTGTAGAGGGCAAGTTAACCTCGTTGGCCTGCAATTGCACGCCGCCGATATTTAGACCCTGTCGGTTGGGTTGAATTACAGGCATTTACTTCCCCTTAGTTTACCAGGTGTGTACTTTGCTATTACCCTTGCTGCCCCATAGGTCATACAAGAACGAATTATCTGCTGCAGGCTCCGGGGCGGTGTCGGTACTATCGGGAGTGCTCTTGGATAGTTCATTCCCTATGTATTGCCCGAGCAGCTGCCCACCAAAGCCCAAGGCGGCATTAAACATCTTGTCGTATCCGCTCTCCAGGTCCATATTGGCTAATCCGCTATCCACGGCCTTATCCACCATCATTCGGTAGCCCTCTTCCTGAGTGGCCTGCTGGGACCTGATTCCAGATACCTGACGATCTGCTACTGTATTCACGGTTGCTACGGCATCCTTAACAGACGCCCCCATAGTACCGGACGCAGCAGCTTGCAGGCCTACCTGACTCTGTGCTTGCAGCTTCTGCTGTTGAACGTTGAACAGGGCAACCTCAGTCCGATCCCTGGACTGAGCACGTTGCAGTGCAATGTCATTTAACTGCTTCGCTGTCTGCTGAATTACTGCTTTGTTACGTGCTTTAGCAACCTCAATCTGTGCACCAGCACCAAGCAGCTTAGTGCCCGCTAGGGCAGCGACGGCCCACCACATATTAAATCCTCCGTCTGCGTTGGTTGTAGCGCAAGATATAAGAGATATCTAGCACGTTCAGTTCCATAGAGCCCTCAGTAAACAGTGTTACCTCGGTTGTGTCTGCGTTAGTACGGCACGGCACTGTAATAGTAGCCAAGTCCATACGCAGGGTCTGCCCTAGCGTCAGCTCCTTTGAGTTCATTAGGATACCAGTTAGTTCGCCACCCCAGTTGACGTCTCGCGGGGTGTCTAGTACCTGCACATCGAAGTGTCCAGAGTTACGCACCGCTACATCCAGGCGCAGCAGGCGCACATACCCACTACCCACTAGCTTATCATTTTGGTCCCTCAGAATAGGCGTAGTTAGCGTGAACGCACTGCGGTAACGTCGCCCGATTATGTAGGTGCCATCAGGTACGCCGCGTACAACCCGCAGGGTGTTCTCCCCGGCAATCTCCTTGATGCCGACCTCGGTAGGTCCCATAGAGTTGCTGGGCAGATACGTCAATATAAGCTCTTCCTTGTAATGGTCAGCCCACCCAACTGGGCGCAGTACTTCTGGAATAGTGAATACCCCGTTTTGTACCTGAACTTGTTTCTGCAAATCCGAGTATGCTTCTCGGTACTCTGAACCCAACTGATAACCTTCACGGGGGTCCATAGACACAATCAAAAGCTTGTTACTGGGACTAGGTCCTTGCATGTACAAGAACACCTCATCCTCCAACGCTTGCACGCTCAGGATTGGATATGGGAACGACCACTTATGCCACGCTGCCTGCAGCTTAGCGCCATCACTTCCACCCCACATGAACTCATAGACTAGGAGACTATTTCGCTCTCCAGACATTCTTGAGAAGGCCATGTTCGTGACGCTGGAGTTTTGCATCTGCAATACCCTGCCGGGGATATACCGAGGTAAGTGTACCGTGGCATCCTGTGTAGTGTACTGCGCAGCAGTGTAAGGTGATGGGATTAACTCCAGAATACCAGCGTAACTGTCGTTGCGCTTGTTCGGGTAGATTACTGTCTGCCCCGCCATTACCGGAGTCACACGGCTGTCACAATCATAGGTGCTAGTAATGCTAATACTTGCGTTGGTAGGCGTAAGCACTACAGAGCCCGGCACAACAGCCTGCGTACTGTTAGCAAACAGGACCAGGTCTCGGTTGAACTGTATGGCGGTACGGTACACAGAATCCTGTGCAGACGCAGAGCTAATGCTGATACGGTCCGTATCCAGCAGAGATGTCACGGTAGAACGGTAGAAGCGCTGGTACAGGCCAGAGGCTGACATATCCACGGAGCTGCCACTAAGCAGAACCAGGCGGCCTTGGAAAGCTGCAATACCAGTAATGTATCCGTTCTCTACGAATCCTGGGTTACTGTTGTTGTCGTCGTTTCCCGCTAGGCGGCCTTCCCAATCCCGTGCAATGATGTTGTCATCTGCAGCAAGCTCTCGGGGCATATTCGTAATCTTGGTGATACTGCCGTACGCACCCACCTCAGACCAGGTACGGGTGCTATAGTTGAACTGGTACCACGCTGTCTCGGACGAGGCCGTCCCTACACGGCACATTGCCCCATCAGCTTGTGCCGGGAGCTGCGCAGGTAGGTCCTGCTCCCGGTCTACACGGGACTGATTGGATACCTCGGCGTAAGTATCCCCAGCGTCAGAGGATACCACGCAGTTGCTCAACCCATAGAAGAACAGGTATGCACCGCGTACGCTAACGTTCCCAGCTGGCAGCCCATTCATTACAAGGGAGTCTCGTAGCTTCTGAGCAACGTAAGCACCAGACACCTCCTCAGCGTTGTCGCTGCCAGCAGCTGGGGCGGTGTAGTACCCGGAGTAGTCTACCCCTGCAGAGGTAACAGTAACGTTCCAGCGTTTCTGGAATGCTGCAGATTTAACGTAGAAGAACCCAGTGGTGCTGGGGTCAATACGCCCAGTATTATCCACTATTGGGTTAGGGGCCATCTCCGTATTTAGGATATAAGTTAGCCCAGCAATACTTGCGGTCTGCAAAGAGGTCTGACCTACAGTGGTAACAAAGTACGGGTCATTGCCGGAATTAATGACGGTCTTTCCGTTTTTAGACAGCAACCACCAGTTACCGTTGCCGGTATTAATCAGCAGATGCCTACCATCAGTTCCACGCTCTACGTACTCAGTGAACAGGGAATCAAGCCCAGGGTTATCTATTGTACTCTCCCAGACAAGCTCACCCGGAGGTCTGCGGCGTATACCGGAAACCGGGTCGCTGAGCATATTCAACTGCGCCCCTAGTTGCCCAGGCTGGCGCTCTCTTGGAACCTGCTGGGAGACACCCTGCAGCAGACTCTGAATGGTACCCTCTAGGGACTGGGCCATATACTCTCCTTAAACCATAAAACGAGCACGGCGGATTCTGCGTGCAAAGCGTGTCTTACTGGTGCTGAACTTCTGATTGCGCAGATGCTCACGCAGAACCATGCTCTTGTAGCGCTCAGCTTCCTGTGCGTAATTAGCGTAGTTGCCATCACTGCCAAGGTCATTCAGGTACACCTGTGCAGCAGTGTAGTTTGCAATCCACATGGCGGCGTGCTCCGGAAGATCTTCAAAGTTGAGGTCCAACACCACCTTAATCTTAACAGGGGAATCGAAGTATTCGTCCTGCTCGACCAGGTTGTAAAGGTTTCCATCACGTACACCATACTTATTGTCGGAGCACGCATCATACACAGCTAGCTGGTTCCACGGAATTTTAATAAAACCATCAGTTGTAGGAGTAACCTCCCGCTCAACTACATTGAACCAGTAACCAGTGCTGAGCAATCCTCGGCGATTACGTGCGAGCGCAGAACGCGCTAACCCCGCACTAGGGTTTGAAGTGCTGATATCCATAACGCGAGATTCCCCTAGGGCTTCCAGCGTCAAATTAATGGCGTCTAATTCACGGATAAACCACCCCCGGCACGAAACCGTGCTCTTCCAGTTTAGCCCGCAGGTACGCAGCTCTCGCATCTAGTGCAGTGTCAAAACTGCCAAGTGTGCGATTCTTACCGTAATTGCATATTTGGGCTATGAATTTATGACTCACTTTGGAGAAGTAGAAACCTTTGGCTCGCGTCAGATTACACAGGTTCTGTCGCATAGTAGCCGCTCGTAGGTTCTCGATGCGATTATCTTTGCGGTCACCGTTAATGTGGTCTACGGTATCCGGCCACTCCCCGTGCACTAAGAAGTATACCACCCTATGACTCATATACTTCTTACCGCGAATAACGATTTGATAATACCCAGTAGTCCCAGAGTGGGTACATCCAGCTACGTCCCCAGCCCGGTACGTGTTTCTGTAACCATCAATCTTCCAACGCAGCCCGCTAGGACTCATTGGGTCATACATCAGCAACTCTCTCATATTTGTTCCTCTGTTAAAGGCCCCTAGGACCCTTAAGACAGGGACAAAAAAAAGCCCCCGGCACCCGAAGGCACCAGGGGCGCATATTACTCTTTAGTTTCTGTACCAGCTGCTGCGTCGGCTACTGCATCAACAGCTTTGCGGGTACGCTTAGTAGCTTTACGGCCAGATTCTACCGAACCTACTTGAATGTGCTTCGCTACCTCAGAGGCGGCTTTTACCGCCTCACGTTGAGCAGCGTTGGCCTGTAGAGTCTCCAGACCGAACACGGCGATTACTGCCATTTAACCTCCAATTAGGACTTGGTGGTGAAGGTGAACTTGGTCACTGCCGCTGTATCCGGACGACGCAGGCCGATGTTGTACATCGCGTAGCAGTCCAGAACGTTGTTGAACTCGCGCTGATCATCCCAGATACGAGAAGTGAACGGTTTGGCTTCTACTGTCACCAGGGTCTTGGACTTGCTGAAAGTCACCATGCGGCACTTCGCATCATCCTCGGTGACGGTGTAAGCCGAACCCAGCGGATGTGTACCAGCTGCAGTTGGGAACTCAGTACACTCTACTACCGGCACGCCGTTCATCTTCACAACTCGGCGGTTCTTGTAACCGTCGTCGTTGGTTGCGCCGAACTCAAGGTTTAACAGCTTCGGATGCTCCAGCAGTCGGGAGTAGGTATCCACGTCCACCAGAGTAATCATATCCATAAGCGGAGTCTTACGCTTGATGAGTTCATCGATACCAGCCTTGTGAGCTAGGTTGATGTTCATGGCGTTGGCTTCCATCTCAGCCTGAGTCAGCTGCTTATCCGAAGTACTACCCGCTACGAGGATAGAGGCACCTACTTCGATACCATCGTTGAACGCAGGCTTCAGGTGCGCTGGTGCAACCCAGGAACGGCCCTTGATGAGCTGAATCAGGTGCGCCTGGTCGAAGGTCTCCGCGAATTCGGAACCGTTATTCTGACCCATCTCAGAGAGGAAGTCCGGACCAGTCCAGTCGTCCTGGTAGTCGATTGGGTTACGGATGTACAGCACCGTATCCACCACGATAATCATCTTATCGTTACGGACCGGAGTGCTATCCAGCGCTTCACCAGAACGACGACCCTTCACCGCAGAGGTATTCAGGCGGTCGATACGGTAGGTGTTAGAGCCGCTGATAGAGCGCTGGCTAGATAGGCCCAGGAACAGTGCCTGATACTGGAAGCGGGTGTCCACCTCATTCTGGTACACTTCCAGGTGAATATCGACGTCAGACGCCGCGCCGCCCCAGTGTGCCCGCGTGTCACCAGCTTTGTAAATGGTATCAGCCATATTTTAATTTCCTTTATTTAAGTACATGAATAGACGCATACTCGTGCATCTCAGATTTTGCTGCTAGATAGGCATCCCGTGCTGCTCGTTCGCAGTCGAAATACCCGAGGTGTTTGGTTTTCCCATTTAACTTGATAGACGCACACCATTTACCTTCACGCTTAGCCCAGAAGTATCCCCTCCACTTAGAGTTCTGCATGTTGCCAGATTTATCCACCAAACGCAGGTTCTCAATACGATTATCGCTACGGTCTAAGTTGATGTGGTCTACCATGAGCCCTTCCGGTATACTCCCATGATGCATAAACCACACCAAACGGTGGGCATACTCGCGTACTCGCCCAAGCTTCCCACGGTCCCAAGTAACTCGGCGATAACCCCAGTTGTTGATGTAGGTGTCCCCGTAATTCCCAGTAACCTTGCTAATCAGGCGACCATCGGACGTGTAAGTATAACGTGCTGCAAGTTCTTTCAAGAGGTTGACCTCCGTAGTTAAATGATATTAAAGACCTACGCGTTTACCAGCTTCACGGCGTGCGAGTAAATCGTGGTAACGTTGACTGAACTGCTGGGATTCCAAGCTTCGGTTCCCTGCCTCCTGACGCAGTTTAGCATACTCTACTTTGAAGTCCGCAGCGGACAAGGCATTGTTGCCAGGGACACCACGTACCAATGGGTTTGAGGTCTTGATAAGACCCATATCACGGCAGTAACCTGCCACTAACTCTGCTGCCTGTTTAAGCTCACCAGAATCAGCTAGGACTCGTGCAGCCTTACGCAGAGGCTCTGGGGCCTTGGAATTAAACAGCTGCGCTGCTACCTCCCAATTCTCCTTCCCACCTACGAGGTCATACGCTTCCTGTACAGCCTTAGCAGCTTGGCCCACCTGGTCTTCAAGATATGCCTTAGCTAGCAGCTCTGCATACGCAGCGTGCTCACCGAAGCGCTCTTTGATGAAGGCCGTATCGATTAGGTTAGGATCCTGATACTCCAAGGCCTTACCTAGTGCCCGCACCATGTCCGAGTCAGTTAACCCAGAGACTTGCTTCAACATAGCTACACCGGCATCAATTGTCGGGTTGCCTGTTTGAGCCAGCTCCTGGGGCTGCTCTTCGGTGCTATCGCCACCCTTATCATTAAGGGCCGCTTTTAGAGCTTCGATATCCAGAGGAATCTGTGCTGGAGCTACTGCCGGAACTACTGCAGGTGCAGGGGAATCTTTGCCCTGTTGCTGCTGCATAGAGATCTGCGCATCCTGCACACCCTGATTATTTGGGGCGTTAAGAGGAGCGCCCAGGCCCGGAATCTTAGGGCCGCCTTGGTTCTCTACCTGGGTAGTTGTTACGTTAGTTTGAGTGGTTTCTACGCCGTCCATTTATACCTCTGTTGTTAGCCCGGTAACAGGCCTAGTTGTTGTCCTGCTACAGTAGGATCCGCTGCCTGGAGATCTTGTACCTGCGACTGTGCTTGTGCTGCTGATGCCGCCGCTGCATTATCTTGAACCTGCTGCTTCTCTTGCAACTGCTCTTCTGTGAGCATGAACGGTCCGCTTACGATACCGTATGCATCCAAGTACCAATCTACGCATGCATCCTCATTAAAGCGAGGAGTAAGCTGTTTGAGCACAGGAATAGCCAGCTGCATAGCCTGGGTAGCTTCTAGCAGTTTATCTGCTGCTGCTGCTTTAGCTAGTGCTGCAGTACCTACCATCACGTTGATATCCACTACACCCTCGGTGAGGTACACCTTAAACTTAGGATATGCCACGATAGTATACAGGTACGCGAGCTTACGCAGCCAGGAGTCACTGAGGATGCTGAATCCACCACCCATAGCGTACTCTGCCTCTTTAGCATTCTGACGAATCTCATAAGCAGTCACACGTTCACCTTGTCGAGCATTACCAGTGTACATAAATGCACGAGCTAGTTTCTGCTCAAGCATCTGAATGTCACTAGCAATCCACTGGATCTTCTGAGCTGCACCACCTTCATAAGCTGTTACAGGAGATTTGGTGTTACCGTTACTACCGCCGCCACCAACCTGTACAGCCTCACCAGTTTCGGCTTGAGAGAACTCGTCCACGTCCAAGCCGGAACTAGCATCGACCATAGGGATAAGACGGGAAGCCTCAATCTCGTAGTTGGTCAACGCTTCGGTCAGTACAGACAGGCGCGCAAAGTCACCCGCATAATCTTCCACCAGACCGCGTCCGTAGTGCTCACCATTAACCAGGTTCCACACCAATACGTTATACGGAAGTTCCAGCTCAGGGTAGGTGCTGCTCTCGCCTAGGCGACGGCCATCAACTTCTTGATACACCTCATAACTTACTGCTTCTTCTCCATTTGGAAGGTGCTTAATCTTACGACAAGCGGTAGTGTAGATATCAATGTCGCTGTAGGGGTCCCGTCCGTTGTAGTGTGCTTTTTGAATGTCTTCTGGGAGGTCCTGGATGCTGGCGCGCTCTTTGATAATGAGTCGCAGCACGTTCCCGCTACCATCCCTTCGAACGGTAAAGTTACGGACCGAGTAGATAATGGATTTCCCGGTTCTTTCATCGATATACTCCAATGCGTTCCCGGTGATAAGCAGCAACTTCACAGCTTGAAGCTTAGCAGCATACCCATCCTTCTCGAACACCTTCTGAGAGGCAGTATTCTCTACCTCGGATAAACGGGATTCCGCAGTGCTAGAACTTCCCAGACTACTAATAAAGTTGTCAAGGGCTGCACTCTTAGAGAACCGAAAGAAGCTAGTACCTTGTGGGAATAATGCACCTACAATTTTAGTCGCTGCTGTGTTGACCAGCTGAGCACCTGTACTCTGATAGTCTCGACTAAGCTGCATACGCCGCCCATCAGTATAGAGCTCTCGGGTAAAGATTGTAGGTAGCGTCCACTCAGCAAACTTCTCTGACGCGTCCAGTACGCCAGCATCCTGGTCCCCCAGGAACAGTTCCGCTAATGTCTTTTTATAGTCCAAGCTTCCCCCTTACAGGCCCAGAGGATTGCTCTGCCCTGCTTTTCGCCGTTTCTTCTGCTCAGCCGTAATTGCATCTGCAGACTCAGAGGCAGCCCCTGCTGGGTCAACCTCAACAATGTTATCTACGGCGTTATTAGCCTCTAAGGCAGCCTGTTGTTTTGCTGCTTCAGCCTGCTGCTCCGCTAGACGCTGCTGTTTCTCTAATCCTTTGTTATCAGTAAGGCCAAGCATATCCGTGGCCTTACCTAACAGTTTACCTAATCCACCGCTCATGCTGACCTCACTAAATGGTAAGTTGTTTTGTAAGTATTATCCGATGTATTGCGACTAATGGCGATGCGCCCAGCTCGCATACACTTAGCGATTGCTTGCAGACCCTTCATAACTACAAGCATTGCCCCACTGTTTCCTGGTTTCAATACGAAGAAGTCTGTGTACAACACAGGCTCTACGTAATGGCAGTCCTCTACAGCTTTTGGGTAGTAACTGACAGCGCCGACCAAGTCGCCCTGGGAGTCATAGACTCCTAGTATATACTGTTTACCTATTATACTTTTTTGTACTCTCCAATAGTGTTGCTCTGTGGTAAGGCCCCGACTGATGCCGTGACCGAGTTCGTGCAGAGCTCCCACTGCTTTTCTGATATCATCGTGATTATGCAGAACTTTTAGTGAGTAAGTATTAGGTGTTTTACTAGTGTGTTTTAACTTCATTCCTACTCCTGTAACATTAAATTTTATGAGAAGAAGAACGGAGATTCTAGCACTTGTCGGATGTCCAAAGTACCGATTGCAGGCATCTCCAGGTCTGTGAGGTCTGCTCCTGCTTCGGCAGCTGCCCTGGTAATATCCCCCAGAAGATCGTGCTCCTCGTACAGCTTCACAAACTGTTCGCGTATATGTCGGTGCAGGGCATCAACGTCAGATGCGTGAGTCGCCATCGAATCGTGAATCGGGACAATATCCAGACCTTCTGCAGCACAGAGCACCATCATAAGGTGTGTGCTATCTAGGCTATGCACAAAGTTCGGGGCAATACCAGAGGCGGCCTTACGCTTATTACACGTCTTAAAGTCACGGTTGTGTACCAGCACGGCGGACAGGTTCATGCAGTCAATACGTACACGTACCTCCTCTCGCTGAGAGTACCGGTTCATCACCAGCCCACCTAGCGGAGTCTTCCACTGCAGATGCTGACTAGCAGGTACACGCCTAGCGAGGTTCTGCAGATACCCCATAGCTGCTGCTGCTGCCGGGTTAGCTTCCTCAATAGCGCTGCGCATTCTGGGGGCAAGGTAGCAGGATAAGTTCCAGAGACTGTGCGTGTCTGTTCCTTCGTACCCCTCTTCACAGGCCCCTGCAAAGATGTAGTCGCTGCAGCTGCGCACCGTGGCGCTGTAGAAGTAGGTCATGCTAGGACGCTTGGTCATGCTTCGAGTAATCTCGTTCTCTCTCCAGTACGTGCTCTGGATAACGAAATCCTCTTTGTCCAGGTCCAGTATCACCTTCTCGTCCGTACGGCGCTTCACGTCCATATACAGATCCGCTTTCTTGTCGTTACCTTCCCAGTACAGGTTCGTCAGGCGCCCGCCTACAGGGTCTCTCAGGAGCGCTGAGAGGTGCTGCCCACCTGAGTTCGTAGCGTCCATAGCAACCGGAGTTCTGGAGATGTGCTCTTCTGGGCACGGAGAATCCAAGGCAGCCACCAGGTCGAGCACTGCTGCCAAGAAACACCACGGTGAATCGGCCTGCTTAAAAGCGTCCGAATCAAATGGATTCTCTGCAACTGAGTGGATAACTGCCATATTTTTATCAACCCAATCTGCGCGGTCTTCGAATAGGGTTTTGTCATAACCAAAGCAAGTGGCGACGTGCACTTTAAGCCAGAACAACCCTCTTTCTCCAAGAGGTTTACCTCTACCGAATTCCAGCAGAGCCTTCTGCAAATCAGAACCCTGTGGGTGCAGAGAGGACTTGAAGTACAGCCGGTACCGCCAATCCACACAAGTCGGGAAGTACAGGGCTTTCTCATCTTTGAATTCCTCTGCCATCTCTAGCGTGGTCAATAGACTACGTAGTTGCGACACACGTTTACGGTCGGCGCTGTACCATAAGGACATACGCGTCTTCCACTCTCCGAAGCGGTCGAGTTCCTCCTCGGTGTAATTCTCTTTTGGTACACCATCTAAGTACCACTCAGGTTTCGGCTCCGGCACTGAGCGCGGCATACCTACACCAATACCTAAGGCCCGTGCTTCTTGTACCAGTTCCAGTATTCGCTTATTAATGCGATAAGGAGTTTCCTGCGCCTTATTAAGTGCCTTCTTGATACCGTCCGCAGACTTAAATGCTTCCGCTACTTCACGCAGTCTGGCGCGGTCAATGTGTGAGTTGTGGTACGTCCCACGGTTATCGATTGGGGTGAGGTATCCACCATCCCACAGTGTAGTATGTTGCACCGGCGGTACCAGCATCGGAGGCTTCATAGTTACAGTGTCAGCAGATTCCACTAACTGCTGAAATGCTTCCATAACATTATCTGCGGGATAGAGCATACTCAAGTTCCCGCTACCAGTCTTCCACTGGAACAGCCCTGTCTCAAACACTGCGGAACACAACAGACGTCCCACAGAAATATTCTGAGCGTTGGTCCAAGGCTCATGCCCATAGTGCACATTCTCGGCACTGGCGCGGAGCGTACGCAGAATGTGCGTAGGCGACTTAGTACGGCGCTCAGTGAGGTATTCATATACCCGGTCCATATACGCTGGGGCAACATTACGTAGTTGTAGGGCCAGCAGCTCTGACTGTACATTCCTACCCAGAGCGGACATCACTGCCTGAGCTGTCTGACGGCGACTGGCGGACTCACCAGGGGCAACACTGAACGCCTCAAACATTGTGCACAGGCTCAGAGTAGTTAGGACATCCAAGGGGACTAAGCGTAGGAATCGGCGGTACTTTCCACCGATGCCCGGGGCTTTGGTGTTTCGCATTTCATCAATAGCTGTAGAGGCCACGTCATACGCAGAGGTGAGCATGCGCTGAGTCATTGGCAGGTTCATAATCCCGCCATTCTGCAGAGCGTCAGTAATTAACTTACGAGCACGCTCAATACCTCGAATTTTATAGGTCTCTTCAAGCTCCAACTGGCGTTCTACCAGTGCTTCCTCTGGTACTACAACCGTATTCAGGGCGCTAATCATAGGCGCTTAGTCTCCTTGGTTATGTACAATGTTTCTAACTACTGGTTTCGACTTACCCAGAGATTATACATCGCCAGGTAATCATTAGCGGAGCTTTCATCACCCCGCTCTATTGCTGCTTGCCACATCCGGTGGCACCATTCACTTGGCGTCAACGCACTCCCCCTTGTGCTGTTCATACAGTTCTAAATACTTATCAGACTTAGCGATGTCCTGCTCCAGCTTATCCTTGTTCCCGGCGCGCAGTCTGTATTTTAATCTGTTTCCCAAACAGTAACCGTAGAACTGCTCCTGAGTCATGCTGCGCGCAATCACCTCGATCGCCTCCAGGTCCGGGAAGAACTGGTAGTGCTTGGGGGAGTTCACTGCGTCAGTGGTTATAGGTGCAGTAGGTTCCTGTGTAGTTGTTGGTATAAGTCTTTGCATCCTAACAGCTAAAGAGTCGCTGTGAGGGTATCTGATATCCCCAGCGCAGGCCTTACAATAACCTGCGCAATGACCTAGAATAACGTCCGTCATTTAATAGTCTCCCGTGCTTTGCGTCGTGCCCTGGCCTTGCGGGCCTTGAGTCTCTGTGACTGTGCCTGTTCTTCCGGCGTCTTATATGTATAATATAGCATATCCGTTGGTTCCCGGTCTAGGTAGTCGGCAACCCTACGAAGAGATTCAGCAATAGCCCCAGAAGATTGCATGCTACCAACAATCCAGCGCCCAGCGGCAGATGCCACTTTGCCTTCTCCGCCATTGCATGAGCGATGAAGAGCACCCCGAATACGCCCAGTAATATGATCATGGTCAACGACAACAGAATCACCAGTCACCCCCTTGATTGTAAAGTCCAAAGGTTTACCACAAAGGAGGCATATGCCGCCCTGGTCTTTGGCAAGTTTAATAGCCACAGAGCGAATCTGTGCCCGTGTAATCTTTCTCAAGGCCACAGTTCAATCTCCCCAACTACATCCAGCATAGCATTGTCGTGAATGAGAGAATCCAAATGCTCAACAGTTCTTCGATGTGTTTTGGGTGCTCGTTCACGCAACGCGTCCAGAATAATTTCCAGTTCATCATGTTTCCCCTCGTAGTATAACTCAATCGCCCGCAGGCTCATTTCCTTCGCAGACATCTTCGCCATTGTCTGGGTGCTCCTGTATCCACTGTATGTGCTGTTTATGGTACTCGTGCAGCGACTGCACCCAGTCACGTAGACTGGGAGTAGTCAACAGTGACATCAGATACTGATAGGCAGAATCTGATTGGGAGCGTCGCAGGAACAGGCACTCAGCCTCTGCGAGTACATCTTGATTGTTTCGAGCATAAGCCGCTACAACGAACTCTGCGGCGTCTTGCTCTGAGGTAATAGGGTAGATAGCATCAAAGGCTGTTCGCTTGCCACAGAGCTTCCCATCAAGCAAGGTAATACCTTTGACGTTATCAGCATCATCCCCAGCCAGCATCTGCCACCAGAAGAACTTTAACCCGTGTGCTCGTACCGGCATAGCCTGGGTGTCATCCCACTCAATCCAGCCGAAGGGATCCTTCAGTGCAGGCCACACTGTACCGGTTGGAATATCAAATCTAGCCATGGGGCTGAGCCAGGAATCTTTATCCTGCGACATCAGAATGCCGCGTTCTCCGAAAGCATACGAATCCATTACGAACAGGTCATCCGCCTCGAAGAAGTCACTACTAACTACCTGAATACCTTGCTCAGAATACTGGTCTGGATTCTCAATTAAGCGCCGCTTCAATGGCGCCTTTAGAGGTAGCTCCTGCCGATTAATGCGCTGCCCCTGGTAGGGCTTAGCCGTAGGAAGGTGCCATCGCAAGCACTTGGCGCATCCCGTAGGTGTTAGATACGCCACTGCTTCTGAGCAACCAACCAGGAACATATCCTCAAGCACTAGTTGATAGAAGCGGCGTATTGCGGTATCCAGACGTTTCACTGTAGCAGCGGCTTTGTACACGCAAAAGTCCGCATCATACAGCAGAATCTTCCCAGAGTTCTGCGGAGCTAACTGCTCTGGGAGCTGGGATAAGTCAACCCCGTTGATAATCATCAGACCCCCGTAACCTTCTTGACTAGCTTACGCGCCCAGGATTCCCAGGCGATAAGTGCTTTACTGTTTTCTATCTTCTCAAATACCCAGCACAGGAAGGCTATTGGTACTAGAGGGGCTACTAACAGGAAGTAAAAGGCTTTCGCAAAGAAGTTACGCATCACTACCCTCCAGCTCAGACAGCACCAGCACGGTGCCGAGCATGTCTCCAATTACTTCCGGAGTACGCAGGCTCTGGTCTACGTCATAGATACAGGAACCAATCTCCGCCAACCCGATGCTGAGCGTGCCCACCACACGGATAACCGCTAGATCGTCCCCCTTCAACTTGTCAGCATGTGCCGCCAGGTCGTTGTGCTCCTTGAAGGCGGTAGCGGCCAGTTCCAGATCCATACCATATAGGGCCGCCAGTTCGTCTAAGGCATCATAGATATTGTCCAGACTAATGTCGTGTATACCACACGCCGCTGCATCATATACTGCAGCACCAACCGTAATAGCCAGGTTCTTATATGCTTCTAATACTTTATCCATTATTTAACCTCCAGAAAGTTAGCTACCTCAGAGCCCTTCGCACGCAGTGCATCAGCCTTGGAGGAGTGATCACGCGCAGCGTTAGCCAAATCCAACGATTCTTGCGCAGCAGCCTCAGCAGCAGCAGCCAATTCAATAGTGCGGTCAGCTGCCAAGCAGGAACCTGCTGTGCATTTAGCAGCGGCAGCATCTTCTTTTCGGGCTTCTCGCTCGTAGGCATAACTCAAAAGGCGTACTAGTGCTTGGATGATATTCATATGCGCTCTCCAAGGCCCCTGGGCGGGGCCGTATTAGTTAGTAATAGGCTTGCTTAGGCTTGCGGTGCAGCGGGAGCCACAGGAGCCACAGGAGCCGCTGGTGCTACTGGAGCACTCGGTGCCGCTGGTGCAGTGGGCGCAGCCGGGGTGGCTGGAGCTGCAGGAGCAGTAGGCGCAGCAGGTGCCTGCATAGATTGAGGACTAGGGACCGAACCGGCATTCAGCATAATATCCAACGCACTGCCTGGGAAGTCAACTGCTTTGTACATGTCCTCCTGAATCCAGTTTTTACTCTTACCATCGTCCTTGGTACCTTCGATATATAAGCTATCCCAGGTTTCTTTGGTCGGATTGTTCCACAAGAACAGCTTAATCTCGGAAGCATCCAGCTCAGGCATTTTAATCGGCTCACCGGTATTCGGGTCGAATTTCGGAATCGGACGGATTGCCGCGAGGTCTACAATGTTGGACTTCTTGCCAGCGGCGCTGGTGTGCTCGTCCACCGGGAACACAAACGCCTGTCCCAGTCGCTGCGCAGCGTGCTTAATGCTGCCATCATAGTTGAGTTTGTCGAAGAATTTCTTGAAGCCAGCGCGCTCAAAGTTGCTGATAGTCATCGGATACGGACGGATACGCTTCACCTCACCGTTCGGGCCATACACCACAATCCCGATACGCACATTCGCTGCGGCGGGCTTACCCGTAGGCTTACCGCCCTTAGTCGGGAGGCGCTTACCGATTTCCACGTACTCAGTGAAGTAACCATAGTACTCACCCTTCGGCAGCAGAACGTCTTCGTATGCCCCACCCTGGGCGGTCTCCGTCATATCAACGTCTTGGGTTTCAATCGCAGCAGCAACCAGGGAGTTCAGAGTGTCCAGTGCATTCATAGTCATATAATTACGTCCTCGTTTAGTTTAAATAAAATTTATGTGCAGATGCAGGGCTTAACGGTTACGTCCAACCCACCTGCCGGAATCATCGAGCAGCATCGGAATTAGCTGCGGACAACCCTCTGTGATTACCAGTACACCTAGGATCGGCTTCTTACGAGTCAGCCGACCATAAGCAAAGGCCATGCTCTTGCGGTCAATCAGACACCCGGCGTATGCGCCAAAGTAAAGAGCGGTGCTTGATGCTGCATACTGAACTTCGAAGCGCCCATGCTCATGACCGAGAACGAGGCTCGTGCGTTCGTGGGAAGCGTTGATCATGAAGTCACCACTAACCTGGTGCTGGAAACGTACAGGGCCGAGAGGGGTATTAAGCACCCAGGCATCTGCCCACGACCACGCTGGCGCACCATGTTCCGGGAACAGAATGTCTCGATACTTCTTAATGAACTGTACTGGTAAACCGTGAGCCTTAGCTCGGCGATACACCAGACTGCCGTGATTCGAGTCACACACAAGCAGGTTCGGGAATAATTCATGGAGGTTCTCCAGTACAACCTTAGCCTTCTCCAGCTCCACACCTGCGCTGTCCAGGTTAGGGTCACTGTCGTGGAAACTAATTGCGTGCCCATCCGTCTCGTCGCCCACCTGCACTACCATGTCCGGACAGTACTCGTCCCGCACGCTTCGCAAGAAGTCCATAGCATCTACGTGAGTATAAGGAGCATGCAAATCACCCACAACAAGAATACGGTGACAGGTACTAGGAACGCTAGTACTTCCAATGTCGTCTGTGGGGCTCGGCTGAATAAGCTTACGAGCCTCCTGTAAACCCCGGTTAGCATTTGCTTTATTCCCCTTGTTGTCCATGAAAATGCTGCGCCAGTAGCGCACCAGCTGGCGGGACACTGGGTATTTCCCATTCGTCATAGCTGTGTATTCTGCAGCTGCCGCCGTGTTGTCTTTATAATAACTTAGCACTTCCTCGTGCTGATCTTTGCTGAACAGGTTAATCAAACTAATTTTAGCCAAGGTTTGCCTCTCTTATGTTGTTCCTACTCGTATCACATTAACCCTCTGTGAATCACAGAATCAAGCCAGAGTCAACAAATAACTTTATTTAATTATTTAGTTGACTCCCAGCCCATTTATATGCTACCCTAACCCCCTACACCACCCGAGGGTCCACCTATCATCACTCCGCTATAAGTTTATACTCTCCAGCGAAGAAGGTAATACCATCCCCAGGCTTCTCTGAGTTGTTGTCTGGATTCATTAACTCCACCTCCCAAAGTTCAGGGTCATAAGATATCACACGATGCTGTGTGCCCGGTGCAAAGTAATCACGATGTCTAGGCTCTAAGGGTTCCGGCCCAAGTCCTAGTATCTCCACAATACTTCCTGGTTTAATAGTCATTCTACTTTCTCCTTACTGTACATACTCATACCCATTTCAGCTTCCGCTGGGAACGGGACTTCGCCAATGATGCCGTAGTTAGGCCAGAGCTGGTGGATACGCTTAGGTGCATCCTCCATACACTGCTTAACCAACAAGCTCGCCTCTCTGCCTACTTCCGGATTAGCACTATCCAGATACAATGCATCGTGTACGTTCGTAATCAAACATACCTGATTATTGAACCAATCACGTGCCAGCATTGCACGCAGAACCATACCAGCTGCTACCGCCATCAGGAAGAATGCCTCACCCTGACACCAGTAGTTAGCCATCTCAGTTTCTTTGTAGTCCATCACCTTTTGTTTGCGCTGGCCAGGGACTACTTCCTTCCACTGCTCCTTCTGGCGGAAGCTGTACCGTGCACCAGCTGGGCTGGTCCAGGTACCAATGCGGTAGATGCGGTAGCTGCCATCATCCGCTTGCTCCCGGTACATACGTCCTGCTGCTCCAGTGCGTTCTACTTCTTCCTTGATAACAGCGCGGAATCCTATAGTGTCTGGGAACAGTTTCGCCTCGTTATCCAGAAACGACTGCGCATACTCCACTGTACAGCCTGTAGCAAACGCAATCCCTTTAGCCGTAGCCCCGTACTGTGCAGCAAAGCTCGGAGGCTTAATGTCCGTACGCTGCTGCTTCCAGTATTTGTAGTCCGGCCCATCGGCGTTATGACACAGGTCATACATCTCCTCGTAGGTTTTATTCTCCTTGAACGCTAGGCGGTAACAGTGCATATCCGTGCCGTTCTGCAGCAAACTCAACAGCTTCCTGTCTCCGGTGTGAACACAAGACATAACCACTTCCAGGGCAGAGTAGTCAACCTCAGTGATACGACCGGATTCCCCGAAACGGGAAGTGAACATCTGTTTTACTTTACTAGTTCCATCTCGTGGGAGATTCTGGAGGTTCGGGTTAGAGCCTGACAATCGCCCGGTGACAGTGGCACAGGTGTTAAGACGGTGGTGGATAATACCTGAACCATCGAGGTTCTGAGGTATGACATATTGAAGCATGCCCGAGGTCTTTTTAACTGACCCATCTTCGTTGTACTCAGTCCGTAGGTAGTAGGTCCCTGTGTCCTTCTCCAGAGCACCTAGCTCGTTCACCAATCGACAGAACTCAAACCCGTGACGTGCTAGGGCTTCCATTGCATCTGTGCTGGTGCTGTAGACTGGTGTCCCATCCTGCAGGCACCGGGCTTGCCTGAACTCTCCACGCTCAGCATACTTCTCTCGGAGCACCTCTGGGAGTTCTTGGATGTTAACCAGGCCCGGACAGAAGTAAAGGTCGTCCTCCCATTTGAGCTTCTCCTCGTCAGTGTCCACTCGGAACACTTTTGGTAGGCCTTTGTTCTTACCAGAGGCGTACCTGGTTACGTCCCATTCTGCACTCGTTGGAAGACCGTCAGAGACTGGTAGATACATCTTACCTTGGGATTTTGATATCCATTCATATGCATCCACCTTCATATACTGCGGAGGGTTGTATGGCACCTTCTTGCGGTACTTGATAGGGCCGCCATACACCAGTGCAGACATGTGGAAGTCAGAACCGAAGTTGAACTCTAGAGTATCTGGAAGGTCCTTCGGTATGTACTGCTGCAGCTCCTGTTTAATCTCCAGGATACGCTGCTCCTGCTCCTCTTGGTTCTTGCGTGCAATCGGCATGTTCACAAACAGGCCAAACCATTCGCAGTACGCCCATGCTAGTAACGCATCCATACGCTCCCACACGTACTGCATCTGATTACGCTGGGCGAACGTAGCGCACTGGCCGTAGAAACACAGGGCCGTGTTCGGGATGTCCCCGTTGACCAGATAGTCGTGCAGCAGCATCGGGTCAATCTGGGAGGTTAATACACCTTGCTCCCAGAGAATCTTAACCCCATCTACTTTGTGCGTACCACCATACTTAGGAGCCGTCTCGTCCAGTGACGGATACATGCTCTGAAAGTCCGAGGCGATGTATTCTCCGTGCATCGTGCAGAACACCCTGCCGCCGCGCTTGAGGAAGGTTTCGAATTCCTTACGCGCGAAACTGAGGAACCAGCTAATCTCGTAAGCCGCGTTGTGGGCCACAATCAGCCAGCAGTCGTCCGGGATAGGGCACCAAGCAGCAGCGCCAGCTCTAACAAATTCTTCACGTCCGGCAAATCGCACGCTAGAAACAGCTCCAACGTCGACTGAGCCGTCTTGATTTGTTCTGTCGACGCGCCACGCTGACTCCACAACGTAGTTGTCAGGACAGTATGGGCTTGCTTTAGAGCCATAATATTCATGATTCTGAGTCTCCAAATCTATGTGCATTATGCTGGTAGTCATAAAACCTTAACCTTATTCGCCTTGTATATTGCCAACGCAAACCCTCTAGGGGTTAAGCTGCGTATAGTTTTAGTCCTCACACCCTTTCCGCCTAACTTACTGTGTTGTGAACTATATCCTGGAGGGCAATGCACCGGCAGCTTGTGCGGCATAATAAAACCTCCCCCAGTCCACAGGCACGTCAGTTTCGGGTAAGCATCCCGAGCTGCGATGTAATCAGGAAAGAACGGGTGGGAATCATCGAGTGGTAGGTAGCCACCGTATTCCCAAGGGTGGAATCTATGATTAGGAGCACGCCACATCGTAGCCAGTACACTCACAGGATTTTCAATCATGTAAGGGACCCCGAACTTCTTAGCCACTTTATAAGCTACCTTAGCAGTACGTACAGCGGCATTCTGAAAGTCTGGATTAATTTCCCGTTTCCGCGCAAAGTGGGCTGCTCCAGACACAGCTAGGTCGGTGCATGGTGGGAACGCCATTATGAAACTAGGTGTACCGTACGGTTCACAACTATGTAAGAATGTGTCGTCTATAAATAGATTCACGTAGTGTATTTTGTCGTGTATGACTTTACACCCTAAATTACTGTATGGTCCATGGTCTGCGTCGTCCCAATTAAAACAAAATACATCGTAACCCGCTTCGGCCCAAGGCTGTGCTGCTAGACCGCTACCGTCAAAGAGTGACCATACAACTTTATTCATTTCCACTTAACCCTCCGAGCCTTGTCGATAGCTAGATGCACAATCAGCTGGCTAAATTCCAGCGCGAACCGTTTACGGAAAGTACCTGCAGATGCAGCGTACGCCTTGATTACCTCGTCGTCGAGGTAGTTTATGTCGGATGTTTTAAGCATAACCTCCTCCTGTGTACCTACATAGCGCCCTCTAGGAAGGCGCTAGGGAAGTCACTTGTTAATCTGCCCTTCGTTAAAGCGGCACCTACCCGGGTCGAATGCTACCTCAAATTGCAGTAACGATTCCTTACCAGACAGTGCCATCTTGTTCTTGGGTGTACTGATACCACGGATGTTTTGCATGTGCGGCTGCTCGTTCCTGTCCAAGCACCCCATCATAATTGCCAAATCCAAAGCACCTTGTACACCAATCTTACTCTGCTTCATCGCCGTGAGCGGTGGGAACAGCAGGTTATAACCTTCAAGTGAAAGCTGCATAGTCCCGATAACGGCACAATCATTCTCACACCCCAGGATACGTAGCTCCTGCCACTTCGCCTCTAGATTCTGGTGCTCACTCTCCATAGTACCGCCACGGATGTTAGCCACCATATCTATGATGATCACTGCCGGGCGCATCTCCTCCATGAGCGTGGATATTTGCGCCATCGTCAATGAGTGTGCCGCCTTAATACGAATACGGTCGGCCCTGCCTACTTTCTCCAGATAGGCTGGCACAAACTCTTGCCTACTGTGCCTGTCCTTAATCTCAGCCAGAGTCCAATGCAGCGCCGCTTGATATACCCTCGGCACCGTACGCGTCGCCGGGCCCTCATTAACCAACCACAGAATCGGACGGTCCCCATATACTTCAGGTTGCTGCTGCATCTGTTTAGCAAAGTCCACAGCAATAGCAGCGAGTAGGCTAGTTTTACCAGAATCAACAGGGGCAGCAACGGCGATGCAATCACCTCCGCGAAGCCCACGAATGCTATTAGACAGTTGCTCAAACACACCCAGCTTAAGACCGCCACTTTCATCAGTCGCGGCAAGTATCTCATCAACACTTCCGCTCTCCCATTCCAGTAGCGAATCATGAACAGCAGCACCATCACCGTACTTGCGCTGGAGGTGCTTCATCTCCAGCAGGTAATCAACCTCCTCACCGTCTTGGTAGCGCTGTGTAAGCGCAGCAACCTCTCCGCTGTAGGCCAGCTCGTTCAGGGTCTGGACAATCCCCACCACAGAATCCTGCGGCACGGCTTGTACTCCCCGCATAAGCTCGTCCATAATCACCCGCTCTTCCCGGGATAAGTGTCCGGCCCGGAGGTTGAGCATGCTCTGCATCGCGTCCCACTGCACCTCCTGGTGCTCCGGGTACGTGTTCCAGTACAGTCCCACCCAGTCCAGTAGGTTCGAGGTGTCCGGCGCTAGCATAGACTTGGGTATCTGCTCTCGCAGTCGGTTCCAGACCTTCTGTGTGCACATTGCACGCACAACTATTAAGTCCAAGTTAATGCCTCCAGTATCTCTTTGATTTCTGCGTCCTTCGGGTCCGCAGCGAAGTAGTGTTCTCGGCACTGCATGAACGGGCGCAGTGCTTTGCGTGCTGCCGCTACTCCAGCGTGTCCTGCTGGGTCATTGTCCAGCATCAGAATCACTTCCGGGCGATTCTGAATCAGCCAGGCCCTTAGCTGCGTGGGCAAGCGTGTACCCAGCATAGCTATAGCCTGCACGTTCAACGCACTGTAGCTCGTAACTGCGTGCTGTATCTTCCGGGCTGAGAGTAAGTCCTCGGTGAGCACGACCTTTAGAGGTGCGGCCGCAGCTACAGCCGGTGCTACGGCAGGTGCCGCGACAGCGAAAGCTATTGGCTGGCCGTACATTACCCACTTCGGTTGCTGTCGGGCATGCACAGCACGGCCCAGTACAGCACCCCCTACACAGAACAGTATTCGCTGTTTCTCGTTGCTCCATTCTGCATCCCCCACCATTTCAGGCATGATTCCTTTTGTAGCAAGGAATCCGTAAATAAAATTCTGCGTTTCCGCAGGCGCTTGGCTAATGCAAATTGCATCTGCAGGTGCAGAGGGCTGCACCCTCGGCTCTTCCTGTAACTGTATGCGCTGGTACTGCTTGCGCTCGTTAACCGTCTTGTGACACCTAAAGCAATACATACTCCAGGCGTCGGGTTTATTGTAGATTACTGCTGCGGGTGTCTTTCCGCAGCATCTGAATCTACTAGATTGCCCTATAGCTAGGCGCTTGCAAGCTCTAAGCCACGGCTCGTCCATTATTTCTGCTCGCGTTTTATCTTCATAGCCATGCGCCGCAGGTCGTGTGCTAGTTGCAGAGCTGCGTCTGCATCTAATCGTGTCCATTTACTGCCATCAATAGACAGGCTTATAGACTCCGACGTATATGGTGACTTCCGCGCAGTTAACCCTGACGTACCACCAACTGCTGGTATTCCTGTTAGTAGCGTGTACATATCCGGATAGTAGACACTGTCCGGAACTGGCGGAAGCTCGTCGTCCGGCTCTTGGTACAGCTCAAAGTATTCAGAGCACCAGGGGACGGGGTCCCCGTAATGATATATACCGTCAAGCTGCAGCCAGTACCCCTCAGCGCTGGTGTGCGTTATAGTGTAATACTCTCTAACGCCTAGAGCAGATTGAAACAGTTCTATAAACCAGGCACCTGCTGTGCCTACTACTACTTTATCACCAACTTTAAACTTATGCATAATCAACCCTCCACAATATTATCGTATCCGCCCCAGTCTTCTACAACTCGGGTGCCTAGTTCAATCAGTTCCTCTTTGAAGCCATAATCAGAATACACCATGATGTATTCCGCCGCCCTTGCTGGGTTATCCAATACCCAACTAATTAGTTGCTGCTTAGAAAGCTGTGACACCTCCTTGAATGCTGCCAGTAAATGCGGGTCTTCCGCATAGGGAACATCTAGTGACATATCAAAAGGATACGCAGGGGCAGATAACCACGCATCTGGTTCCACTACCTTCGGATCCCGCTCAATCGGTAGGTGCTTGAACGTACCCGGACTGAGTACGTGCTCCAGTACGCTGCCAAGAATGCTAAGGTCCAGCACCTCATCCGGAGTATGTTCGTGCATGTACCCTACGCCTACGTTAGTGCACTCTGGGATAATACTTACGAACTCGGCAGAGTCAGTGTACACTCCTTTCTGTAAGTGCGCTTCCGTGCGCCCTAGCCGGGCCGCGAGTTCTTTTGCGAACGTATCAGAGCAGCAACGCTGGTATCGTTGATGTGTGATGATACCATCACCTCGGCGGTCAAAGCTAATCATTGCCTTGACCCCAGTCCAGAAGCCAGTATCGTCCTTGGCTGATGCACTGCTACCCTCACAGCCTACCTCTTCATCCACGAAGAAACAGTAACGTCCGTGTACTCCCCGCTTAATCATCTCCAGCATCAAGTAGATACCAGCACCACAGTCTGCACCTAGACAATCCGCTGCTTGTGGGTTGCGCAGGAACATGACGCCCTTATTAGTAATTGCAATGTCTGGCGCGGCACTGCCTGGCCGGGCCACTGTGTCGAGGTGTGATGTAAATGCTACATCACTCTGTTCAGAGTCACCAATAAGCACAAAGTAGTTACCATGAGCGTCCCTAACGTAGTGCTCTGCACCAGCAAGAGCGCTACTAAGTAGCGGCTCAAACCACTTGGTACTACCCCAGCTAGGTCGGTGCGTTGTTAGTATCTTTGTCAGTAGTTTAAGGTCAACGCCATACATTAAGCTGCCTCCTGTTCTGCTTTAGTTTCTTTATCTTCTATGGCTCCTTCAGCCTCATCATTGCCGAGGTAAGGCTCATCCAGCACCGACGCAGCATACTCTGTGAGGATTATACCGTGCACTGGGTGGATTTCTGTGTGGATGCTCAGAACATCATACCCTTGCGCGTACTGCATCGGCTCTTCATCATGCACTGTACCCTCTACAGCACAATCTGCTACATCCTGGTCAAGTACCCAAGAGTCGTGGTAGTCAGACCATGAGCAATCCCATGATGGGTACACTACGCTGCGGCCCACTACCTGTACGTAAGTATCACCGATGCAGTGCTGGCATACATAACCACCGTCACAAGCTACGTACACGTCATCCTCGTCGAAACGTTCCCCACACTCGGTGCAAGCGCAGCGATCGTCATCAATCCAAATGTACCCGTCAGCGTCCTGTGCTTCATAGTCGTAGCAGTCGCAGATAATGAACGCGTTATCCCCCTCTTCATCCACCCCGTCTTGGTTCCCATCCAAGTACGGCATAAGCACGGCACCCTCATTCTCTGGGTGCGGAATGCGTGCCAGTAGTGCGCCATCTAAGCAGTCTGTATCGCGCTCATACCCATTAGCACGTAGAATGGCGTCCGCAGCATCTCCGTATGCACGGACGTATTCGTTGGTTTCGATGTTAACGATAGCGCGGGCGTGCACTTTAAAGTCATCGCCAAAAAGTTCACCAGTATACTGGATGAACAAGCGCAGCCCATTATCCGGCAAGCCGTGACTAGTCGTGGCATATACACGCACCGGGCTAGCCTCGAAGTTGTATCCAGTCATACAGCTACTAGGGCCGTTCTCATATGCGTTGTACCACTCCCGTTCAGTCTTACAAAGATATGTAGTAGGCTCCACGTTCATAGCTTTGAAGTCTTCAATACATTCCCGGAAGTCTATACCGCTACCGTAGTAGTTCGCGAGCCATTTACCCACGCGCATCTCCACGCAGCGATACTCAGTAACGGCGGCGTAGTCTTTGTGTAGTCGTGGCTGCCCCAGCATTACTACAGGCTCACCGTTGCGGAAGCCGAAACCTAGTGGGATTGCAAATCTAGATACTACAAATCCGTGCAACTGCATAAGCAAGGTTGCTGCCCAGTAATCTCCATCACGCTCACTGTACTCGCCGCAAGTGTATTTGGCCCGAAGGGAGTACGTAGGTGCTAGCATAATCTCTTCGAACAACTCGATAGCCTGTTTGTGCACCTTGTATCCAGTAAAGTATTGGACCGCTTCTACTACACGTTCTGTAACTACGTTAGGGCCATCATAGAAGGTTCTGCTAGATAAACCGAATGCTTGGTCGCAGGTACCTGCACAGTAAAAGAGGTTATGCAGGATAGTGTCATTAACATCAACCGTGCCCAGCGGCCCAACATACCCACTCAAATCCTCTCCTGCAGCTGTAAAGTTGCCGAGTGCTACAATATACCCCGGCAGCACCCTTGACAACATATAAAAGCCATTCAAAAGCGCACGGGTTTTGTTACTTTGCACGCGCGCACGGCCTTGGGTTGCTAGGCAGGGAAGTTGGCACCAGTAATCCCCGGAAGAGTACATCTGTTCCTTCAGTGGAAGAGCCTTGGCCCCTTCTGGAAATTTGATGGTCCAACCCTCGTAGGCAGGTACTTTTACGTCTACGGTTACTTTGTTAGTCTCTTGCATTTTATTTGTCTCCGGTGTTACTAGTATCTCATCATACGTTAAAAGTTCAGCGTGCATACCACGCAGAGAGTTGTCGCTGCTTATAGTAGGAGCGCAATGTAGCTCTAAATTGCGTATAAGCTCCCCTATATCCATACTGCCGTAGCGCTGCAACCACGTCGATTGAGAGAGCACGTTGCAGTTTTTGCGCAGCTGCTTCTGTATACTCTCGATAGGTTTTGAGCACAGTGCCAACACCCTCTCTTCTAACGCGGAGTAGTCTACGTTCAACCGGTACAATTCCTTTGAGTTCATTAGGGACCTCTTTGAATGTTTCCCACGGGCAGCCGCACTTGCCTTGTGTTTCCAGCAGCCTCCAGCACAGTAGCGCTGTTTCGTCTACTGTAAGCATACTCAATCCTTGAATACTACATTGCGAGCCACGAGTGTGCTATTGTCGCTGGATACTATACCGCCAACTGTGTGGCTTGACTGCAACCACCGCTGCAGAGGATTGCTATAGTGTTCAGCGTGCTCGTGCAGCGTACCATACAGCGGCACCCGGTACAGTAACCCGTTCGGGCGCTTATACAAGTCATACTCAACTAATTCATTCATATTACACCTCGCACATTAAAACGGTGACAGTAACCGCGCAGGGTCATACCCAGGCGCTTCGCTTGTTTCTCGTAGTGCTGGCACAGTGCTGCCTTCGCGCTGTACTCCCGCGCCAGCCCGTCGATTGTTGGTTGCTGCCTACGCATCAGCAGCGTTTCAGGATTCTTCCCGTACCTACTAGCCATAAAGTTGCCTCCAGTCGGTGATGATACCTAGATTCACGGCGTCCAGCAGAGTGCGCGCCGCCATTTCGGTATAAGTATCAACGAGGTCTAAAGGGAATTCCTGATCAGTATCTTGGTCAGAGAATATCATCACAGTGTAATTATATTCTGGGTGCACTTGGTTGCACCACACGGGCCAGAGTGCGTGCCCCGGATAGATTAGCTTTGCTTTCATTTGAAACCTCACTTATTAGTGACATTCACATAGCGCCCACTGGGACGCTATAGACTTGACACTATACGTACTCCCCTAAACCTTTGTAGCACCACTTGTTATGGCGGCCCCGGGTTGGCACGTCAAAGGCGTCGGGATCGTTAGCTGCCGGAATCAGTACCCACCACTTGATAGCCGGATCCTTATAAGTCCTGTAAATCATGCTGCTACCTTCAAAGTTGCATCCAGTACGGCGCGTACATCCACGCCCTGACTGATAAGCATGCTCACCAGATCAGAATCGCTTACACCGGTCTCTTTTGCCTTCTTAATGGCGTTTTTAACGCGTCCCAGAGCTTGCAGACGCACTGCATCGGCATCGAGGGCATCATTCTTCACCTTGTCCGCTTCAGCGTTGTACAGAGCCATACAAGCGCTATAGAAGCTGGCAATAATCTCTTCGCGGCCTTGTTTGTCAGCTTGTTTATAATCCAGACGCACAGCGTCCAGCTCAATGCCCAGCTTCTCAGCAGACGCATAGCACTTTTTAGCGTGGAACTCGTACTTGCCGGATTCCTTGTTGAACTTGATGGGCAGCAGTGTACGCAGCACCATATCGAAGTCAGCGGCATCGCTGCGCTGCATATCCGTCGCCCATGAAACGTTACTACTAATCAGGCCGTGGAACAGTGCGCTGATAGTAATATTACGCTTTGCTTCCACTACATCGCCCAGTGCTTTACGGATATTGCCAACAGCGGTTAATTTGAATGCTTTCTTGGTTGTATTAGTTACTGAATTAGTCATGTTACACCTCATTTATCGGTTGTTTACTTAGCGAATTACTTCACATAGCACCCCACAGGATGCTATAGGCTGTAATTAGCGTCCAAACTGCCCCGCAGTGTACCAACCTTGCGGCACCTTGCTACTGCCCTTTATTTTGGTCTTGCCGCGTACGTTTTTACTGAATGTAGCAGATACTTTCATCCGCATATACCCAGCACGATTCAGCGCGTCCCGGCGTTTTCTCAATTCCGGACCAGATAACTTCTCAAGTCCGGCAAATTGTTGGGCTAACTTCTCACGATATTTCATTGTACACCTCATCAAAGTTAATGGTTAACGCCCTAACAGAATCCAGAAGGACGTTAATTCTTAACCTTGTTACCCACTGCACTACCGTGGAACCTGCGGTTCAGGTCTCGGCGCTATTCTTTTAAGGGGCAGCGCCTCAGCGCCCCAGCCGTTTGTCATCTCAGCCCTTGATGTTACTTCTGAACTGCACTGATTGTCTAGGGTTGGTCGTCATCGTACCAGTCAAGGTACTGGGCCTCCCCGCAAACCAGGTTACTGCTTGGTATCTAATTTACCTGGTGAATCTGAACTCGTCAATCACTTTCTTTCGTTCGGTCATCTGATACTTCATACGCTATCAGCAGCTACTACGTGGGCTTTCCTTGCCTCCCGAACTACCTGGATTCAATCTAGCTTATGTCCTTCGCGGTGTCAACTCTTTTTATCGAGTATCTAGCCCTTCACACTATCTAGCTTTAATCCGGCTGAATCTCCCGACTCTGCCCCGTTCAGCGCCTCAGCGCCTCCTGGTGTTTGAACTATAGCGCCAACAAACCAAAAGAAGCAAGTAATTTTTAATGCTTTTTGCAAATATTTATCCTTAAGAGCAAAAAGGGTAAGCAGGGCAATGATTTAGCCAATACTAGCCAATGCTAGCCAATACCATCTAGCACTACTTAAAGCAGAACGCAGTGACGTAACGCAAGTGAAGTCACGGAGTGATGCGGTGACTATGTAGGTATGGCAGCCCACTGCGTGGGCACTGGGCCATACTAGTGAATACTAGTGAGTATTAGTAAGTAGTATGTAGTGCCCCAAAACCCTCCTACTCCTGTAACATCATTTCTAAATAGCTTTCGAATGAAAGTAAGTACAAAGGGATAGCAATGGGATAGCGCTGGATAGTGGAAGTGCGCCCTAGTGGGGAGCGCGCAGCGTAGCATATAATCGGCACAATGTAAAGCACTAGCGATAGCACTAGGGATAGCACCTCGGCGCACTATGGCCCCACTATGGCCCCACTGGACAGGCACTAGCGGCCCGCAAAATAAGCAAGGCAGAGCGCACCTCTATAGCCCACAAAGGGCGCCCAGAGTGTTACCCAGTGAATGCACAGAGATAGCGAGAGATAGCCCAGTGCCTCCCAGAGCTTCCCAGAGGCCCTACAAGGAGCGCACGGCGATAGGCATAGGATAGCACCAGCGATAGCCATTAAACCTCGCAGAGAGCTTCTGCGGCCCTCCTGGTGCGCCCTAGACGGTCCCTAGCTGGCCATCTAGACGTCTAGACGGCCCCCCCCCCTCCTTTATACGCTAAGCACACCCTATGGGGGCACTGGGGCGCGTTGAGGGTGAGGGAGGGCCTCGCGTGAGTCTAACAAATTTCGAGTTCAGGTATACATCTGCGCAGGGGGGGGGGGGGGGGGGTGAGTACTCTTGGTAATGTCACGGCACGATCTCTGGTACCCACTTGCCCCTCCCATCCGC
>ENA-UEPI01000306-UEPI01000306.1-human-gut-metagenome-genome-assembly--contig:-NODE-306-length-40483-cov-67.362966_pt1 | contig 40483 bp, 35 predicted proteins | sample MGYA00242899_ERZ507914 | MGnify/ENA primary metagenome ERZ507914 (study PRJEB26167, sample SAMN06115442) | human gut metagenome | host: Homo sapiens | place: China:Chongqing | collected 2015-07-28...
TCAGATTAAGGGCGCAGGCCTTGTAATTCGGGCTTTTTTATCGAGATTCGAAATTCCGCGCCCACGTCCCAGTTCCATGCCGGTTTTAGCCACGAGGACACGCCGCCGTCCGCTCTGATTGGACGCCAAATGGGACCTGCCTAGTGTCTAAACCTTTTTTTTCCTGCCATCAGCTCCGTATCTTCTAAGATTGCACGTATTCGTTTCGAATCAGCTTCTCATTTTGTGGTGAAAACCCATGAGTATCGATCAAGACTATCAATACTCGCTTGGCGAGGTCCTTACCCGTAGCTTTCTTCTGGACAAGCCGCCCGTCGATATCCCGCCATACCAACGCCCGTACCGCTGGTCAATCAGCGAAGTCCGCAAGCTTCTCGAAGACCTCGATAGCTTCCGCTACAACCCCGGGACAAAGTCCTACGACGAAAGCGCACAGTACTACTACGGTACGATCTGTTTTCACGCTCACGACGGTAAGCTCGAGCTCATCGACGGACAGCAGCGCTTGACGAGCTTTCTGATTCTCATCAAGGCGCTTTTGGACGTCACCGACGGCATCAACGAAGTCAAACACTTGCGCGACGAATTGATTGAAACGATCAAAACGTTATCGAGCGACCAAGACTGGCATGAGAACCAATGGCAACCTCAATACGAGTACCGCCAGCCACAGACGCAAGAGCATATTGCTGCCATCTACCGAGAGCAGTTTGCCGATTACCTGCGCGTCAGAAAGCTCATTCATGAAGCGACGCAACTCGCCGGAGGCGAGCAAGAGTCAAATAATGAAGGCCAATCCGACGTTCCGGACTACGTGATTCAGTTTTTCACCGACGAGTACAAGCGTTTGAAGTACGCGCTTACAAACGGCGTCTTTGCCGTGCGCATCATCGAGAGTCGTTACGAAGCCGAGCTCTTTTTCCAATGCGAAAACAACCGCGGTAAGGAAATGGAACTCATCGACATGCTCAAGGCCTATCACTTGCGCATTGCGCTCTCGGTCGAAAACTCAGAAACAAAACGCAAAGAGACGCTCACAGAAATCAAGGGAATATGGGAAAAGCTGACAGGTGATGACGCGCGCTACTGGCGCTTCAGAACGACCGTCATCTCTTTGCTGTTGATTCGCTGGGGTGTGGCCTATTGGATGCATTGGGACACATCCAACGTTGAAAAGCTCAAGGGCATCCACGGCACTTATCGGGGCAATCTCGTTGTCGACGAGAAGCTCGCGCAGACAGGCAAAGGGACCGAAGCAGGGACCAAGTTCCTTCCCGATCTGATGTCGCCCATAGCACCCGGGCTGCCGTTTTTCCAAACGCTCGAATACTATCAGCGCATTGTGGAGGCGCTCTACAGCACGGTACGTCTTAGCAAGGACCCCGAAGCCAAGACGGATGAAAATGTCGACGCGAACGTGTGCAACATGTTCCACGACATGGTGCTGGCCCACAAACCGTTTTTCGACAATAGTCACGAAATTGCCGTTCAGGCTGCGGTTTGCTGGCTCGATCGCTTTGCGACAGTTGCTCCGGACCTTGAACGCCCGTTTGAAAATGATGTCGACCGCTTGCGCGATGCTTACAACAAGGACATGGATTTTCTTGTTTATGTCCAGTGCTACATACGGCTTTTCAAGCGCCTGCGCGTTCCATTACAGCCCAAAGGAAAGAAAGAGGAGATTCTTCTCTTCGGACAGCTTCAGGGCGCTCGGCAGATTGCCTTTTTCAAGTTGGACCGGCCAACAGAAAGTCTCATCACGATTCCGTACCGCACCAACAGTCCGGCGGAGTGCCGTCGCGAGCTTGATCGGCTTACGCACCCTGATGAAGTCACGTGGGCTATGGTTGGCGACAGACGACAGCGATACCGCGAATACGTTGATGAGGAAACGCGTGTTGAGACAATCGCGTTCAAGGAGCAGGCACAATGAGTACGTCCTTTGATGCAGATTTGTTCACGGTGGGCGAGCTGCAAGCCGATGAGAAGACTCTGGTTGTGCCGGCCTATCAGCGGCCGTTTTGTTGGACGGACAAGCAAATTGAGGTGCTGATTCAGGACCTCATCACGCACTTTGCTCGTTACAGTAAAGATAAGACTTGCCGCTATTCTTTGGGTACGGTCGTCTGCCATCAGCGAGAGGCTCTTGAGGTTTTGGATGGGCAGCAGCGCTTGACAAGCATTGACGTTCTTCTGGCCATTCTCGATCAACGCAAGGCGCATTCAAACGACCCGGAATATGCGGTCAGAGAAGAAGATTTCGGCTGGACGCCTTCGGTCATTCGTCAGTACGACAATTTGGCTGAAAACAACCGCCCCAAAATCAACCAGGCAATTCTCTCGTCTGTTTGCCTAAAGATCAACGGCGCCGCAAAAGACGGGTTGATGTTTTCGGACGAAGAGGGGGTGACACCGTTTGAAAAATTTGCCGACTGCATTCGCAAGAGCGTTTGCGTTTTGCGTGTGATTCTGCCCATCGACGACGCCAACCCTTATGAAGGTCCTGCCATGTTTGAGATTGTCAACATGCGCGGACAGGCATTGCGCTCCATTGACATCGCCAAGGCTACGCTTGTGGAATGTCTCAAGGATGCGAACGACGCCGAGCGCGTCGCCTTTGACCGTCTTTGGAGCGGTATTGCCGCCTTGCTTCGTTCCGATCCGCAACTCCGTGTCGAAGACATCGTTAAGAGCATGGGTGATGTACTCGGGGAACGTTCGAAAGCTTCAGTGGCTGATCGGCAGGAAGATGGCACGAAATTTTTCGAGATCGTCGGAAACGCCTTCAGCAGTAAGACGAAGTCGGAAGAGCAAAGCGAAACGGACGCGGAAACTACCGAAAGTTCTGAGGAACGGCGTTTTGTCGTCGACTTCGAAAATCTCTTCGTGATTGCCAATGAGGTTTTCCGCTCGGTCAAAGGCGCAGACGATGAAAAGTTCGAGACGCTCAATATTCGTCCGAGACCGGGCGAATCTGACTACCGCGGCTTGCACGATCGCATCGTTGTTGGCAAGGACGTCAAGAAAAACGCCAAGCTCGACGATCAGGAACGACGCAAAGACGTCTGGAGCTTCATGTCGATTCTGTGGATTGCAGCGATGGTTGCGCGGCAAGCAGACCGTCTTCTGGTCGCCGAGAACAAAGCCAAGACGCCGTTTGCTTTATTGCTCGACACCTTCTATGCCGCTAACGGCTACCAGTACTCCGGACAGTATTGGCTTCTGTTGCTGGTTCACGCCGCCGTCCAGGATCTTTGTCCGGTCAATTGCCTCCCTAAGAGCGCGCAAGCTTTGCTTTCAGGAGCCTCATCGGCGCAGGAGTTGGCCGACAAAGTGGAAAAAAGCTTCGGCAAGGGCAATGGTTTTAAACACGGCTATTTGCGTCTGATTCTCTGGGGACTGCAGCGTTTTACTAATCCAAACGCAGCGGGCAAGATGACGGCAAACGTGCTGAAGCTCGGAGCTGGCATCGACGAAGCTAAGTTGGTTGATGCCGTAAAGAACGCTTTTATGTCTGTCGGACAGTGTGACAAGCCGGACGAAACCTTTGTTGCGTGGCGGTACACAGAAAATGGTGTGCGCTGGAAGCTTTTTTTCACCGACTGGCTGCTGTGGGTGGATTCAAAGCAAAAGGGGACGAGCTTTTCTTATTTGGCCCAAATGCTCGATCATCCTCAACACGTCGAGCTCATCCGGGATCTGAATGTAGAAAAGTCGTCAGACGATCCGCTGAAGAATTTCCGCAAACAGTTCGCGAGCAAAGCCGAGACAATGCGGATTGTTTCGCGCTCTCAGATCGAGCATTGGATTGCTCAGGAAACTCCGAGCATCCAAGACAGAACGGTACTGCACCATTTTGCCAATCTGGCACTGATCAACGCCTCGGAAAACGTGGAAAACAGCAATAAGACGACGGATCAGAAAGCGACACAACTTTACGACAATCCGTCAGCAAAGCTGCTTTGGCTGGCTTCGTATGCACGAGCGACAGCGAATCAGCAGGCGCTGCTTGCCAAGCGCTTGTGTACGGTGGAAACGGACCGTTTTTGGGCTGACTACATCGCATCGTTTGCCAAGCACGACTGGCTGGGCTCGTAGCCGGAGTATTTTTGTGCAGGCGGAAAATGAAAAAAGCTCGGCCCTCCATTGGTAGAGAGGACCGAGCAAAAGCCGTAAGGCCTTCAAAGGAAGGCGCATTATAACCGAAAGGTTAAATCTGTCAAATGGGGTTGAAAAAATTTATGAATCGCCTTGGCAGATACCGCTCCATAACCGCGACAAGCGCAAACCAATCGGCGACCTGACTTACGAACATACTCCAAAACGGACAGTGAGCATTGCTGTCATCACGTACGCGTCAGTCGATGACGCAACCGCCATTACGATGGGCAGCAAGTACCTGCACAGAAAGGTGGTTGTATGTCAGTTATTCATTTCACGACCCGTGAAAAGGAAGTGTTTCCTTACTGGACCAAAGTGCCGGAAATCGGTCTTCGTCGCATCATGGCTCTGATTGCGTTGGCCTCAAAGACTGGCCTAACGGGAAGCAGAACTCCGGTTGTGCGGGACAGGAACGGCCGGGTGATTGACGGCCTCGTGGTGGATTCGTCAGATGCAAAAGAACTTGTCGAGCGATTGACGAAGCACGATTTTTCCAAGGATTGGAGTTTTCAGATTTCAATCGGCAGGAAAAAATGCACCATCAGCTCAAAACAGATTTATTCGTCTGAACGATGGTCGGGTGCTGTGCCGCGCAATGCTGAAATTGATGCTGCTCTCCAAAATATTCAGAACAAAAAGAACAGAGAGATACTGGAGAAATACGGCGAATTCTGTACGGATTACTCATTGCTGGTGGAACTCAAGTTCGACGATAAGTCTTTCAACAATTTTCTCGGAGCGTTCCTTGATCTCTTGACTTCGGACGAGACAAATATTCAAATGGCTGTCACCAAGGAATTCTGCGATATTGATTTAATCAGAAAAGTTGAGGATGCAGTCAAAATTGTCACCAAAACGGAAGATCAGTCTCAAAAAAGTTAACTGGTGATGAGAAATTTTCTGCAATAGGGCAGCGATTGGTGATGAGTGCACATTGTGGCAGGGAAACAAAACCTTGAATTTTTTGTCAGATGCGAAGTGAACTGGACGGGATATTTAAATGTCGAGTTTAATTACTTGGATCATAACTTTTTGTGTTTTTGGATGGAAGGGGATTGCGATAATCATGGTAATTGCAGTCCTGAGCTTTATTCCTCTGATGTTAGGTGGTAAGTATGTCTCAGAGGAATGTATAGGGTGTCTAACGTACTTCATTCTGATTGTTGACACAATAAGTGGACTTCTGATTTTTAACTGGTTGGAGTGAGTTTTATTCAAAAAGCTAGAACTCAAATGGCAGAATATAGGACGTCATCCCAAAAAAATATTTATTTTTGAGATAAAAGCGAGTGACGGGTGAGGGTGTTTTAAAGGGTTTATCGAGGTCTGATATTTAGATGATAAATTTCTTATTTGACATCCTGTGTTGGATTATTCTATGGGTTATTGTGATGGTGATACCAATGTCACTTATATCTTTTTGACTTTTACCACTGACACTGTGTGACGATGATGACTCTACTGAAAATGTCATATTATTGCTGTGGCTCTCGACGTTCTGTGCTCTGTTTGCAATTCCTATTTGGACCTGGCTAACTTAATCGAAGTTTGAAAAAAAGAAAATGACAAGCTCATAGAGCGTCATTTCAAAAATATACGTTACCAAAGCCGGAGGCGAATTTGCGAAGTCCGTCACTAGCCTTCGGCAACAAACGCGCAGTCGGCTTGGTCTTGCACAAAACTATCGTCTTTCGTTGTCCGGTTGGCGAATTCACAGCTTTTCGGAATCCGGTTCAAGCGGTCATTTCCCTACGTGAAAGGAACCGGGAGCCTTTGATCCAGCCCAACCATCAATGGACGGGCATGCCGACGATCCGCCCGGTTGCGGGTGTGGGCAGATTATTGTCCTGGTCCTTTTTTTCACGAAGATAGGCTTCAAGAACGTCGACTTCGAGAGGGCCGGTTTCCAATATCTTGGCGTGTTGTCCGAGCATCGAGAAATGGTCGCCCCCACCGAGAAGGTAGGCGATCGTAACGATGCGATAGACATTCTCAGGCACAATCGACTCCCAGGTTCCTTTTTCCGTGAGTATTTCAGCGGATTCAATGCGTTGACCTATGGGGGCAACAGGATTCAGTCGATAGCGAAGCCCCGCGGTCTGCAGGACTCTCGGGCCGATCACGTCGGGCTCCGAGACGCCGTGTTCGAGAGCCTCCCGAAGCACCGCGCCCGAGACGTCGGCCAATTGAATACGGTTCCCGAACGGATGAATGTCGAGAAGATCGGCGTAGGTGACGGGACCGATGGGCATGGCGGCCCGTATGGCACCGCCGTTCAAAATCGCCGCTACCGCACCTCGTGAGCGACCCCAAGCGAGAAACGCGTCGGCGGTTGCCATGCCCGAGAGGCAGTCGCCTTCTCGACAGGGATCGAGCCCGTCGGGAAGCGTCGATGAATTGACGCCCACGAAACGCTTCTGATCGGCTCGAATGGCTTCAAGCGATCTTTCAACGAATTCATGCATCGCCTCGTCGCGACGAAGGCTCGGTACGAGTTCTTCGAGGTCGCCTTTAAACTGCACTATGCGACCCGCATCGTCAAAAGAAACAGAGAGCCTTCCGAGATAGCGCGTCGAGCGACCCGCTTGCACCACGAGCGTCTGTGAACCGTCGGCATGCGGAATTACGGTCGGGTAGGGGCCTTCCGAATGCGGGTGATTTCCGAGAACGCTGTGGGTGTGGCCTCCGACGATCACGTCGATAGCAGGCACGGCGCGGGCAAGCGCCTGATCGGACTCGTAGCCCACATGCGTCACTGCGATGATGTGCGTCACGCCCGCTTTTTCAAGTTCCGCCGCGGCACGTCGAAGCGCCGTCGCACGGTCGGCAAAAGTCGTTTCGGGGCAAGCTTCGGAAATGTCTTTGCCTTCATCGTTGGCCAGACCGATGATGCCGACCTTGACGCCGTTAAAGTCCTTTACGACGGTTGAAGGAAGTGGTGCGGTTGAGAGCGGGCAGGCGGGATTCTTTTCAAGATTCGCGGCGAGAACCGGAAAGGGAAGGGCCTTCACATACCGGGCAAGTGTTTCGCATCCTAGGTCGAATTCGTGGTTGCCGAGTGTTACCGCGTCCCAGGGCATTCGCCGCATGGCTTCCCGAGCCCAAGGCATGCTGCCCGTTCTGAAAAAGTGAGTCCCCTGCCAGAAGTCGCCGGCATCGAGCGCGAGCACGGCTGCGCCTTGAGCCTTGGCTTGAGCTTTCACGTCGGCTACGAGCGCCGTAACTCGGGCGAGGCCGCCGACGGCATCGGTGTCGTCGTAGACGGGGCCGCGGTCGTTAACGCCGGCCGCCGCCGAATGGACGTCATTGACGTGCAGGATCGTCAGATCCCAGGCGAATGAGGCCGGGGAGACGAAAGATCCGACGAGCGCACAGGTAGCGGCAACGAAAGCGCGTCGCAGTGAATGAAGTGGAACGTAGGCAAGCGACATGGCGTTTCCTAAACAAGGTGCGAGCATTCTACTTCCCGAGACATCATGACGGCCTTGCCGAGTTGGTGAGAGGAGAATGGAGTCGAGCTGTCGCGAGCTCGTGGCAAGTCTTTGATGCGTAACAGAGACCTGTTTGTTCCATAGTGATTCGTCCAGATCAGGCTCTGCAAGGAAAAGCTCGCACTTGTCAGTAAACCGGGCGATTGCTCAGTCATGCGTGTTAGTTGATGCAAGAAACTTAAGCATTATTTGATTAACTTGCATCAACCAACATCACTTACTACAAAATCCACCGCTTCGGATTTCCCATCCCTGTAGCCTTCAAGTTCGACTCGACAGCCAAACGCTCGACAAAATCCTCGGTCCCCGAAAGTTTCCTGAACGCCGCCTGACGGCCCACGGCCGCGAAGTCTCCGGGCGTCAGATTCCCAAAGTCGGCCACACGGTCAAGCGCTTCGACGCCATCAGTCAAACCAAGCTTGCCCGCATAAGCTTTGGCCATCGCCACGGCCTGTTCGGGGCGCAGGTAATCAAACTTCGTCTTCAGATCAAAACGCCGCAGGCAAGCCGGATCCAGGTCGTCCTTCAGATTCGTGGTTGCGATGAAGTAACCGCCGTAGCGCTCCATCTGAGCAAGCATTTCGTTGACGGCCGTCACTTCCCAGCTGTACCGAGTCGCCTGGCGATCACGAAGGAACGAATCCACCTCATCGAGCAACAGCAGAGCACCGTCGCGCTGCGCCGTCTCAAAGGCATCCGCAATGAGCTTTTCCGTCATGCCTACGTAGCAGCTCGTGAGTTCCGCACCGGTTTTGCGCATCAGCGGAATGCCGAGTTCCCGAGCAACGTACGCCGCATAAGCCGACTTACCCGTACCCGGAGGCCCGTAGATGCAAAGACGCCCGCAGCGAGCAGCACGCAGTCCTTCCAGAAGGTGATCAAGGTCAAGTTCGGAATTGACAAACTGAGGCTCGTAGAGCTCCGGCAGCAGCGTGTTGTTGTCAACGACGCGTCCCATGTGCTGTGCCTTGAGCATCTGGTCTGCCATCTCGATGATCTCGTCCTCAGAAGGAGACTCCGACGTTTTGCCGGTTTCACGAACGATGTCCGAAATCGATCGAATCACGGCGCTCGACAAGTTTTCCGTCAAGGCAAGCCTCTCCGTCGTGCCCTTCGAGAGTCGGTGATCAAACGCCTTGTCGATCATCTCGCGTCGATAGGCAAGCCCCGGCGACTTCACTTCAATGACCATATTGAAGCGCCGCAACATGGCCGGATCGATGTTGTGAATCGAATTGGCGGTCCAAAGCGTGACGACCGGATTTTCTTCCAGAAGACGGTTGATTTCTCCCTTGTTTGTGCGTCCGCTGAAAAAGAACGATCCCAGGTCGTTGAAGACGTCTTCGGCTTCGTCGATCACCAGAAGATTGGTATTGGTTTGCGAAAGGACGTTGCCCGCAGCCTTCCAGAACTTCAGTCGCGAGGTACGCTCCTCCTTCTTTCGGGTTTCCTTTTCGGCGAACTGCACTTCGTAACCGGTGAGACCCAGTTCCTTGGCAATGACGCGCGTGAGTTCCGTTTTGCCGCTTCCGGGAGGTCCGTAAAAGAGGATGTTGACGCCTTTGCGCTCGCCGGCTACGGCAGACTTGAGGTAGGGGAGAAGAACGCGGCTCACGATCGGCAGATGCGGAAAGTGTTCGACGCTCAAGGTCGGATCGGGTGCCGGCAAAAACGACTCCTGCAGCAATTTGGACAAGGACAGTTTCACGCTTAAGGTTGAAGGAGACAGCACGGCACCCGGAACAATCTGCTCGCAAAATTCGTCGCCCGATTCACCGTAATCCAGAAGACCGATGGAAACAAGCTTTCCTTCGGCGGCAAGGGCCTTCTTGACGTCTTCGCGATCAGCGTTCAGAGCCAGAGAGAGCGTATCGATGACAAGTGTCATGCCTTGCTCTCCGTAGTCGAACAGATCGCACAGCAGTCGGTTGACGAGCTTCACGTCACGGGCACAGTAGACGAAGGCGAGAATGCGGGTTTCCAGATCCGAGAGCTTGAAGTTTTCCTGAAGCAGACGAAGGTTGGCGGCAAAGGCTTCAGGCAAAGCGGAGAGTTCGTCGGAGCAGGCCGATTCCAAATATCGCAGTTCACGGCTCAAGGCACGCGGCATGCCGTTTTCCAACAACTTGGCGGTAAACGGATGGCCGAGAAAAGGGCGGCAGTATGCGCCGATGGTCTCCGGATGACGGGGCTGCACCGTCAGGAAAGGCATCAATCCGTCGATAAAGTTGTATTGAGGCCAGACTTCTTCGATCAAATATCGGATTCGCTTTTCAGGAGCAATGACAGCATCCTCATCGAGTTCCATCTCGACGTCTGTAACCGCTTTGATGTCTTTGACGGCGCCGGTTCCCAAGAACTTCTCATTGTTGAGGATCAATGCTCCCAGATGCAGGTGACGACGAAGTTTGAGTCCCCAGAAGAACTTCGGCAAGGCGTCGTGGGAGTACATGTCGTTGCGGGCTACTTCTGCCCACAAGTCGCCATTGCACAGCAATCGCAGCATCCAAAGGTTGATAACGGAGTGCCCAATGTTGGAATTGTTCAGGTTCAAAGAGGTGGCGCGGTCAGACATACTGCACTTTCTCATTATTTATTTCGTGAAATTCGACAAGTGCAGAATAGGTCTCGATGCGTCAACGATTGACGCATGGAGCGTTCGTTGATCAATTGATGTGCAATTGTTTTTCCTGATCGTTGCTTTCGTTGCAGTGCGACGCAGTCTGTCGCATCCACTCTTACGATCTCCGTCAACAAAATGTTTGAACACCGTCAGCTCATGCAAGCGAACGGTTATGAGAAGAGAGGAGCCGGCCTAGCCGGAAAAGACAAATGGATTCGTGCATCGACATTGACGACACAGTAAATGCATTCAATTGCAAAAGCGAGCCCGTGAAGCATCTCATCGAAGGGTTAAACCTCAAAGCTGAAGACTTCCGTGAGCGCCAATTCGACCTGCACGGCATCACGGTTACGCTCGATCGCGTTGAAGCGGAATATCCGGTTATCACTGCAGAAGGGAAACCGCGTACCGATTTCTATCTGGTTCTCTATTGCAGGAAAGGAGACCAAGAACACGACGTGCTGGTTCGTTTCCCTTATGACAAGCAAAAGCAGGCGCTTGAGCTCTACGAAGCTCTTGACTATTGCGACTTAAACCGAGCCGCCTGTCTGTGGGATAGTGACGAGGACGAAGACCGCGACGATTATTGGGGATGCGTCAAAACCTTCAAAGCGGACAAGTGCGGCAATCCGTTTTCGTTGCTCAACGCCGTCTGTCATTGCTCCGAAGGCATTCAGGATTTGCTCAAGTGCCGAGAAACGTCTGATCCCGAACCAGTTGCACAGTCGATTCGCGACTTTGCGTCGTGTACTGACTTCATGGTCAACAAGGCACTTTCGATCATGCACGAATACTGCCGAAAACAATGTTCGCCCTCAGGCTTCGACGTCTTTTCCACGCCCGTTCGTACCGGGGGCTTCAGAAAGGACATATGGCGAAGCTACGTCTTTTGCGACGAAGAAAACGGCACCTATCGCGGTGCGTTTCACGTCACGTTGAGAGGTGGCCAGCGTGGATGGCTGATTGCCAACAATGAGCAGAAATTGCTCGCTATGGCAGATCGTTATCCGAAATTGGCGGATCTGGTTGCCGACTGGCTTGAAACTGCTCGCGAACAACGAAATTTCAAGCCGACGAGTCTTTATCCGCTCGAAGAGTTCTACGCCGGGCGAATGCGGGATCTCTTAGTTTGTCTTGCCCGCGTTGCCGAAACGCCGGTCGTGCCGTCTGACAGACAGGAGGCGGCCGACTTTATGACTTGGGGACTGGAGGAAGCCGAACGCCTGGGCAAACGATCCTTGGCGATTTTCAAGGGCTATCAGCAGTCCAACTCTTCCGCCACAACGTCCTGACGGTAACCACATAAACAAACGTTAGCTGCCAAACGATCGGCAGCAAGGAGACAAGAAATGGGATTTTTCCCGCGTGAATTCATGTTGCGCAAAGTCAGGCATCACAATTTCTACGAACTTGCCGACAAGCTCGAGTCGGTGTCTTTGCTTGCACTGTTCGGCGGACGCAGAAAAGAGGGGGAACTGTCTCTGGATACACTCGAGGACGTCTTTATCTGTCCGCTCAAAACGGAAAAGGCCGGCAGTCTGATGTCGCGAGTACAAAACAAGAACGAGGCCTCAATTATCGTCAAAGAGGCATCCGTATTCTTTGATCGCCTGGCTCGACACCCCGACGTCTGGATGCGCGAGATTGCCGCTGCCGGTCACGGTCTTTCAGAGGAAGCAGTGCGACTGCTTGCAAAAGATCACGGGTTCGACGTCTGCAACGTTCTTGCAAAGAATCCCGAAAACCTTTTCAAGCTCAATGTTGAAGAGCTCATCGCCTTCGTCAAGCGCGATGAGGCGATCAAGTCTCAGGTGTTCCAAAACCTTGTGCACTTCAGCGGTTTCTCGGAGGACATGATTGAGGCCGGAGTCATCGACAAGCTTAAGACTTTTGTCGAAGCGTTTACCAACGATCCCGATGGAGATCTGAGGGAGACGCTCGAGGAGCTGCAGATAAGAATCGAAGAAAACGACTTCGTTGCACCGAAGACGGCCCATCTGCGTCGCCGAGAGAATCTTTCCTGCACGAACCCGTACGGACGCATCGGCGAGTACGTATTCGCCATCGGTTTTGTCAAAGTCGACAGCGGAACCAATGCACCTGAAATTGATCCCAACGAGCCGATTTTCTGGCTGCCGGTATCGGTTCACTCGTCTCTGGCGTATTGGGACGAGCAAGGTGTTCAGGAGGAATTGCTCACGCGGCTTGCGCAAAGCACGTCGTTTGATGTTCGCCGCGAACTCTCGGAACGCCGAGATTTGCCCAAAGCCGTCGTGGACAAGCTCAAGACAGATAAGTCGTTCATCATCCGCAGCAATCTGTTGAGCCGGAATTCAGCTCAACATCTGACGGACGACGAAATCCGAGAAATGCTGCGCGGCGAGCTCGGCGTCATGCGCGACTGGGACGATTGTTTTCCGTTTGACAAACGCGTGGAGGCGATTGCGTTGGAACTCTTTACAAACGAATTAATTGCGCGGGAATCCGACAAGCAAGGCGTATAGCAGGCAGAACACAGAGAGTGAAAGTTCGGGGAGATAATAATGGGCAGCACCGTCTCTGCAGTGAAACGAGTTCAATTTCGACTTAGAGCGGAGGACAAGGGCCTGCTGCAATTGGCTGCATCCTACGAAGGCGAGTCTTTGTCTGCCTTCATATAAATCCTCCCGACACGCATGGCATCGGGAGGAGGAGGGCTGTCAGATTGCCCGTCGTTCGGCGTTAGCGGCCGTTTAATTTTTCAAGGGTACGGCGGAAAATGCCGAAGGCGGTTTCAAGACCCGTTTCGTCGAAATCAAATTCGCGTTGATGGTGAGTCGCCGTTCTGTCGGCGCCGACAACGAAGAATTCGGCCTTGCCGCCGTGAGCCTGAACGCGACGCGCCAGAAGCGTGAAGTCTTCCGAGCAGCCTAGTTTCTTGCGTTCCACAACGTTCTTGCAGGTGGGTTCTTCGTGAGCGCATTCCGCAACAAGATCGATCAGCTCACGATCGTTAATCATTTCACCGGCTTTTTCCACTTCGTATTGAACGTCGCAGGCCAAGGCGGTGCCTTTGACGATTCTGACAGCCTGGTCAACCATAAAGTCGTTGATTTCGGCCGTTTCGCCGCGCACTTCCATTTGAATCTGAGCGTGTACGGGAATCACGTTGCGGCATTCGCCCGCGCTCATCAGGCCGACGTTGATGCAGCCCAAACCGTTGCCGTGGCCCCAGATTTTTTGAAAACGCAAAGCGCCGTGCGCGTACCGGAGGACCTTCAAAAACGACCGATTATTGCGGAGCGAAGCGGACGAACGCTGATGCTCGGCAAAGATGAGAGCGCGGACATCTGGGTGGAGCCGACGATGAGGGTGAATAGCGCCGGAGCGCTTGCTGCTGCTGCCCTGGCCGGTGCCGGTTACGCGGTCGGCGTACCGTTGTGGCAGATCAGCTCGCATCTCAAAATCGGCAAATTGGAACTTGTTCTGGAGAACTGGCGGATCGCGGCGCGTCCGGTTTGGCTTTTAAAACATCCTCAGACAGAGCACAACACGCATATTCGCCGCTTGGAACAATATTTGATTGAATGCTGGGCGCAGACTGAAGGGCCTGACGCAGCGCGCCGAACGTTTGCTCGCATGTCTCTTACCGACGCGCATTAAGTTTAGGGGACGGACGTCAACGTTTTGGCGGATTCGCTATTCCGAAAAGGAATAACTGCACTTTGGGACAGTTGTCGGAATTACTCCGGCAGGCCAAGATGAGACCATGGAGCCGAGTACTCACAAAAACAAGAAGGTCTCGGCAGCTTCTCTGCCCCAAAACAGGAGAATCGCATGAGCAAATCCGAACAACAGAGCCGTTGCGCTCTTCCCTCCACACGTCGTCAGTTTCTTAAGATGACGTCCGCTGCGGCGGCCGTCTCATCTTTGTCCTGTTGGACACAGGCTCTTGCCAAGACCGATTTGGATGTTCTCGGAGCCAAGCCTGCTGAAACGCTCGACAAAAGCGTCAAAGTCGTCAACACCTATCACGAAATCCATTGCCACGGGCAGTGCATGTTAAAGGCCCATGTCAAAAACGGAAGACTGCTTGCGTTGACCTCGGCCGGTGACGTTCCGCGTTGCGAAGCAGCCAAGACGGACGAATCGATCGGTAAGATGCAGCGTCGCGCCTGCATGAAGGGTTATGCCGAACGTAAACGCCTGTACGCTCCCGACCGTCTGAAGTATCCGCTTCTTCAAACGATCGAACGCGGCAATCTTGCGGGCTTCAAGCGCATTTCCTGGGATGAAGCTATTGACCGTGCATGCGAGCATATCGAAAAGGCGAGAGCTCGCCAGAAGGAATTGGGCTACATCCCCATCTGGGAGGTTGGCAGCACGCCGCTTGCTTTCCTCGGCCCGTACGTTTCGTGCTGGGGCCATCACTCGGCCGGCAACGAAATGGATGCGCTCTTTAACGCACTCGGTAAGGGCGTCAACGGGCATCCGTCAATTGACATGCTCAATTCCAAGTTCATCATCGTTTGGGGTGCCGACCCACAAACAACGTCGCCGCATCTGCCTTTCATCATGACCAAGGCCAGAGAAAAGGGCATTCCGATCGTGGTGGTTGATCCGCGCTACACGGGCACGGTAGGCGCCATGGCAACGGGAGCCCCGGGCATTACGCCGTGGATTGCACCGCGTCCCGGGACTGACAGTGCCATTCTTGCAGCCATGGCCAATACGATCTATCGGCGCGGTCTGCACGATGAAGCGTATATCCGCAAGTATTGCTTCGGCTTTTTCCCGGGTGACACGGTTGTAAGTCATTCTCCTGCGAAAGATCCGATCACGGGCAAGCCATGGAAGGGAACCACGTTTACGACGCCTAAAGGTCAGTCGTTTGTGGAGTATCTCGATGAACTCAATCGCGAACACGGCGGGGAAGAGGGCGTGTTGCGCTGGGCATCTCTTTTGTCGGGTGTACAGGCCGAAACCATTGAGGCTCTGGCTGTGACTTATGCCAAGACCAAGCCCGCTTGTCTGCATTCGACATGGACTTGCGGCGGTGCGCAACGTACCGGCAACGGCATGTATCATGTATGGCTGCTCCTGTGTCTGGCGGCGATGACAGGCAACGCAACGGTTCGAGGCGGCGGCATCGGCGCTCTGGCTCCCGTTGACGGTATGGCGGTCAAGCTCGGCAAGGCGCCCGCCCTGTGCAAGGGGAAAAAGCACAGCGCACTGCTGTTTTCTCAGTACATGCAAAGCAAAGTGTTGCTGACAGGCCGCGATTCGCGTACGCCCGAACAAATTCGAGCCGACGTGCTCGGCATCAACGGTATCGATCTGGGGCCCGACGCCAAGATTGAAATTGATATGGTTTGGCGCGGCGGCGGTTCAGCCGACCCGTTTAATCAGCGCTCTTCCATCAATCCCAAGATTCTTGCCTGGAAAGAACTCGACTATGTCGTAAGCTACGAACGCTTCATGAGCACGACGGCGCGTTATTCCGATCTGGTCCTTCCGGTGGTGACGCACCTCGAAGAGAGTTTCTTTACGGGCAGTCGCGTCAAGACCGACATGAACGTGGTCAACGCCGTCGTCAATCCCATGTACGAAGCCAAGAGCGACGTTGCCATCAACGAGATGATCGCTGAACGACTCGGTCTGGATTGGGGACGCCACGGCATGACGGACCATGATGTGATGCGCATTCAGTGGCAGGGTACGAAGTTGCCTGAAGCCTATAAGTCGGTCGATCCCGACATGAAGCTTCCTACGTTTGAGGAGATGCTTGAAAAGGCCAACCTGCAGTTGCCCGTTCCGCCCGAAAAGAGCGTGATTGCAGCGGCTAAATTCGCGCCCGGAGAATTCCCGACGGATACCGGCCGCATCAATTTCTATTCCCCCTGGCTTGCGCAGCGCGGTCGCGTTCAGGCCGGTGTGGCTCGTGCCCAGTACGTGCGCCCGGCCGACGGCTACGAAGACATTCTCGAGAAAACGCCTCATGCTTCGGGTCGTCGCTATACGCTGCAGTACACGACGCCGCATATGCCCAATCGTTCGCATTCGTCCTTTGACAACACGACGATGATCCAGGACGTTTTCCCGCACGCCGTGACCATGCATCCTGACGACGCCGCAGCGCGCGGTATCAAGGACGGTGCCGACGTTTATGTCTACACCGAAGCAGGTTGCATCAAACTTCCGGCCAAAGTCACCGTACGTCAATTGCCCGGAGTCGTATCGATCGGTGAAGGCGCCTGGTATCAGCCGAGTCAAACCGAATTCTTTGACGCCTACTTTGACGCAGCCGGTACGGGCAAGGCCGTTTGCCATCGTGTGCCCGTTGACGTGGGCGGGGCCGTCAACACGCTGACGATCGACCGAGACATCGGTGCGAGCGACCCCTACCTGCATCTGCAGACATCGAAGTCGGGCGGCTTTGCCGCCGGCGGTTGTGTGTGTGAAGTGAGTGCAACATTGCCCGCCTAACGGCTCAAGCAGATCATCAACGAATACGTCGAGGAATACGAAAATGACACAGTGGGGTTTTTACTTTAACCAGAAGCGATGCTTGGGCTGCGCCACATGTACGGTTGCCTGCAAAGAGTGGAACGAGGGACGTCGCGGCGACGCCAAGCTAAACGGGCTGACGGACAATTCTTTAAAGAGTTTGGAAACGCCGAGGGACTGGAAAGCCGGAACATCCGATAAAGCATCGAACTATGCTTTTTTGCGGCGTTTCGACATGAAGGAAAACTGGCGTCGCGTGACATTCTTTGAGTTTGGGAAACGAGCTCCGGACGTCGAGGTGGTGCCGCTTTCCATGTCATGCAACCACTGCAATGATCCGGCCTGCGTAAAGGTTTGTCCCGTCAAGGCGATTTCCAAGGAAAAGGAATTCGGTGCGGTCATTGTCGACAGCGCCAAGTGCATCGGTTGCGGAGCTTGCGCGAAGGCCTGCCCCTGGGGTGCGCCGCAATACTTCGAGGCGTTGGAAAAAACACAGATGGGTACGCCCGAGCATCCTCACATGACCAAGTGCGACATGTGCGTCGATCGCTTGCGTGTCGGACTTAAGCCCGCCTGCGTGGCATCCTGTCCCGGTCGCGCACTGGAATGCGGGCCGATTGAGAAACTCAAAAAGCTGCATCCCAATGCAACGTTCGATGCCGTGGGTGTGCCGCGCAAACTTGTCGAACAGACAAAGCCCAATGTGCTGTATGAGGCTCGGAAGACCTTTGTGAAGTAAGGAGTGAAACACAAGTGACCGAACATCTTTCCGATCGTGTGACGGCTCTTGCGGCGCTTACTTTTTCTGACTGGCTGCTCAAAGGTGCGGATGACTCGATTTGTTCGAGTCTTACCGCAATGATGCAGACGTTGTCTGAAGGGCCTCAAACCGTGGCCAAGGCAGCTTGTCAGGCAGCACATGTATTGCGGGAAAGCTCGATTGAGGAGCAGTCCCGCTGCTGGACACGTGCGTTTTGCGTCGGCGAAGGTTCCGTGACGCCGCATCAAAGCGTGGCGGTGACGGGACTGGTGATGCAGGAGCCGCGCGATGAGGTCTTGCAGGTGATGAGCGATTTCGGCCTTGCTCCCGAAGCGGCATTGCATGAGCCGGCCGATCATCTCGGTGTGCTGCTGGCTTTCTGGGCGCGTCTTCTTGCCGCGCCCGGTCACGCTGACGCCGCGGTTTCCTTTGCCGAGAAGCACCTTTCTTGGGTGCCTTGGGTGAGAGCCGAGCTCGAAGCCAAGCAGCCGGACAACGATGTTGCGATGGCGTTGGTAACTCTGCTCGAAACCGTGATAGACGACTTTCTTCGCAAGCACGTTCGAGTAACGGCTTAAAGCACCGGAATCTCCAACTGAGGACCTGCCGTTATGATGTCTGTGACGGCAGGTTATTTTTCGACGGTTGCGATCATGCCCAGATGGATATGTAATGTTGTGCTGATGACGATGCTGGCGGTGCAAAATCCGTCGGCTGCATCGTCCGATGTGTCGGGTCTCGACTGCCGGTTGACCACAGAAGGCCCGGTGAGACTGGGTATTCTGAGCACAATCGGTGAACTGTCGAGCACAGAAGTTTTCTCCGAGACGGTTCAGGCTTTGAAAATGGCCTGGGGGCGGAATATTGAACTTTCGTATTACGATCTTGACACGCTGCCGGAAGCCGTTCGTCGCAAACAGCTTGACTTTTTCATTTCAAATGCGGGCACTTTCTCGCATATGCAGACTCAGGGGCTCGCGCGTCATCTGGCTACGCGGAAAATCCGCGAAGCAGACGATCCCAATTTCAGTATGGGCGGCATCTTTTTTGTCCGCAGTGAAAATACGGCGATTCGCACGTTCGAAGATATGAAGGGTAAAACGGCGGTAGCCGTTGCGCCCAATGCATTCGGCGGGTACCGCGTTCATCTCGGAGAACTGTATGCTCGGGGATATGAACCTGAAACATTCTTTGGCTCGACTACTTTTACCGGATACCCCATGCAGAGCGTCTTTGACGTGATGAAGCAGGGAAGGGCCGATATTGGTATGGTGCGCGCCTGTCTGCTCGAGGAAATGGTGCACGAAGGCCTTGTTGGTCGGGACGAGTTTCGTGTCATCGGGGCAAAGACGGAACCTCGTTTGCGTTGTTTGACTTCTACCGCGCTGTACCCTGACTGGGTGTTTGCCGCAACGACCGAAGCTTTGCCTGAATTGAGCCGAAAGGCTTCGGCAGCTTTGTTTTCCATGCCGGAAGACTCAGCGATGTATTGGAGCGTCGCAAGCGACTTTACGAGGATTGACCGTCTTTTCAAAGATCTGAAAATCGGTCACTACAGTTACTTGCGCGAGTGGACGTTCAAGCGCTTTTGGCAGGAATACCGATGGGTGGTCCTCGTGGCGCTCGGACTGCTTTTTTTAGGCATATGGCATGCGGTTTTTGTGACTTTGGAAGTGCGGCGAAAGACAGCAAGTCTGCGAGCGGCCATGCAGCAACGGGAAGCCGCGCAAAACGAAGTGTTGCAGACTCAATCCCGACTTCAGGCTCTTGAAAAGGCCAGTTTGGTCGGCATGCTTTCCAACATGGTGGCGCATGAACTCAAACAGCCGCTTGGAGCGATCGCTAATTTCGCAGACGGAATTCGGACGATCACCAAGGGCGAGACCGAACACGGCAAACCGAGCTCTGTCGGAGAGGCCGGACAAAAGTCCGATACGATGGAGTTGATCGGCATTGCCGCAGATGAGATCATCGGACAGACACAACGGGCGAGCGCCATTATCGAACGAGTTCGCGGGTACGCCAAGAGCGGGGCAGGCAAACAAATTGAAAAACGGCAATTGCTCAAAGTTGTCAGTGACGCCGTCAGAGATTTTCGTCTGTTGGCCAAGTCGCCCCCGACAATCAACGTGAATGTTCCGCCCAATGCCTATGTACAGGTCGATGCGGTGGAGCTTTCTCTTGTCATTTTGAATCTTTTCAAGAACGCTTCTGAAGCGACCCGCCACACGACAGATCCGCAAGTTGACGTCAAACTCGAAAGTAACGGCTCGATGTGGGAGCTGGCTGTCTCCGACAATGGACCCACGGTTGACGTTTCCATGTTTCAGGATCTGTTCTCACCGAAAACGAGCAGCAAGTCCACCGGATTGGGCGTGGGCCTAGCCATATCGGCCCGCATCATGGAGGGATGCGGCGGCAGACTAAGGATTGAGCGCAATCAGCCTTTTGGTTTGAAGGCCGTGATGGTTTTGCCGAAAGCATAAAAAAATGACGGATAGACACACCAAAATTGACGATTTGCCGGAAGCCCGGGTTAAGGCGGCTTGTCTGGTTCGCATTGTTGATGATGACGAGACGATGCTTAACTCTTACCGTTTCATGCTGGGTGCGGTCGGTTGGCAAGTTAAGTGTTATCAACAGGCTCGAGCTTTTCTTGACGATCAGAACGATGCGGCAGGTTGCCTTGTTCTGGACGTTCGCATGCCGCAGATGAGCGGATTGCAGCTTCACGCAGAAATGAGAAGACTCGGCGTGACCTTGCCGGTCATCTTTGTGACAGGACACGGTGACGTGGATATGGCTGTGCAGACGATGAAGGACGGTGCAGTTGACTTCATGCTCAAACCGGTGGTTCCGGATCGATTGAAAGAATCCGTTTTGCATTGGTGTCGAGAGGATTGCAAGCGGAAGCTGTCTGAACTTCAGAACAATGCTCTGGAAAGCGACGCTCGTTCGCTGACCGAAAGAGAGCGTGAGGTGGCGCAGCTCGTCGTGCAAGGCCTATCCAACAAAGCGATTGCTGCCAAATTGTCTATCGCAGAACGTACCGTAAAGTTTCATCGCGCGTCAGCTTGTGAGAAGCTCGGCGTCGGCAGTACGGCGCAGTTGATTGCGCGAATGATGTTGCTTAAAGAAAAAGGACTGGTGTAGGCGGCTTTTCTTTATTGGTCAGCTAGTGCGGTATCTCTTTGCTTGCGAGCTTGTCGTCCAAGATCGCCTTTTTGGTTGCAGCTCGAACTTCGAGCATAAGTAACCGTGCTGTTTTTTCGTCCCGGACATGGCAGAAAAATGCGGGCAAAGTTCTGCCTGGGACTAACCCGAATGCCACCTCCCGCCCGGATCGGCTCACAAATTAAGATCTTTCCCATTACTCTTGACCTGGGTGCAACACGCAGCTTGAGAATTCTCCGGATCCGCGAAGCACAGGAGAATGCTTCGGATATCAGGAACCACCGGAGAACAATATGGACAAGAAAAATCTGTCTCGCCGAGCTTTCTTGCGCACGAGCATTGCCAGCGGCGCATCGCTGGCTGCCGTCGGTCTGCACGCGGCGCCCGTCGGTATCTATAAGCCCGGTACCTATTCAGCCAAAGCATCAGGGATCGGCGACGTTGTCGTGACGATGACGTTTGATTCAAACAAGATCACGGATGTTGTTCTCGACGTCTCGCACGAGACGCCCAACATCGGCCAGGCCGCTGCAAAGCAGCTCAGGCAATCTCTTTTGAAGGCTCAGTCGGCCGACATTGACGCCGTTTCCGGAGCGAGCATCACTTCTCAGGCCGTTCACAAGGCGGCCGCCAAGTGCATCGCACAGGCCAAAGGTGAAATTCCCGTTGAAGTCATCACCAAGACCGAAGCGGCCGATGACGGCGACTGGCTCGGCAAGCCGCCCGAAATAGCGGAAAAAGACATTGTCGATACGATCAAGACGGAAATTCTCGTGATCGGCTGCGGTACCGGCGGTATGTTTGCCGTTGCCGCTGCGGCAGAAGAGGGGGCCAAGGTGATCGGCATCGACCGATTCCCGACCGGTACCGGCATTCGCGACGACTTGGCGGCCATGAACTCCCGCTACCAGAAGAAATACGGCACCGTGATCGACAAGTGGGAGTTCATTCGCGCCGTAACGACATATGCCGCAGGCCACCTGCAGCAGGATTTGGTTAAAGTGTGGTGTGACAATTCCGGCGCCACGATTGACTGGTACGGCGATCGTCTGGCCGAACGCGGCGTAGAGCTCTGGCACGAATCGGGCGACAAGGTTGATCCCGCTTACCATCATCACTTTCCGACAGGTCATTCGCCTCGCTGGCGCACGTCCGACGACGGTACTGGCAAGCCGCTTAACGGCAACAAGGTTCTGTACGACTACTCTGCGTCAAGAAGGGAGCTCGCTTTGATTACAACACCAAGATGGTTAAGCTCGAGCGCAAGAACGGACGCGTCACCGGCTGCATTGCCACCAATAAGGACGGCAAGTACGTGCGTTACGCTGCATCCAAAGGCACTGTGGTTGCCACCGGCGGCTATTCACTCAATTACAAGATGCTCGAAGCGCTGCAGCCGTGGACGCTTCGCGTGATCGGGCGCAACCGTTCGGTGCCCGGAGCTCACGGCGACGGCATCCGTGCTTGTCTGTGGGTCGGCGCCAAGATGGACGACATCCACTCGGCCATGAAGTTTGATCGTTGCGCGCTTCGTCCCAACCAGAAAAACGGTCCCGAAACGGCCAAGTCGGGCGACGTCGGTATGTTCTGGATGGCGTCTCAGCCCTGGCTCAAGGTCAACGCAGACGGCCACCGCTTCATCAACGAATCGGGTACCTACGAAGCCATTCTGCACGCCGACGAATACCAGAAGGGACATTGCCACTACACGCTCTTTGACTCAAACTGGACCAAGTACGTGCAGCAGTTCAAAATGCACGGTTGTTCTCGCCTTGTGCCGTTTGAAAACGGAGCGGATCCCAACATCCCGTGGCAGGTCTTCCAGCAAAAGTATTTCCCTGTGCTCCTCGAAAAGGGCTTCTTGATGAAGGCCGATACGATCGAAGAGCTAGCCAAGAAGTTGCTGCTGCCGCCCGAAGAGCTCGTCAAGACCGTCAAGCGCTACAACCAGCTTTGCAAGGACGGCAACGACGTCGATTACGGCAAGGAACCCTTCCGTCTGTCACCGCTTGACAAGCCGCCGTTCTACGGCGCGAAGAATACGGGTGACATTCTTTGCACGATGGACGGTATTCAGATCGACACGAACATGAACGCCATCGACACCGAAGGTAATCCGATTCCGGGCTTGTACGTGATCGGCAATGACAGCGGTAGCTACTTTGCCAACACCTATCCGAACCTTGTCACCGGTATGGCCTGCGGCCGCACGGTGACGTTCGGCCGCCGCGTCGGCAAGTATCTCGCCCAGCTTAAGGCTTGATTTATCTCCAAAGGGCCGCGGCAGGCGTTTGGAAGCACTGAACACCTGCCGTCCCTAACATTTTCTGTTTCTCTCTCCTGCGTTTTGTCGGGGCCGCGCACTGTTTTGAGTCAAATTCGGTCGTGTCGAAAAGGAAGCCGGCCGATCGGGTACTCCATGCGGCTCCGATTTTTTTTTGCGAAGTTTGTCCCAAGCGTTGGTCAAGGCCTCGATTTGATTCCGTACTTTAGTCGCTCAGGCACCCTCGAATCTCTCAAGATTCTCGGATAGGCATCACGAAACGTCCGTATCCACCGCGACGACTGCCGTCCGGATTGATGAGTTTCATTTCGACGATCAGAAAAAGATTGTCAGCCGGCCTCAGGTTGAGCGTTTTCATTTGTCGGAAGGCCGGGTGATCCGCCCGGGAGAGCTTTTCCATGCTGAAAGCGGATTCGTCGGCAGCAAAGTGGTAAACGAAAGCTTTGCCTTCCGGAAACACTTTCACGACTTCGCTTGTCGGAATGCCGTAGCGCTCGGCGATGGATTTCGGAAGAATGACACCCCAGCACGGCAAATAGCGCTTGTCGCCGGACTCGACCGCTTTGAGATGCATGGCCGATTTGGCGATAGGCAACCAGCTTGTCCAGATTTTGAGAAGGGGATAGATACGCTCATCCCGGATGAAGTTCGAATCCATCGTATGTGGAAGGAAATAGTGTGCTTCAACCTCGCGAACTTCCCAATCGACGGGTCTGATGCGTCGTTTTTGCTGCCAGGCATGCACGCGCTTGTGTTCTTCGAGAACAGCAGAAATGCGGTCGGCTTGTCTGCGCAACTCTTCGACTTTTTTGTCCAGCAACAATAAAGCCTCGTCTGCGTCGGCCATCAGCATCGCCCGCATTTCCTTGACGGTAACACCGTAGTTGCGCAGACGCATGTACTCCAGGATGCGCGAAGACTGATCGAAGTTGAAATAGCGGTAGCCGTTTTCGCTATGGTGTACGTCCAGCAGCCCGCATTCTTCGTAGTGCTTCAGAAAGTCGGGTGTTACACCCATGTATTCGGCAAATTCACCTATGCGATAGTTTGTACGTGATGTTTTCGGTTGCTTCATTGATTTAAAGTGGCGGTTTGTGGTATGCACTCGACAATGATCGCACGGTCTGCTGGCGTTTGGCATGATTAAGCCGTTTCGCTTGGTGTCGGAATCTCGGAGATTGGACAGTACATAAAAATTCGCTATCGAGATGGCAAACAATTGAAGATTTTTATATTGCCTTGACGAAAGCTCTATGCGGAGAATCTATGATTTGGCCGAAATTCAGTCGGAACCGCCGGCCACTGACACGAGAGAGTACGGCGGTTCCATGGAACGATCAGCTTAATTTCTTGAGTGCCATTGCCACGAGTACTTTGACGCCTTTGGCAAGTTGCGCGGTGTCAAAAGTCATGTTGCGGGCGTGCAGTCCCGGCGTGCAGCCGGCTCCGAGTCCGAAGTACGCCGCTTTCATGTGAGGCTTGGTCTGCTTGAAGTAGTGGAAGTCTTCTCCGCCGCCACCGCAGTCGGTGGCCAATTTGTCGGCTCCGAGTTCTTCCTTGATCGTCTGCGCCACCTCGGCAACGAGATCTTCGTCGTAAATGGCTGCCGGAATGACGCCGCCCGGGAACTTGATTGTCGCTTTGGCTCCGATGCTTGACGCTGCGCCTTCAATCGCTCGCCGCACTTTCTCGAGAAGTTCGTCCATCAGTTCGTTGGTCTGAGCCCGCACATCCAGGACAAGTTCGCCGCGATCGGGAATGATGTTGGATGCCGAGGACACAGCCGAAATCGAGGTGACTTTGCACGACCAAGTCAGGGCAGGATTCATCTTGATCGCACAGATCGCATTGGTGATCAGCGCTGCGGCTTCCGCGCAGTTGACGCCCAGATGGGGACGCGCCGCGTGAGCCGACTTGCCTTCGATTTCCACGCAGAGGAATGTGCTTGCCGAATGCCGCACCGCGGCGCAGCACGTGCCGGCCGGAATGTCCTGAACAGGCCGAACGTGAAGGCCAAGCGCAATATCAACGTCGTCAATCGCGCCGTCTTTCATCACGGCGAGCGCCCCTTCGAGCGTTTCTTCGGCTGGCTGAAACAGGATCTTGAGCGTGCCTTTTGTGACTTTGTCCACGAGTTCGGCAGCCGCCGTCAAAACCATGGCGCTGTGGGAGTCGTGACCGCAAGCATGAACGTATTCGATGCTGCCGTCCTCGTTTTTGAAAGGAAGGGCATCCATGTCGGCGCGCAGCATCACAACGGGACCGGGTTCTTTGCCGCGGACAAAACCCACGACACCGGTTTTTCCTACGCCTCGGGTGACCTCATAGCCCAGTTTTTCGAGTGCATCGGCCAGGTAGGCCCCGGTTTTGAATTCGTTCATGCCGGGTTCGGGCATACGGTGCAGTTCTTTCCAAATTTCGACGACGTCCAATTTGCTCATTTTCGATCCTTTTTTGATGGTGTTGCCTTGTGCAGGCACGCCTTCCATAGTCTTCGGGTGATAAGCCTAACGCCGCTTACTGTTTTGTCTGTAGGGCATAGCACCTAGCGAAATACGGATTTGCTCAAAGGCTTGTCGATTTTGCCATACGCATTCAAGGCGCTGTTCTAGGATTCGTTAAGGTAACAAACCACCCCAAAGGAAAATCATGGATAACAAACCGTCTCCTCAGTTAAAAGAGGAAAAGAAAGTCGGCATCGGAGCGTATATCGCTTTGATCTTTGCCATCGTCATCTTTTCCGGCGTTTTCTATCAAATGCCTGAAGCGCGCAAGTGGTTGAGCGCTTTTGACTTTACGACCCTGATCGGCAAGTTCGGTGTGATCGGTGACTCCAAGAGCAACTACATCGGTTCGGGCGGCTTGTCGGCTCGTGCTGCTTTTTTGTTTGCTCTGTCGCTTATTCCCAGCGTGATGCTTGCTATGGGGCTCATTGAAGTGCTTGCGCACTATGGAGCTCTGCGTGCCGCTCAGGTACTCATGACTCCGCTTTTAAAGCCCTTGTTGGGACTTCCCGGCTTTACGGCGCTTGCCATGATCACCGATCTGCAGAGCACGGATGGCGGTGCGGCTCTTACCCGCGGTATGTACGACAGCGGTCAACTCAGCAAAAAAGGACTGGTGACCATGTCCGCATGGCAGTACGCAGGAGCCGGATGCGTCAACAACTACTACGCCATTGTTTCCGCACTGTTTTTCTTATTCGTGTGTCCGGTATGGATTCCGATGCTCATCATTTTTGTTTTGAAGTTCGTGGGCGGCATTTTTACCCGCTTTGTTCTGAGCACCGTTTACAAGAAGGATTTCGAAAATGAGTAACGAAGCCGCCAAGACCACCTCGAACAATCCCTTCGACATTTTTATCGTCGGTCTCAAGAAGGGGCTCAACATCGGGCTTTACAGCCTGCTTCCGAATGTGGTGATGGCGTTTGTGCTCACCTACATTCTGCAGCTGTGGGGCGTGATGGATTTTCTCGGACGCACCTGCGGCGGGATCATGGGAATTTTCGATTTGCCCGGACAGGCCATCACGGTGTTGCTTGCGACCTGGATGTCGTGCGGCGCCGGTGTCGGTGTGGCAGCCAGCCTTGCTTCGAGCGGCGTTCTCAACGGTCACGACGTAACCATCATGGCTCCCGCTTTGATCCTGATGGCCTCTCAGATTCAGTACATGGGTCGACTTCTCGGCGTGGCAGACGTCCCGAAAAAGTACTGGCCGCTGTTGATGCTCAACAGTCTGTTGATGGCTTTCATCGGCATGCTCCTGATGCGGTTTTTCGTCTGAGTAGTCGCAACGGAGATAAGGCGGCCGGTCAAACAGCTGCTTGCCCAAGGCGCTCTTTTGAGATTCGCGGTTATGCGCGGTTTCGGAGAGCGCCCTTATTTGCGGGCCTACGGACACAGATTGAGACGTTTCGAGAACGTAATAACGAAAAATCGCGAATTTTCGTTATTACACTATACGAAACATAGAGAATGCTGCTGTAGCCCAAACAAAAATGCCGGTAACGCAAGCATTACCGGCGAAGCGTCCCTCTTTGTATGCATGCTCAACGAATCGAACAGAGGTCTTCGGGAACTGTCAATGCCACTGTAGACACGTTCCAGTAATCCGTAAGCATTAACTTATAGCAGCTTTAGTCACCAGCTCAGTCCTTAATCTCGCAATACTTCAGAATCGCATCAAGCTTTGAGAACAGACACCTCGTCAACGGCTCAAAGTCGCCGCGATTGAGCATCGAGAACCAATATGGATCTTCCAGACTGTACGGCACATCGGCTTCGCGGTCGATCGTCTCGTCCTTTTTACCTTCACGCAACCACGCCCAGTGACCGGAACATCGATGATCTCCGTAGCCAAAAAGCGTTTTCATCATGTCGGACAAGCTTTCCGCGAGTTCCGGTTCGTCGGCAAAGAGACCTCCGTTGGTTAGGCACACGCCCCAGCAGAAGCCTTCTGCCTTGCCGCGGTTGTTGGGTCGGCAGGCAAAGGAAAGACACCATTTTTCGGAGGTCGTGAAAAGAAAGCGCAAGGCGAATTTTTCAGGGTTCTCGGGCGACACGACATGGGTGTCGCAGTCGACCTCGAATTTGTATCGATCGCGGCAGGCATCCGTTATCGAGAGCACGAATCGTTGCCAGTTACGCTCAACCAAGTCGGCGTAAGCTTCTGCGATGCTGGCAGCCGCCGTTACGTTTTCCGGAGATCGCAAAAGTTCGTAGAGCTTGCGTTTGCGGCCGGCCTGCGTGTCAGCACCGTTGGTGAACAGGTACTGCGCAAAGGCTTTGACGAACCAGCGCACGTCAGGAACGTCAATTTTTTCGACAGTCTGCACCAGCATGTCGGCAAAATCCACGATCGAATACCGAACGATGTCTGCGCCTTCACCGTTCGTACGCCACGGGCAATCCGAGTCGCCGAAGTCTGCGATCAAAACGGCTTTACCACGCTGCAGCTTGATGTCCAGGGACGGGCTTGAATCAACTGCGCCCGACGCATCCGTCGTGTTCGCAGGAGTACAGCGTACGATGACAAGCCCGTTGTTGAACGCTCGCGGTGCAACGTCCTGAGGCTTCGTTGTCTCGGTAAGGTAAATCGATGTGTTGTCAGTAAGCGGCGGAACCTTGACGGAACGGGCAAGGCCCGTAGCTTCAAGGTGCCTTGAGAGATCCTCGCTAAACGCATTCAGAAAAAGCATCGATTGTCCGTGCGAGGCTTTGGGATTGAGAAGAAACGCGATCACGGACGCTACGGATAGCGGCGTGGGCTTGAAAAACGACAGCGGAGAGAAAGGGAGATTGACGGCGTCCTCTTTGACGGTTGCAACGTCTTTCCTGTCGGTCAGAAGTGCGGTAGCCGATTCAAGCAGTTCCTGTGCTGCCGCTTGTTCGGGTATTGATGTCGTGTCGGTCCGTTTGGACATGGTGTTTTGATTCAGTCGAAATATTCTTCAGGAGCCGGAATGCGGCCGCCGTGTTTTTCCTTGTAGAGTTCGAGCGGATACAAGTAGCACTGCCAGCGTTCATCGAGTGATTTTCCTTCGGGGGTCTCCCAGCGGCTTTCGAATTTCTTTTGATCTTCCGGCGCAAATTCCAGAAAGATCGAGCCGTCATAGGGCATCGTGATGAAGCCGCTGTCCGAGTCGTAGGCAAAGATCGGTCCCACCTTGGTCTCGGGGAGATTTTCTTTGATCCACTTCAGAAGCTCTCGGCGTCCCGGGATGGCTTCGTAATCCTGAACGTCGGGCAATCCCAGAGGCCCTTTTTTGACTTGCGAAAACGTGACAAAGTAAAGGTCGCGTTGCTTTTCGTGGAAGTAGGACGTGAAGTTGTGTACGAACATGGGCATGGTGTGTTGTTCCTATCTGTTCGGCATGGATTGAGTCGGTAGGTTATTCGTCGTTGTCGAGCGTGGTCTGAGGTTGCTCGGTCTCGGTTTTTTCAGTGACACGCTCAATCCAATTGCCCATCGTTTCAAGTACGGCAGGCAGAACGGTCGTTGCATTGCCTCTTACAAACTTCGTGAAGTGTCCGACAGAGTCGTTATCGGTCGAAAGCGGCTGAAATCCGTCCAAAGGGGCATCCTTGGCAATGAGAATGCGAGTGCGGCAATTACGGCGACGAGCTTCGGTTACAAAGCCTGCTGCCGGATAGACCATGCCGGAGGTTCCGACGGCAAGAAACGCATCGGCTCGGCGCAAGACGCCGGGAATCCAATCGAGGCCGTGCGGCTGTTCGCCGAAAAGCACCACGTCGGTACGAACGGACCAGCCGGAGGCTTTGCAGGCAGGGCACACATTCCCTTCCTTGTAGAGCCCCATGCGGGGGAAAGTTGCTCCGCATTCCGTGCAGCGGCTCGTCAGAAACGATCCGTGCAGGTGAAAGACACCCGCGTCGCCAGCTTCTTCGCACAGCGTGTCGATGTTTTGCGTAATGTGGATGATGTCGGCCTTGTTTCGCCACTTTTTCTTGAATTCGGCAATTGAGATGTGCGCGGCGTTGGGTTTGGCCTGATCGTAGGCTTCAATGCGGCGGTTGATCGAATCAAACACGAGCTGAGGGCGATGCTTCATGTCGACGGAATCCATACTGTCCGTGCGATTCCAGTTGTTGTCGGCATTGCGGTATGTGGGAATGCCGCTTTCGGCCGAAAGTCCGGCGCCCGAAAGGATCACAATGAGGGGCCGTTCGCTCTTGATTTGCATCGATTTGATGCGGAGGTCGGAAAAAGAGAAGGCTGTCATGTTGGTTGCTCACTTAAGTTGTACAAATTTGTTGTAGAAGGCTTTGAGTTGGTCGGCCACTGTGCTGTCCTCGTCGAAACTTGCAATTGCAGCGAGCGGATCGGCATGTGTGTCTGACAGCAGTCGATCATGCACCGCTTGATGGCGCAGACCTTCTGCCCAGGAATGAATGGATCGGCGGCTCCATTGAACGTCGTGAAGCTTGTCCGAAAACCTGACCTTGCGGATGTCGAAGAGCTTTCCGAATCGTGCGGCAATCGAAGCCATCAGGCGGTCAACGGAACCTTTGACGCCGTTTCGGCTTCGTTCGATACGGACAAAGAATTGCGTATGGCCACCAAGGTTGTCGGGATAGCTGCCGGTGGTCAGCCACATGTAGCGAAGGATGCGGCGAAGCAGTTCGACAAGCGGTTGTGCGTCCTTGGCAGAAAGATTCGTAAGAGCTCTGATTTGCCAAACCCAGGTGCGCTCCGGGGTCAAATCATTTGTCAGGTGAGCCTTGTCGATGGCGTTTTCAACGGAAGCGACCAGGTCGTCGGCCGTGGTGTCGACTGCGTGCTTTTCGAGCGCTCTTGCAATGACAAGAAGGTTTTGCAAATACGGTTTGCTGACGGTGTTCGGGATATCAGTACTCATCGAACGGCAGCAGTGTTCGTTGGCGACGGTGAGGAACACCGAGAGAATGGAGCGGACTCGAGCAGGGGCTTTGGAAATGGCGGTACCGATTGTCGTCGCCGAAAGCTGATCTGAAGAAGTTTGATAGCTTAAATGAATTAAGAAGACCTTCCAAAGGTTGGAAACCGCATCAATATCTGCAATTAGATAGTTCGGAGCCAGGCAAAGCGCTTCTTTGCGAGGCAAGGTCCACAGGATTGCAGCGAGCTGATCATCCTGCGAAAAACCTTTGAATTGAAGACGGTTGATGGCTTCAAGAACAAGCCCAGCCGAGATTTGTCCGAAGCTGCTCGACTGCGTTGGTAGGCTATCAATCGCCAGATGCAGTGCTTCTTTTAAAGAAGCCGGTGTGTCGTGCGTACTGGAGGAGGATTCAGTCATGTTGCCACCAAAGAAAAGAGGTCTTTCGATGGTGGTATTGTGGATGATAGTGCGTCAACAACTGACGCACGAGAAACTGTAAATGGACGTGAGCGCGGAATCTTGAATCTCGATAAAAAAGCCCGGATTACAAGGTTTGCGCCCATAATCTGAATTGATAAGGGATCGAGTTTTCACTTATATTCAATTGTTTCGTCTTCCTGCCAGAGCCTCATCAGATCACGAGGCGTTAAGGTCTCGACCGGACAATCCGGATACGCATTGAAAAACACCTTACCAGCCTTTGACTTCGTCTTGGGCGAAAGCTTGCATTCGAACGCCCGCATTTTTCCGTCAACGATTTCGATGAAGTCTACTTCGCGCGGAGTCTGCCCCGAAGTTCTCCAACAAGGCTTCCCCAGCTCGTGTTGGGCCAACACGTAGAGCTTGCGTGAACCAATGCGAGGCATCATCTCGCGATGCTGCCTGACGCTTTGCACAATCAATTCGTTTGCGGCTTCGGTGTCGAAATCCTTGACCGTTGAATGCTTGTAGTAAGCCTGGCGGCAATACCCAAACAGCGCACAGCACTTGTCCAAACTGATGCGAGGCCAAATGCTACGCAACCAGCCTACTGTTTGGTGCCAGATTTTTTTCGGATCAGAATGTTGAACTGCTGTTCGGCCAGCTCAATCATGTGCGAGTATCCGGCACTGCGCATCTTCTCGAGATCAAGGGCCTTTTTGAGCCTCTTGATCTCCGTGAGAGCCTCGGACAGGGTGAGCTCTTTGGAGTCAACCTCGGGCTTTTGTGAGGTATCAGACAATAAGCTCTCCTCGATATAGCGACCAATCCATCCGTAGACGACTTGGACGCTGCTGAGATTGAAGCGCGAAACGATTTGCTCAACCGTTTGCTCTTTCTCGAGCAATTGTCTCACAGCTTCAGCTCGTTCATCGGGCAGGGCTCGTTGCCCCCCATTTTGCACATAACTGCCAGTTGCCCGTTTCAACAAAATCGTTTTCGTCCATTTTTGACACGTTTTTCCTTTGCGGAAAATGTCAACTTTTTTCAGGTCAAGACAATCAGCCAGCTTCTGAGTTGTGTGATCATAATTTCCTCCCTGTAATGAGCATCGTTAATCAACAGGAGAAGGCTAATTGAAATAATTTCTTACGTTTAGCAAGATTCTGAGAAAGATCGCGACAACACAAATTGACTAGCCGATATGCCTTATGGGAATAACGCTAAGTCGGCCAAAGATGGATCGGGTTGGTTATGGCGCAAATGAACAGCGCATGTAAACGAATGTCCGTGATTATTCCTGTGTCAACGTAACAGCAAAGAAAAATCGCAAACAAGCAAGGTCTAGATAAAATTTTCCATAAGCTACGGGTTTTGTTGCTGAAAAAAGCTAAAAAAGATACTTACAGCCCATAAAATCCCAGACTCAGGAGAAAAACATGTCGACCTTCATGCTCGGTCGCCGCGACTTCTTGAAAGCTGCGGCAGCGGGCGGTTTTGTGCTGACGCCTGTTGCACAAGCTGTATCCGCGGCAATTGACAACCTAGAAGAAACCAAGTGGTGTGCTTGCGTGATCAATTGCGGGCAACGTTGCCCGGTGCGCTGCATTACCAAAAACGGGCAAGTGATTCGCATTGAGACGGACAATACCTCACCGGACAATCCGGCCGGTCCTCGTCAGATTCGGGCTTGCCAGCGCGGTCGCTCCATGCGCGAGCGCATCTATTCGCCCGATCGCCTGAAGTACCCGATGAAACGCGTCGGCAAACGCGGCGAAGGCAAATTTGAGCGCATCTCTTGGGACGAAGCCACTGATATCATCGCCAAGCAGTGGAAGCGCATCCTCGACAAGTACGGTCCCGAATCCGTCTATTGGCAGTATTGCTCCGGTCAGCAGTCCATCGTGAGCTCCCGCCGCGCCTGGCAGCGTCTGATGAATTTGAACGGCGGCTATCTGAAGTACTACGGCTCGTATTCCAATGCACAGCTGCAGGAATCCTTCCCGCTCACCTACGGTAGCCGTGCCGCTTCGTTGCCGTCTGAAATCGCCAATGCATCTTTGTACGTGCTCTTTGGCAACAATTTCTCGTCTACTCGACCTTCGGGCAGCGGCAAAGGTTATCAGATTGACGCGGCCATGGATCGCAAGCGTCCGCGTACCATCGTCATTGACCCGTGCTACACCGACACGGCTGCCACGCATGCCGATCAGTGGATTCCGATCCGTCCCGGCACTGACGCGGCTCTGGTCGGCGCGCTGGCCTATGAGTTCATCCGCAACGGTTGGATTGACCAAAAGTTCCTGGATACGTATTGCGTCGGCTTTGATGCCAAGACGCTGCCCGCATCGGCTCCGAAGGGCAGTGATTACCGCAGCTACATTTTGGGTGAAGGTCCGGACCGTACGCCCAAGACACCTGAATGGGCCTCCCGCATCACAGGCATTCCCGTTGATACCATCAAGGCGCTTGCCAAAGAACTCGGTACGACCAAACCCGTTTTCGTTTCGCAGGGTTGGGGTCCGCAGCGTCAAGCCAACGGCGAAGAGACGGCTCGCGCCATCGCCATGGTTCCGATCTTGCTCGGCCAGGTCGGTTTGCCCGGTACCAATTCGGGCGAACACGAAGGCAATACGCCGTTCCCGGCCGTCTATCTGCCCGTGTTCAAGAATCCGGTCAAGGCTTCCATTCCGGTCTTTATGTGGACGGATGCCATCCTGCGCGGCACAGAAATGTCGCGCACGACTGACGGCGTCAAGGGGGTTGAAAAGCTTTCGACCAACATCAAGATGATTGTCAATTCCGGCGGCAATACGCTCATCAACCAGCACGGCGACAGCAACTGGACGCACAAGATTCTTCAGGATGAATCCAAGGTCGAGTTCATTATCGTGTGCGACAACATGATGACGCCTTCGTGCCGGTACGCCGATGTTCTCTTGCCAGATACGCTTGGTCCCGAAACCGACGATATGGCAACGCTCGGCGGCAGCCATGGCGACACAACCGTGATGCTCGCCATTCAGAAGGCCGTCGAACCGCAGTTCGAACAGAAGTCGAGCTTTGAAATCTGTCGTCTGATCGCCGCCAAGATGGGCATCGAGGAAAAGTTCACCGAGGGTCGCTCTCAGTTTGAGTGGGTGAAGTGGTGCTACGAAGAGTCGCGCAAGAAGATTCCCGGTTTGCCTGATTTCGAGACGTTCTGGAAGCAGGGCATGGCCAAGCTTTGGGGCGTTCGTAAGGATCCCATCGCGTTGGAAGCCTTCCGCAAGGATCCCGTCAAGAACAAGCTCAAGACGCCGTCGGGCAAGATCGAAATCTATTCCGAACAGCTCGCAAAACGCGTTGCCGACTGGAAGCTGCCCAAGGGAGACGTCATTTCGCCGATTCCCGTGTTCTGGCGCAGCTGGGAAATGCCTGGCGACGCTCTGCAGAAGAAATATCCGTTGCAGTGCTTCGGTTTCCACGGTCACGGACGCATTCACTCCACCTTCCACAATTTGCCGCAGCTCAGAAGTATTCATCCGGACAGCGTCTGGATCAACACGATTGATGCCGCTCAGCGCAAGATCAAGGAGGGTGATTTGGTCGAGATCTTCAACGATCGCGGCATCGTGCGGCTGCCCGCACGCGTGACCTCCCGCATCATGCCCGGCGTTGTCACCATGCCTCAGGGTGCCTGGTACAAGCCCGTCGAAATCAACGGTAAACGCGTCGATATCGGCGGCAACATCAACACGCTTACGCACCATCGTCCGAGCCCGCTTGCCAAAGGCAATGCGCAGCACACGATTCTGGTGGATGTTCGCAAGGCAGCTTAAGGAGGAAAGAAAATGGCACAAAAAGGTTTTTTCATTGATGTGTCCAAATGCACCGGCTGCCGCACGTGTCAGGTGGCTTGTTCCGATTTGAACAACACGCCCGTCGGTCTGCATCTTCGTCGCGTGATGGAAGTCGAGGGCGGTACCTGGAAAAAGACGCCCGAAGGACTCTGGAAACAGGATGTCTTTGCGTATTACGTCAGCATTGGCTGCAATCAGTGCGCGGATCCCGCCTGCGTGAAGGTTTGTCCGACAAAGGCACACTTCAAGCGCGCCGAGGACGGCTTGGTCGTGATTGACCGTGCCAAGTGTATCGGCTGCGGCATGTGTGCCAAAGCTTGTCCATACGGTGTGCCCCGTCTGGACGAAAAGGCGCACAAGATGCTCAAGTGCGACGGCTGTGTGGCTCGTACCTCCAAGGGAGAAAACCCGGTTTGCGTTGAGAGCTGCCCGGAACGCGCAATTGTCTTTGGTGATATTGAGGAGTTGCGTCGCAAGTTCGGCAAGGTCGATGCGATCGCTCCGCTTCCGAACGGTGACAAGACACATCCGAGTTTGGTCATCAAAGCTCCGTCTCACGCCAAACCCAGCGGAACGCCCGTGACGGTGCGTGGCGCCTAAGTCTGGAACTTTTCGGCTCTGTCAGCTTTGTGCTGACGGAGTCGATCGTCAAGTTCGGGCGCAGGCTGAATGCTCAAACACAAACGCTCTCCGATCTCAATGATCGAAGAGCGTTTAATTTCAGTGATTCAAAACCAATCTGGGTTTCTATTCTTTCTTCTTCCAGTTGTTCCCAAACGTATGCTGTTCCGTCTCCACAAAGCCGCGGTGGCCGTGGACGGTACAGGCGTTCAAGGCCGTCTCAAGCTGAGTGAACTCATCGTCCGTAAGCGAGACGTTGGCGGCACCCAGGTTCTCAAGAATTCGTTCCAGATTCTTGGAGCCGGGGATCGGTACCACATTGGGATACTTGTGAAGCATCCAGGCCAGAGAAATCTGCGCATTGGTGGCGTTCTTGCGCTTGGAAAAGTCGGCAAGCACATCAAGAATCGGTTGGTTGGCCGCAATATTTTCCTTTTTGAGCTGCGGAACGAACTTGCGCACGTCGTCGACTTCCTCGAACTTGGTGTCAACCGTTACTTTGCCCGACAGGAAGCCGCTCGCAATCGGAGAGAAGGGGACAAAGCCGATGTTGTGGCTAACGCAGTAGGGGATGACTTCAGCTTCGCAGCCGCGCTCAACCATGGAGTAGATGTTTTGAACCGCGGAAACGGGCGTCACAGCGTGGGCTTTAGCAAGCGTATCGACATCGACCTGCGATAGACCCCAACCGCGGATCAGACCTTCTTCGATCAGTCGGCCCATGGCGGCGGCCACATCCTCAAACGACACCTCCTCGTTGATGCGGTGCAGGTAGTAGAGGTCAACGTAGTCCGTCGCAAGACGCTTCATTGACGCGACGAGATGCGCTTTGACGGCGTCGTACACGCTGGGGCTTGCCGTTACTTCATCGGGACGCAGGTGCAGTTTTGTGGCGAGTACCACATCCTTGCGCACGGAGCCAAGAGCCTTACCGACGAGTTCTTCGTTGTGTCCCGGATAGAACACCACGTCACCGTAAACCTCGGCCGTATCAAAGAAGTTGCAACCTGCTTCAAAAGCCTTGCGCATCGCGTTGATGCTGTAGTCGGCTTCCGGCACCTTGCCGTAGCCGTGAGAAAAACCCATGCAGCCCACGCCAATGGCGGAGACTTCGAGATTGCCCAGTTTCCTTTTTTGCATCTTTGTCTTCCTTGTTCTGTTTTACTTTGCGGACTCAATGAGCCTGCAAAGGAATGCGACTGTTGATGCGTTGGATTATGACTGTAGACGTGAAAATACGCCTGCCACAGGTTGGGGCAAAAATGTCACTTTTGGGAGATGATCGAAAAAAGACGGATGAGAATAACCATGCACAAAAACGGACGCTTATGAATCGTCCAAGTCCAATCGGTCCTCGAGAAGAGACTTTTCCACATCCACGGCCGCTCAGTCTACGAAATGGGCCGTAGGCCGCGGTTGTGGGAAAGTCAGGCCGAGATGCGGAGACTCTGAGTTTAGTCTCGTTTCAGTTCCGGCGTCTCCGGAAGTTCCGAATCCATCGTGTCCATGGGCCAACGCTGTTGAATAACTGTTTCCCGTAGGAACATATTCACAGCGTCTTGCAACGTGATGCCAATGTCAGCACAGACCTTTTCAGCTTGAGCAAGTACGTCGGAATCAATTTCGACGGTGAGAGTTTCCAAAGGTGCAATCATTGAAATATTATTGATTAACAGTGTGAATCAGTGGGTTTTCTGCAGAGATCATCGGCTAATCGATAGTCGAAGTCTATATTGCATCATCAAATAGTCCGCACAAGTACACCGTTGGCCGCTTTTCGTACCCGCGTCTTGCCGTTACTCATGCGTATTGCCACCTGATCGCCGCTAAACGAAATGTCGACCGCATCTTTAGGCTCGAGCGTACGAAGCAGAACTCCGTTGATGCGGCGAATTTCTGCCTTGCCGCTGGCATAGACAATGCCGACAAGTTCTTGATTGGAATTCATCGAAACGCTCACAACGTTCGACGAACCCATGGTGCGCACAAGACTGCCGTTGTCGTTGCGCAGTTCAGCTTTGCCGTTTCGGATGGTGATAAGCATTTTTGATTCCTTACTGAAAAAGTCTCAATTGTCTTTCTTAGTCGATTGTAGGCCTTTGCCAAAGGCAGGGAAGAACGTTTCGAAAGCCTCTTTGATTACCCGATAGACCTTGATCTCAAGCTCGGTTTTTACGTCGTCTCCGTCTTTGTCCGTGTACTTTTCGGGCGTCACAAACACCTTATGAAGTTTTTTCATGTAATGGTCGAGCACGTCTTCATAACATTTCACCCGATCGGTCGGTGTCATGGGCACCAAGTTGATCTTGAAAAATCGCTCATGCGCAAGGTTCATCAACAAGCTCGGCTGCCCGGTTTCGTTTAAAAGTGCCGAGATCAAATGTTGCGTGATCGCGGCAAGAATTTTTGTCTGACATTTCGCAGCCAGGCCTTTGCCTTGAGCCACTGCCTCGGGCTTGGGAGCCCGACTGTCCGAAAGAAGCAGTTGCCATCCCTTGCCAGTTTGGACGACAAAGTAGGCGGGCAGATCCTCGAACAAATCCGTGTTCTCAGAAGCGACACAGGCAAACGATCCGCAGAATTTCGAGTAGAGCGGCACGCAGAACTGAATGTCATCGTTCTGAAGGAAGCGGCTTTTTGCCCTCGGACTCGGTACAAGAAGTGAAGTTTGGTTTAGAAGCCGATCGGTTGCCAACTCGGCGTTTTGAAACGAGAACGTCATTGGTTTCCATTTCTTAGGCAACAACCCGTTGCGGGCACGTTCCACCAACGTTTCAAGCGTCAGTCTGCCTTCAAGAACCGTCATGACGAGGCTGAAGGCGTGCCGACGTGAATAAACGCTATGAAAGGGTAGCTTTTCCCAAACAAACTCGGCCATTCGAGCAATGGTTCGGACGTGCAACGGCATCTGCAGCTGCGGACGGTTGTTTCGTCTTAGGCCGAATCGCTGCAGCGGATCCCAATTGTCAACGAGCGTGAACATCGGATGCTCGCCCATGCGCATGAGTTCAGCTCTAGCCGAGGCGTAGAAAACCGGTGAGGCTCCCGTGAAAATATGACGCATTGAGATAAAGAAATTGAGAGGCAGTCCGTTTGCGCCGCAGAGTTCGTGGTAGAAGCGAAATCGGTTCGGGCGAACAATGCAGTACCGTTCCGGCTTGATGGTGTCATAGGCAACGGGAATGCCGATGGGCAGCTCGGCGCCATGGTCGCGAACAAAATCACGCAGTTGCATCGGGTAGAAAATGACGCGTTTTTTGTGCTCAATCATGGCGACTCCTTAAGCTTTTATCGGACTGTTCGGAAAAAAACTCGAAGGCTTCATGCATCGCGGCGTACATTTTCTCGAAGTTCTCTTTTTCCTTTTTGTCGCGGATTCGCCGACCGTGAGGCGGGGTAAGGAGTTTTGCGATGCTCTCTTTGTAACGGGCAAGCATGTCTTCGTAGACGGCGATGGTCGTCACGTCGGATGTCGGCACGGGTCGGACGTCAAAAAAACGTTCCTGTCCCAGATTTTGCAAAGCAAACGTTTTTCCGGTTTGATGCAGCAGGATTTCCAGAAGATGCGCTTTGGCCTTGTCGCAGATTTTCTTTTCGAAGTTTTCGATGCGACCTTTGCCGAAAGCCACGAACTCGGGCTTGTCGTCTCGTATGTCGGAAAAGTACAGTTTCCAGCCGTTAGACGTCTGAAGAACAAAGTACGCGGGGCGATGTTTCAAAACTTCCGGGTCATGCGGGGCAACGCAAGCGAGCGTTCCCACAGCTTGCTTAAAAAGGGGGAAGCAGTGCGTGACGCCGGTCGGATTCTTGAAGCGGCTGCGCATGACCGGCGTTGTCTTTATGAGGGACGATTCTGCTAAGATTTGCTTGATGTTCGGCTTGAGTTCATTGAAGACGAAAGAGGCCGGCTTAAGGCGCTCAGGCAGCATCCCGTTGCGGGCTTGTTCCACGAGCGATTCGATGGCAAGTCTGCCTTCAAGCAAGCACATGATCACGCTGAAAGCGTAAGCACGAAACGACTTGTCCTGGTCGGCGACGCGTTCCCATACCCAACAAGCCATGCGGTTGACGTCCTTGATGGAAAAGTCTCGGAAAAGCTCTCGGTCGGTTTCGGGCATCCTGCAAATGCCGTTGAGGAGCTTGAACCACGGATGGCGGTTGTTCTTGAGCAACTTCGCTTTGGCCTCAGCGTAGCGTTCAGGCGAGTCCTTTTTGAACACGTGCGTTGTTGCGATACGAAATTCCAGAGGCGAACCGTCGGCACTACACAATTCATAGGAATATTGATAAAAGTTGACCGACAGAAAGAAACAGCTCGCCGGAATTTCGCCATAGGGGACAGGACGTCCGGGTTCGAGATCGGCTGCGTGTTGGCGTAGATAAGTCTCGATCTGCGAACCGTAGAACACGTCGAGGCCAGTGCTTGAAGATAAACTCCAGCGTTCTTTGTGTTTGAGTGCGGTCATAGACGAGTCTCCTGAGGATTTTCAATGCGAATGACCTCGCCGTGCACGTCTTCTTCAGGGGTGACATCCGTACTCAGTACCCAAACAAGCGGGCAGGGAACCTGGTTCTCGGACGGGAAATCCGTATAGCCGTCGGTAAACGTCACGCAGACGTCGGCTTCGATTTCTTTCTTTGCGATCCAATCCATGATGGCAGGCATATACGTGCCGCCGTGCCAAAGGTTTTTGCGAGGTTCAAGCGGCTCGTCTTCCTCGAATCTGTCTACGGCTTCCACACGGGTCGTGCAGTAGACGACGTAAACCTTGCGGGGCCTACAAAGCTCAAAAATGCGCTGACAATGGCCGAGGTACGCGGCAATTTCTTTGTCGGAAATTGAACTAGAGACGTCAATGCCGATCACGACCGTTCCTAAGGACGGAAAACGTTCGCGCCTCGGCAGGTAGGCGATATTCAGACGCCGTCTGTCCGGACGGCTCCAGTTGTAGCGCTGGTTTGCTTTGCTTACCATGTAGCGTTCAAGAAGCTCGTACCAGGGAAGGTTCGACTCAAGCATCGAAGTGACGTAACGACCAAGTGCGCCGCTCATGTTCCCACAGGTCCTGGCAGTAGCGAGCGCCTGACCGATTTCGATCTTGCCGGCTTCGATTTGCTCTTTGATTTCCTCCGGTGTCATTTGACGGACCTTCGCGGGAAGGTGTTGCACGACAGCATAAAGTACCCACCAATCGACAACCGAAATGACCCACCCCGGTTGTCGAAGGAGGTACTTTCA
>ENA-UEPI01000352-UEPI01000352.1-human-gut-metagenome-genome-assembly--contig:-NODE-352-length-37160-cov-676.148289_pt1 | contig 37160 bp, 30 predicted proteins | sample MGYA00242899_ERZ507914 | MGnify/ENA primary metagenome ERZ507914 (study PRJEB26167, sample SAMN06115442) | human gut metagenome | host: Homo sapiens | place: China:Chongqing | collected 2015-07-28...
AAATATGTACAATAAAATGAATTTTGTCGCTTTGCAAGCAAAATCCCACTAAACCCTATAGGTTGCGGATTTGAGGTATATTCTGCAAATGTAGTGAAATATTTCATATGATACAACTTTTATATAACTTTTTTAAACATTATGACCAATTTTCTTGTTTTTGTTAAATATCTTACATATATCGTATCTGCTGAATTGTGTATTCTTTAAAATAGTTGTAACTTCGCATTGCGATAACAACATGCTTAACAATTCAATAGGTACACACATTATTTATATATGAAATCAGACAAGAAGAAAGATGCATTACTCTCGATGATACGCCTGGGTAAGCCTATGACGCTCGGCGAGCAGGCTCGATTGGTAATGTTTCTCGCCACGCCGGCTATACTTGCGCAACTCACGACGACGATGATGCAATATATTGACGCATCGATGGTGGGCAGTATGGGTGCGGAGGCATCGGCTTCTATCGGACTCATGGAGACCACTATGTGGCTGCTGGGCAGTATCTGCTCGGCTACGGCAGCCGGCTTCTACGTGCAGGTGAGCCATCAGTTGGGCTCCAACGACCCTGCACGTGCTCGCAGCACGCTGCGTCAGGGCATCATGTCGGTGCTCGTGGTGAGCGCGTTGCTCGGATTAGTATCGCTGGCGGTGAGTCCGTTTCTGCCTACATGGCTCGGTGGCAACAGCCATATAACCCCCACCGCCTCAGCCTACTTCGCCATCGTGGCTACGGCTCTGCCCATCTTTCAGTTCTCAATATTCGGAGCCGGAATGCTCCGCAGTTCGGGCAATATGGTCGTGCCGAGCGTGATGAGCGTGGTGATGATGTCGCTCGACGTGGTGTTTAACTTCTTCCTCATATTCCCCACCCGACCCGTGGAGTTGTTCGGCACACAGATAATGATGCCCGGCATGGGCATGGGCGTGGTGGGCGCAGCAATAGGCACGGTGTCGGCTGAGTTGGTGGCAGCCTCCATAACTATGTACATACTCTGCTTCCGCTCCAAAGAGCTGTCGCTGCGCATCGACACGGGACGCTTCCTGCCTACATGGGGCGTGGTGAAGCGCGCGCTGCACATCAGTCTGCCGATGGGTCTGCAGCAGACCATCATGTGCTCGGCTTACGTGATGACGACCATTATCATTGCGCCGCTGGGCACCTTCGCTATAGCTGCCAACTCGTTCGGCATAATCATCGAAAGCCTCTGCTACATGCCGGGCTACGGCATCGCCGACGCTGCAACGACACTCGTCGGACAGAGTATGGGTGCCGGCAGGCACGAGCTGATGAAGCGCTTCGCATGGTTGTCTGTAGGCTTGGGCGTGACGGTGATGGCGGTGATGGGCGTTGTGATGTACGTCGGAGCGCCGGTGGCTATGGCTATGATGACGCCGGCTGAGGAGGTGCGCCACTTGGGCGTGGAGGTGCTGCGCATAGAAGCGTTCGCAGAGCCTATGTTCGCCGCTGCCATCGTGAGCTACGGCGTGTTCGTAGGCGCAGCGAAGACGCTCGTGCCGAGCATAATGAACCTCGTCTCTATATGGGGCGTGCGCATATCGCTCGCCGCTCTGCTGGCACCATCAATGGGACTGCGCGGTGTGTGGATAGCCATGTGCATCGAACTCTGCTTCAGAGGCATGATATTCTTAGTGAAACTTAAATTTTGGAACATTCAAACTCCCTGTAAACATTATGGAAAAGATCAGTAACAAGGTTTTCGGCGGAGAGCGTCCGCTCTTCGAAATACACAACGTGGAGCTCGACCACGTACGTATCACTTTCGGCGAATCGGGCGTTAAAGAGTGCAGTAACATAGTATGCCGCAACTGCTACTTCGAGGGCAAATACCCGCTGTGGCACGTAAAGGGGTCGGACATACGCAACTGCTATTTCGCTCCGGGCTCGCGCTCGGCAATATGGTACTCGGACGACATGCACATGGAGGACTGCGTGATAAACGGTCCGAAGTTCTTCCGCGAGATGAAGAATCTGTCGCTTAAGAACGTAACCGTGAACGATGCCGACGAAACGTTCTGGGGCATCGACGGACTGAAGCTGGAGAACGTGGTGCTGCACGAGGGCACGTACCCGTTCATGCACTGCCGCAACGTGAAGGTGGACGGACTGGTGTCGGACGCGAAGTACGTCTTCCAGTACTCGCGCGACATAGAGATTCGCAATGCGAAGATAGACACGAAGGACTCGTTCTGGGAGGTAGACAACGTGACGGTGTACGACTCGGAGCTGAACGGAGAATTCCTCGGATGGCACTCGCGCGGACTGCGTCTCGTCAACTGCCATATATCTGGCGAGCAACCGCTCTGCTACGCCAAGGACCTGGTGCTCGAGAACTGCACGTTCGACGCCGAATGCGACCGCGCGTTCGAGTTTTCTACTGTGCAGGCTGACATACGCGGACACATCAAGAGCGTGAAGAACCCTGCGTCAGGACGCATCGTGGCTGACAGCATCGGCGAGATTATCATCGACGAGAACATCAAAAAGCCTGCCGACTGCGAGATTCTGACGCGGGCATAAACATAAAACAAAAGACGTAAGCTATGGAATACGACTTTTCAAGACCAACTGAGCGACGCGGCACCGACTCGTACAAATGGGATTCGGCACCAGAGACTGACATAATTCCGCTGTGGGTGGCGGATATGGACTTCGAGACCTTCCCCGGCATCACCGAAGCCTTGCAGCGACGCGTGGCGCACGGCATCTTCGGCTATACACGTGTGCCTGAGGCGTACTACGAGGCGGTGTGCCGCTGGTTCGGTAAGCATCACGGATGGCACATCAACCGCGAGGATATCATCTACACGTCGGGCGTGGTGCCGGCTGTGTCGGCGGTTATCAAGGCGCTTACGCTGCCCGGCGACCAGGTGATAGTGCAGGGACCGGTGTACAACTGCTTCTTCTCCTCAATACGCAACAACGGATGCGAGATGGTCTCCAACTCGCTTATATATAATAAGGAGGAACTGCGCTACGAAATCGACTTCGACGACCTCGAACGCAAGCTCGCTCACGAACGCGCACGACTGATGCTGATCTGCAACCCGCACAATCCGGGCGGACGCGTATGGACTCGCGACGAACTGACCCGCGTGGCGGAGCTTTGCCGCAAGTATGGCGTGCGCATTGTGTCAGACGAGATTCACTGCGAACTGACGCTCTACGACAACGAGTACGTGCCGTTCGGTTCGCTGCCCGACGAGCTGAGCCACGGTTCAATAACCTGCTGCTCGCCGTCGAAGGCGTTCAACACCGCCGGACTGCAGATTGCGAACATCGTTTGCCGCGACACAGAGGTGCGCAACCGCATCGACCGCGCCATAAACATCAACGAGGTGTGCGACGTGAACCCGTTCGGAGTAATCGCCCTGCAGGCTGCTTACAGCGACGAGGGCTACGAATGGCTCACACAGCTGCGCAAATACATCTCCGCCAACTACGACTTGCTGCGCGAACGCTTCGCTCGCGAACTGCCCAAGTGCAAGGTGATGCGCATGGAGGGCACGTATCTGGCGTGGATAGACTGCTCGGAACTGCATATCTCGTCGGACGAAATAGAAGAGATGCTCATGCACGAGAACAAAGTATGGGTGAATGCGGGCAGCATGTACGGCACTGAAGGCGCGGCATTCATACGCATAAACATGGCTTGCACCAGCGAACTGCTTAACGAAGGCATAACGCGAATTGTGAACGGACTCGGCAATAAGTAGAATGCCGTAGTCTCCTACAAACAAAACAAGCCCTATGCAACAATGTTGTATAGGGCTTGTTTTTATTGTATAAGTAACAATTATCCTACCTGCGAGCCAGGCTTAACGTTGCCTGTCACGGTGGTTACGTTCAGCGTTCCGTCGAAGTTTACGGCAGAGAGGATCATACCCTGGCTCTCGATGCCCATCATCTTGCGCGGAGCGAAATTGGCTACGAAGAGCACATCCTTGCCGATGAGCTGCTCAGGCTCGTAGTAAGCTGCGATGCCCGAAAGGATTGTGCGGTCAACGCCAGAACCGTCGTCGATGGTGAACTGCAGGAGTTTCTTCGACTTCTTCACCTTCTGGCAGTCCTTGATATGACCAACGCGGATGTCGAGCTTCTCGAATGTATCGAAGTCTACGTTCTCCTTGACAGGTGCAGCAACGTAGTTGGCAGCCTCGTTAGCCTTCTTTGTGTCCTCCAGCTTCTTGAGCTGAGCCTCGATAGCCTCGTCCTCAATCTTCTCGAAGAGCAGCGCCGGTGTGCCGAGCTGATGACCCGGCTTGAGCAGCTCTGTAGAGCCGAGCTGTGCCCAATCGGTATCGGTAACGTTGAGCATCTCGCGCAGACGTGCCGAGCTGAACGGCAGGAACGGCTCGAAAGCAATCTCGAGGTTAGCCACGAGCTGCAGCGAGAGGTAAAGGATAGTCTTTACGCGCTCCATGTCGGTCTTTGCTACGTGCCACGGCTCGCAGTCGGTGATGTACTTATTACCAATGCGTGCGAGGTTCATAGCCTCCTTCTGTGCGTCGCGGAACTTGAATGTGTCGAGCAATGCCTCCACCTTCTGCTTCACGTCCTTGAACTCCTCGATAGTCTTGAGGTCTACCTCCTGAAGTTCGCCACACTCAGGCACAACGCCGTTGAAGTACTTCTTCGTGAGCTGCAGGGCGCGGTTGACGAAGTTGCCGTAAACAGCCACCAGCTCGTTGTTGTTGCGATCCTGGAAGTCCTTCCATGTGAAGTTATTGTCCTTTGTCTCAGGCGCATTGGCTGTGAGCACATAGCGCAGAACGTCCTGCTTGCCGGGGAAGTCGACGAGATACTCGTGGAGCCATACAGCCCAGTTGCGCGATGTAGAAATCTTGTCGTTCTCGAGGTTGAGGAACTCGTTAGAGGGTACGTTGTCGGGCAGGATATAGTCGCCGTGAGCCTTCAGCATAGTCGGGAAGACGATGCAGTGGAACACGATGTTATCCTTGCCGATGAAGTGGATGAGGCGTGATGTGGGGTCCTGCCACCACTTCTGCCACGTGCCCCACTTCTCGGGCTGTGCGTCGCAAAGCTCCTTGGTGTTGGAGATGTAGCCGATAGGTGCGTCAAACCACACGTAGAGCACCTTGCCTTCTGCTCCCTCTACCGGTACGGGGATACCCCAATCGAGGTCACGTGTCATAGCGCGCGGCTGCAGATCCATGTCGAGCCACGACTTGCACTGTCCGTATACGTTCGGACGCCACTCCTTGTGGTCTTCCAGAATCCACTGCTTCAGCCAGTCCTGCCACTTGTTGAGTGGCAAGTACCAGTTCTTTGTGGCTTTCTTCACGAGTCCGTGACCCGGGTTATTCTTGTTTGTAGGGTTGATAAGCTCCTCGGGTGAGAGTGTGGCGCCACACTTCTCGCACTGGTCGCCGTAAGCACCCTCAGCACCGCAGCGCGGACATGTGCCTACGATGTTGCGGTCGGTGAGGAACTCGCCAGTCACCTCGTCGCAGAACTGCTCTTCTGTCTTCTCTACAAGCTCATGCTTGTCGTAGAGCGTGCGGAAGAAGTCGCTTGCGAACTTATGGTGAATCTTCGATGTAGTACGGCTGTAGATGTCGAACGAAATGCCGAAGTCTTCGAACGACTTCTTGATAAGGTTGTGATAGCGGTCTACCACCTCCTGAACCGTGATGCCTTCCTTGCGTGCGCGGATTGTCACGGGCACACCGTGCTCGTCGCTACCGCCGATGAACATCACTTCCTGCTTCTTCAGGCGCAGATAGCGCACATAGATGTCTGCAGGCACATACACGCCAGCCAAGTGGCCGATGTGTACTCCACCGTTGGCGTATGGCAAAGCCGCAGTCACAGTGGTGCGTTTGAACTTGTTCTCTTCCATTATATTATGTGTTTATATTTTCGGATGCAAAGTTACTGAAAATCGAAGCAATACACGATTTTGTTGATAATAAAATCTTCCAAGCTTGATTGTTTTTATTGTTGAGATGTAGCCTAACTTATTAAAAGTTACTGAAAATCTAAAGAATAAGACAATTCTAATTCTTTCCAATATTTTAAACATTGGAAAGAATTAGAATCAAATAGAGGCAAGCGTGCTCTCAAATTTATCACCTTTTATATATCCTTTCTTCACCTTATTAAACGATATTTCGGTGAGTATTCCTCTGTTCATCAGACCTATTATATCCGTCTTTGCAGTTGTCGGACTGATAAGGAATTTCGTTTGCATATCACCTACTGTGATTACTGCCTTAGGATCGTCCACAAAAATCTTTATAATCTGTGCCTGGCGTGCATTGATGTCACCTATATGCAAGAATCTATTGGCAGCTTTCTTTTCTTCTTGTTTACGCTTTATATATTGCTGCAACTGCTTGAACGACTGCTGCAACACCTTCATATTGTAAGCTACAAAATAGCCTATATCCATATTATCGGCTTCAGAATAAAGAAATGCTTTTTCGTACGATTTCTTCGATTTAGCAATAACCCTTGAAATAGACAAATACTCTGTTAACCAATAGCCCTGCTTTAGCATATACCAATAGAACAGCGCTCTTGCAGTACGCCCGTTGCCATCAACAAAAGGATGTACGTAGGAAATCATGAAATGGATTATAAAACCACGTATTATAGGATGTATAAATTGATGTGCGTTCTTTTCATTAAAGAATGTGCATAGGTCGTCCACAAAACAAGGTATTTCGCCAAATGCAGGCGGAGTGTGTACTATTTCGTGGGTTATACCATTCTCTACAACCACATCGTCGTTCTGTCTGAAACGTCCCGCATCTTCCTGATTAGGCATTGTGTTCTCAGTCATAAAGCGATGTACATGCATCAATAACTCTGGTGACAATGGGGTATCCTTATGTGCTACGATGAATTGAATTGTCTGATAGTTGTTGGATATCATCTGCTGCGACTTGTCCTTAGGAGTAATCTGTCGACGCAACATTTCCTTTGCCACCTTTCGAGTTGTAGCAGCTCCTTCCATCTGACTTGAAAAGATAGCTTCTTCCATCAGTGAGCCTACAAGATACTGCTCTTTGTTGTCATCATCTATGATAGAACTTGCGCCCCAGCTGCCTCCCCAGTTCATGTCAAACTCGTGGCACATACGCTGCATGGAGTTTGTTAGCGTCAGCGAGACGCCATACCTTTTCCATACCATAATAGTACTCTTCAATCTTGCAGCTTTCACATAAGTCCACAATTGTGTAGGAGTAATTCCTTCCGGACACTCCTTATATTTAACGCTATCCCAATATTCAAACGCAGAGTTTATATTATTCACTATTTCCTCTACCTCCTCATTCGGTGGCGTTATAATAGCTGAAAGCAAATCAGATTGCTGTATAGTCGGTACCTTTTCTATTGACATAAGCTTAATGGCTGATATTCAAATGCAAAGCTATCCAATTCTTTCCAATTTTGCAAGTATTGGAAAGAATTGGATAGCTTGTATTTAGATTAATTAACCATAAATATAACCAATAACCACTTATAACAATTTCAAAAAAAGCGTGGCACTCTGTATGAGCGCCACGCTTGCATATTAATGTATTAGTATTACTAATTGTCTGCTTACTTCACCTCTACGGCTTCGAGAGCAGCCTCATCGTGCTTGATCTTGCGACCGAGTGTGAGGTAAGCCACCGGAGCAGCCATGAAGATAGAAGAGAGTGTACCGAAGATTACACCGAGCAACATTGCGAATGAGAAGCTGCGAGTGCTCTCACCGCCGAAGCAGAAGATACAGAGCAGCACGATGAGTGTTGAGAACGATGTATTGATAGTACGTGCGAGGGTCTCGTTCAGCGACTTGTTGAAGAGCTCCTGCAGATCCATCTTCTTGTGGAGTGTGAGGTTCTCGCGGATACGGTCGAACACAACCACCTTATCGTTGATAGAGTAACCGATAACGGTAAGGATAGCACCGATGAAGGTCTGGTCGATCTCGAGTGAGAACGGCACTACGTCCCAGAGGAGTGAGAAGAATCCGATAACGATTGTTGCGTCTACGGCGAGGGCTACTGTAGAGCCTACTGAGAACGCTACGTTGCGGAAACGTACGAGGATGTAGACGAAGATGGCTGCGAGGGCGAAGAGCACGCTGATGATAGCACCATGTGTGATGTCCTTAGCCACAGCCGGACCTACCTTTGTAGACGATACGATAGAGCCGCCTGCGCGTACGTCAGGGTTCTTGAATGCCTCAACGCTTTCCTGTGTTACGAGACCTGCGCCGTGGAGACCCTTGTAGAGGATGTCCTCTACCTCGTTGTCGATAGCCGGGTTGTTCGACTCAATCTTGTAGTTGGTAGAGATGCGGATTGTCTTGCCGTCTGTACCGAGTGCGAGAGCATTAACAGTTGCGCCCTTGAAGAGCGGTACGAGGGCTTCCTTAACCTGCTCAGGCTCTGTCTGCTTCTCGAGCACCACTACGTAGTTGCGACCACCAGTGAAGTCGATACCCTTGCTCAAGCCACGTACGAAGAAGCTGCCGAGCATGATGAGGATTACGACGCCGAACACTGTGAACGATGTCTTATATGACGACATGAACGCGAAGTTCTTGTTCGCCATGAAGTTGCGTGATACGCGTGTAGAGAAGTTCTGCTTTGTCCACTTGTCGTGCTTCAGACGGTTCTCGTAAACGAGGCGTGTGAGGAACACTGCGGTGAAGAACGAGCAGCAGATACCGATGATAAGTGTGGTAGCGAAGCCGCGGATTGGGCCTGTACCGAACACGTAGAGGATGATACCTGTGATGATTGATGTCAAGTTAGAGTCGAAGATGGCTGAGAAGGCGTTGCTGTAACCCAGCGAGAGTGCCTGCTTGGTGCCGAGACCCTTCTTGAGTTCCTCCTTGGTGCGCTCGTATATAAGCACGTTGGCATCCACCGCCATACCGAGGGCGAGCACGATACCGGCGATACCTGGCATTGTAAGAGCTGCCTGGAACGATGCCATGATACCCATGGTAAAGAAGAGGTTGAGGAGGAGGGCGCCGTTAGCTACCATACCCGGGATGAAGTCGTACATCACTACCATGTAGATCATCAAGATGATAAAGGCGAAGATGAACGAGATGAAGCCCTGCTGGATTGACTGTGCACCGAGTGTCGGACCTACCACTTCCTCCTGAACGATGTGTGCCGGAGCCGGCATACGACCAGACTTAAGAGTGTTAGCCAAGTCCTTTGTATCTTCGATTGTGAAGTTACCAGAGATAGACGACTGACCGCCAGAAATCTCGCCGTTTACGCGCGGAGCAGAGTAAACTGTGCCGTCGAGCACGATAGCGATTGCCTTGCCTACGTTAGCCTTTGTGAGGGCTGCCCAGCGGCGTGCACCGTCAGAGTTCATTGTCATTGAAACCTCAGGCGAGCCAGTAAGGTTGTTGAACTGGTCCTTAGCGTCGGTCACTACGTCGCCCTCGATAGGAGCGCGTCCGTTGCTGGTTGTCACCTTGATAGCGTGGAGCTCGTAAATGTTCTTTGCCTGGATGCCGTCAGCTGGCTTAGCACTCCAAAGGAGGCGGCAGTCAGACGGGAGAATCTGCTTAGCAAGAGCCGAGTAGATAATCTTGTTTACCTCTGCTGTGTCGCGTGCCGAAGCGTAGCCTACGAGGCTGAGCGCACCGTTGCCAGAAGGCTGGAGCACAGAGAAGAGCGGGTTCTGCTTCTTAGCCTCAGCCATAGTTGCTGCGTCGTCTGCCTTAGCGTCCTTCTTTGTCTTGAACGCTGCCTTTGCCTCAGCCTTAGCTTCTGCCTTCTCGGCTGCTGCTACTGCTGCTGTGTCGGTAGCAGCCGAGTCGGCTACTTCCTCCTTGGCACCAGAGCGGTGGTTAGCCTCGCGCTGGTTGAGCTGTGAGAGGTAAGGGATGATTTCGTCTGAGTTGTATGTCTCCCAGAACTCAAGGTTTGCGCTACCCTGGAGGAGCTTACGCACGCGCTCCGGCTCGTTGATACCCGGCATTTCTACCATGATACGACCCTGCTGACCCTCGAGCTTCTGGATGTTAGGCTGTACGACACCGAACTTGTCAATACGTGTACGTACGACGAGGAACGAGTTATCGATAGCTGCCTGCACCTCTGAACGGAGCACCTTCTCTACTTCCTTGTCAGAAGAGTTAGGCGACACCTTGCCCTGGAGCTGCTGTGTAGCGAAGATCTCTGAGAGATGACGTCCCGGAGCGTTCTTCTTGAAAGCGTTGACGAAGAGAGTGATGAAGTCGCTCTGCGATACTTCGTGCTCTGCGCGAGCCTCTTTCATCGACTTAACGAAAGCTGCGTCTACCTTGTGGTCGGCGAGGTTCTCGAGTACATCAGGAACGCTCACTTCAAGGATGACGTTCATACCGCCTTTAAGGTCAAGACCGAGACCGATCTGTGTTTCGAGACACTTCTGATAAGAGTAGATGCCAAGATACTTCACGGAGTCCTTGTAGTCCTGCTGTGCGATAGGATCCTTTATCTTCGCAGCCTGGCTGTCATAGTACTTTGTGGCAGCCGAGAACGAGAGATAGAAGATACTTGCAAGCGTCAAAAGGACGGCTGTTACAATTACAATACCTTTGTTCTGCATTTTTTTGATTTATTTTTTGTTATTATTATTTTTTCGCTGTGTATACAGATAGCGTGCAAAGTTACAGATTTTTTCAGTTAAACCGAAATTTATAGCTTTATTTCTTTGTTTTGCAGAGGTTTAAGAGTTTAAAACACTTATAAAAGTCCAGTTTTTTAAATATTTTTATAATATATAAGGTGAAAAAGCACTTTATAAAGTGGTGTCATCACCCCTATACTCATTGCTATTTTACCCTTTGCAGCTTACATACAATCGGATAATGATCGGATGCACTTATGCTATTATCCACCTTGCATTCATATGGTTTCCAATGGTCGGAGCACATGATGTTGTCTATGCGCACGTAGAAAGCGTTGTAGTGGTAAGATATACCAGGACCATTCGCCGTAGCTACATAACAGTCGGTGAGTTCTTTAGCTAAGCGTTGATGGGTATAGGATATGGGCGAATCGTTGAAGTCGCCTGCAAGGATTATGCTCTGATGCTTATGATGCTCTATGTATTCAGCCACAGCGTCTGCCTGTGGTCCACGTTTCGCTGACGACTCGCCAAGCAGGTTCCACAGGCGATGTGTTTCCTGTTTTGTTTCATCGCTTTCCATGTCACCTTTCAACATCGACTTAAAGCGTGTACGGTCTTCGGGCGACAATCCGGTAACCTGGAAGTGGGCTACAATAACAAGCGTAGTGTCCTTTTCACCTGTCTTTAGAGCATAAGATACTGCGTTATATGTATCCTCTTCGGTGGATATATATTCCTCCCCTACTATCGGCAACTTACTATATATACCGACAGCATCGCCTCCTTTGGGATTTTTCGAGCCACTATACTTGCTGTAAGGATACTTCACGTCCAACAACGAGTCTATCTTCACACGCTTTGCCCATTGTACATCAGCTTCCTGCAAACAAACGATATCAGCGTCCTGTTCCAACATATAATCGGCTATAGCGCATGGCTGCGACAAGTCGGTCCACGTAGAAAAGCAGAATACATTGTACGACATTATCTTCAACGCATCCTCAGGAGCCGAAGACGGAACATTCAGCGGAACATAAGTGCGCACCGGACCGAAACATACTATCATTCCGACTAACGAGATGAGTGCCCCACGCTTACGAAACAACAACCAAAAGACGAGAAATGCTATATTAAGCAGCAAAAACAAGGGGAATACAAGCCCAATGTTAGCTATCAACGGATGAGCCGTAGGGTTAACCCTGTCGCTATATCCTATAGCTAACATAAAGAGCACCGTCACCACATTGAATGCGGCGACGATGCGAAAGATTATTGATTTTATATTTTTCAAAGCGTGTAAGTCTGTTTTTTATTTTCTGTTACTTGCATCGAAGAGTTGCTGTTTCTCTTCACGCGTTAGCGACTCGTAACCATTACGACGTATCTTATCCAATATCTCGTCCATTCGCTCCTGCTCTGCCTTGCGGCGTGCGTTGTAGTCCCAATCGCTCTCATGGCGTGTATTTGCACTATTAGTGAACACACCGCCACGATCTTTGCGCCCCGTGCGACGCTCCCACGAGGCGCGCATAGAGTCGAAGAACTGCTGTCCGCTGCGACGACTGTAGCGAATGTCGGGGTGGCGTCGCCAGTAGCGAATGAGGAAGAAACCGAACACCATACCGCCCAAGTGAGCCAGGTGAGCCACTCCGTCGCCCGTAGAAGAGTAAGCCATGAACAATTCTATCGCAGCATAACCCATCACAAACCACTTTGCCTTGATAGGCACAGGCAGCGGGAATATAAAGATGCGCTCCTCGGGATAGAGCATACCGAAGGCGAGAAGTATGCCGTAGACAGCACCCGATGCACCCACGGTAGTCCAAAGGTTAAGGAAGGCGGCATTGGCATTAGCCACTTTCATTGTCTGAGCCAATGTGAAGTGAGAAAGCTGTTCGCTTGCTATAAAATAGAACTGCGCAAACTGTGCCAACTCCTGAAACAGACCAGCACCTACTCCGCACACTATATAATAAGTGAGAAACTTCTTCGCCCCCCAAGTGCGCTCAACGATACAACCGAACATCCACAGCGCAAACATGTTGAAGAAGATATGACTGAAACCGCCATGAGCGAACATGTATGTAAAGAGCTGATAGATGTGGAAGTCGGGCGCAAGAAAGAAGTGCAAACCTAAAACATTGTTGAGGTCTACACCCATAGTTCTAAATAAATAAGTGGCTAAGAATACCACTACATTCACAATAAGTAAGTTTTTTGTTATCGTTGGAATATTATTCATATCACATTTTTATATATTTGTAAACATCGCATCGTTAGAGTGGCAAAATTACGAAAAATCCACGTAAAAAGGCATAAAACAGGCTCTTCGCGCTTTTTTTTTCAATTAATTATGCACTTTTTTCTGTTTTTTGTTTGATTTATGAAAGGAAAACTCTAAATTTGTCACTGAAATAGTGTGAGTTACACATTTTTAGCTCTTCAAACACTGAGAAAACTAACATTTATAAACAATTTAAATACAACAGAATTATGAACAAGACAGAATTAGTAGAGAAGATAGCAGTAGGTGCTGAACTCAGCAAGGCTGACGCAAAGAAGGCTCTCGAAGCTGCAGTAGAAGCAATCAAGACAGCTCTCGTTGAGGGTGACAAGGTACAGCTCATCGGCTTCGGTACATTCAGTGTTAACGAGCGCCCGGCTCGCGAAGGCATGAACCTCCGCACTCGTGAGAAGATTCAGATTGCAGCAAAGAAGGTTGCTAAGTTCAAGGCAGGTGCCGAGCTTTCAGACGCTCTCAACTAAGCCAAATCAATCAAAACCAACATAAAAAGACAGCTGAGACTTATCTCTGCTGTCTTTTTATTATTATAGGAGTTAAGAAGCTATTCATATCGTTAATTAAACATAATTAAATACAGTTGTCTTTGTCACAAACAATATAAGTGCGTATCTTTGTAGCACATTATTATGTACACGTACACGCATTAAGCGTGTGTAATAACACTAATAGATATATCAATTAATATTTTATATAAATTATGCAGAAAAACAATCTTCTTTTACTGTCTGCAGCTACAATGCTGTTCATGACATCTTGTTCGAAGCTTGGACCGCTCTCAGCGGACAACTTCACAGTTATCCCTAACCCACTTGAGGCAAACGCAGGCGATGTTCCAGCTACAATCAACGGAACATTCCCAGAGAAGTACATGAAGAAGAAGGCTGTTGTCACAGTTACTCCAGAGTTGCGCTACGCTGACGGCCAGGTAGCTAAGGGTCAGAGTGCTACTTTCCAGGGTGAGAAAGTAAAGGGCAACGATCAGACTATCTCTTACAAGGTAGGTGGTCGCTACACAATGAAGTCTAACTTCAAGTACGTTCCAGAGATGCAGCAGAGCGAGATGTACCTCACATTCGACGCACGCATCGGTAAGAAGCAGTTCGACGTACCTGCAGTGAAGGTAGCTGATGGCGTTATCGCTACATCAGAGCTCTACAAGAAGACTCTCGCTTCTGAGAGTGGCTGCATCGCTCCTGACGCATTCCAGCGCGTAAACGCTGCTAAGCAGGAGGCTAACATCAAGTTCCTCATCAACCAGGCTAACATCCGCAAGAGCGAGCTCAAGAACAACTCTGTTAAGGAGTTTGTAGAGTTGCTTAAGAAGATCAACGCTGACAAGGAAGGCTACAACGTACAGAACGTAGAGATCCAGGCTTACGCTTCACCAGATGGTGGCGTTAAGTTCAACGATAAGCTCGCCGGCAACCGTCAGAACGAGTCAGAGAAGTACGTTAAGGGTACATTGAAGAAGACAAAGGTGAACGCAGCTATCGACGCTCACTACACAGCACAGGACTGGGACGGTTTCCAGAAGCTCGTTGCAGCATCTAATCTTCAGGACAAGGAGGTTATCCTCCGCGTGCTCTCTATGTATAGCGACCCACAGGAGCGCGAGCAGCAGATCCGCAACATGTCTGCAGGCTTCCAGGAGCTTGCTGACGGCATTCTCCCGGAACTTCGCCGTTCACGCCTCATCATCAACTATGAGACAATCGGCCGTAGCGACGACCAGATCAAGGAGCAGTACAGCAGCGACGCTACTAAGCTGAGCGTTGATGAGCTTCTCTACTCTGCTACTCTCGAGGAGTCGGCAGCTAAGAAGGAGGAAATCTATAAGAAGACAACAGAGGTTTACCCGAACGACTACCGCGCTTACAACAACCTCGCTGCTCTTGCACTCGCTAAGGGCGACGTAGCAGCTGCTAAGCAGTACGCTCAGAAGGCTACTTCTCTCGGTTCATCTACTCCGGAGGCACAGGCTAACCTCGGTCTCATTTCGCTCATCGAGGGCGACGTACAGGGTGCAGAACGTCAGATTGCTAAGGCTTCTGGCTCTGAGAACGTACAGTCGGCTCTCGGCGCACTCAACATCGCTAAGGGCAACTACGCTCAGGCTGACAAGGACTTCAACAAGCAGAACACAAACACTGCAGCTCTTGCTCAGATCCTGAACAAGGACTACGAGGGCGCTACAAGCACTCTTGACAAGGTAGCTAACCCGAACGGTATGACCGACTACCTCCGCGCTATCGTAGCTGCACGTCGTGGCAACAAGTTCGCTGCTAACTCTTACCTCAAGGAGGCTCTCCAGAAGGATCCTTCTTTGAAGGAGTACGCTGAGAAGGACTTGGAGCTCTCTCTTCTGAAGTAAGACGTGGCAAGACGTTTTAAATAATTAAAAATAAATGAAGGCTGAGGGTTATTGCTCTCAGCCTTCTTATTCTAACTTCAGTTCATACGACTAAAATGAACAAAACAATTATAGCGACATTACTCGCCCTGATTATGGTGTCATGTGGAACCGATAGTCGTCATTTCGAAATCGACGGCAGGCTCCTGAACCTTAATCAGGGCGAGTTTTATGTATATAGCCCAGATGGCAACCTAAAGGGTATCGACACTATAAAGGTGCAAGCAGGACGCTTTACATATAAGGTGGAGTGCAAGAAAGAGATGACACTGATGATTGTGTTCCCCAACTTCACCGAGCAACCCGTGTTTGCTGCACCAGGAAAGAGCGTAGACATAAAAGGCGACGCTTCACACCTGAAAGAGATGAAGGTGAAAGGCACAAAACCGAACGAACTGATGAACCAACTGCGTGAACAGATTGCAAACGCCTCACCCAATGAGATACAGAAATACGCACGCCAGTTTGTAGAGGATCATCCCGAATCGATAGTGAGCACATACGTCGTGCGCAACTTCTTCCTGCAGAAGGAGCGTCCCGACTTCGCCACTGCACGACAGCTGATAAACCTCATGCTTGAACATCAACCCGGGAACAACTCTCTTAAGAGTCTACAACAGAGCATAAACAACCGCACAACGCTCACCACAAACAGCCGTATTCCGAAGTTCGCTGCTTACGACATCAATGGCAAGCCGGTGAACAACGCCACACTCTCCACCACTGGCACAACAGTAGTGGTGGCATGGGCATCATGGCACTACAATAGTATATCGATGCTACAGAGCATGGCACTACTGCAGAAAGAGACGAAAGGAGAGGTCAAGGTGGTGAATATATGTCTCGACTACTCGCGCGCTGAATGTCGCAGAATACTCAACGCAAGAGAAATAGAAGATGTCATTACCATCTGCGACGGCAAGTCGATAGACGGCGATGTGTACAACCTCCTCGGCATGTCGAACATACCCGACAATATAGTCATCGAAAACGGAAAGGTGACGGCTACAAACCTCACAATCGAACAGCTAAACAAGAAACTTAGAAAGTAGTAACAAGAAACTAATGAAACGTTTACCGACACTTCTTACCGCGGCACTTTTGCTGCTAACGACCGCTAACGCTAAGGCACAGGTCAGCGTACATATCGACTCGCTACTATTCGAGAACAGCCACCGCATCGACTCTGCCTCGTGCGGTGAGCTGCGACTCAACTTCGACGCTCTGTGCTTCTTCCGCGACAATGAGTATAAGGGATGCCTCTCGAAAGGATACACGCTGCCTGGCTACCGCCTGCAGCCCACGGTGAGCTATCAGCCACTGAAGAACTTGCGCGTGGAGGTGGGCGTTAGTATGCTCCACTATTGGGGTGCAAACAAATATCCTAACCTCAACTATAGCGACATAGCAACATGGAAGGGCGACCAAACACAGACGGGCTTCCATCTGCTACCGTTCTTCAACGTGCAACTGGCTGTGAGCCGAAACTTCAACCTCATACTCGGTAATATATATGGTGGGGCGAACCACCGACTCATCGAACCGCTCTACAATCAGGAGAACGCTCTCTCGGCTGACCCCGAGATGGGCGTGCAGATGCAGTGGCAGACGAAACCGCTCGACTTCGACGTGTGGGTGAACTGGGAGAGCTTCATCTTCGACAAGGACACGCATCAGGAGGCGTTCACCTTCGGACTGTCAACTCGCTTCAAGGCTAACCGTCCAGAGCGACGCACGCATGTCTACTTCCCCTTGCAGGTGGTGATGCAGCACCGCGGTGGCGAGATAAACCCTGACGCCGAACAGCGGCAGGTGAAGACATGGATGAACGCGGCGGCAGGTGTCGGCGTAACGATACACACCGACAACTCTATTCTTACGCGCCTGAACGCAGAGGCTGACGTGGCTTACTATCGACAGATGACGGGTGCTCTCCTACCCTTCGACAATGGCAAAGGTGTGTATCTGAAAGCGGAGGCTGACATCTGGCGCTTCTGTCTGCGCGGTGCCTACTGGGATAGCTCAAAGTTCATATCTATCTTCGGCAACCCTCTCTACGGCTCGGTGGGCATACACAACCGCGACTTCCAGATGCAGCGCAACCGCACCGTCTGTGCTCAACTGAGCTATGCACAAGAACTCGGTAAGGGGTTCTCATGGGGCGTGCAGGCTGATGTGTTCAACACGCTGCCCACGGACGACTTCGTCGTTGGCGACAAGGTGTATAACAATAATAATAAGGTGAGTCTTGCGGCTGGCATCTATCTGCGCGTAAAGCCGTCGTTCCTGCTGAAGAAGTTTTAATGGGGGCACTTGGAGGGTATGGCATCCCTGCCATACCCACGCAGCCTGCTACAGCAATGTTCTCCCACAGAATTCACAGATTTCACAGAAGTTTATTGCTGAGAAGAAACTCCCACAGATTTGTAGGAGGGTATGGCATCCCTGCCATACCCATGCACCCTGTTACAGTAATGTTCTCCCACAGATTTCACGGATTTACACAGATGGTTAGGCTGCGTAGTGGGCTCCCACAGAACACACAGAATTCACAGAAGTTTATTACTGAGAAGAAACTCCTACAATTCAGTGGGAACCACTCCTTAGGAAAGCTCAAGCATTCGCTCTATCGGCTTAACGGCATCCTTGGCGATAGATTCGTCCACAGTCACCTCCGGAAGCTCGTAGCGCAGCGTATTGTATATCTTGAGCAACGTATTCTTCTTCATATACTCGCACTCGTTGCAAGAGCAGCCTACCCCACCCTCAGACACCTCCGGCGGAACCGGATAGAACGTCACGTCGGGACAACAGCGCTGCAACTCGTGCAGGATGCCAGCCTCAGTAGCTATGATGTATTCCTTCGTCTCCTTATGTTCCTTAGCATAATCGAGCATCGTAGCCGTAGAACCCTTCACGTCAGCCACAGCCAGCACCGGCGCCTTGCACTCCAAGTGAGCCATCACCACAGCCTCCGGGTGCTCCGCCTTCAATTTCACGAGAGCCTCTACCGAGAACTTCTCATGCACATGACATCCGCCGTTCCACAGCAGCATATCGCGACCCGTAACACTGTTTATATAGTTGCCTAAGTTATAGTCGGGACCGAAGATGAGCTTCTCGTCCTTTGGCAGACTGTCCACCACCTTCTTCGCGTTGCCCGAGGTGACCACCACGTCTGTGAGTGCCTTCACCGCAGCCGTCGTATTCACGTAGCTCACCACCTTATAGCCAGGATGCTGCTCCTTGAACGCCTTCAGGTCCTCCGCCTTGCACGAGTCGGCAAGCGAGCAGCCGGCAGTGAGGTCCGGGCACAACACCTTCTTCTCCGGCGAGAGTAGCTTACAGGTCTCAGCCATGAAGTGCACACCACACATCACGATAATCTTCGCATCGGTCTTCGCAGCCTTACGAGCCAATGCCAGCGAGTCGCCAATGAAGTCAGCCACCTCCTGCACTTCGCCCACCGTATAGTAGTGAGCCAGCACAACAGCGTCCTTCTCTTCACACAAGCGACGTATCTCTTTTTTCAAGTCAACGGATTCATCAACCGCTTCGTCGATGTAACCCTTCTCTTTCCAATCGTTGTTCATATTTTTTTTTAGTTGACGAGTAAACAAGCAGACAAGTTGACGAGCGGACAAGTTAACGAGTAGACTACTTACCAACATCTCTTTATATATCTATTTCTTTTTATTTTTAAAGAAAAGAAAAAGATTATGAGTATGATATACTGTTAGTACGTTGAAAACTTTCTACCTATTTCTTTGGTTATTTCGTTATAAACATGTAAGACATCATTATCAACAGGTTGTGTTAATATTTTCTCTTTGAAAATGAGTTATATATGTTAGTTATACACAAAAGTGCTATTACACCTGCAAAGTTAATAAGTTTATATCTTTTTCTCTTAAAAACCTGTGGAAAACTTTAGAATATTAATTTGATAACGCACACAGTTATCCACATCCACCCCACTCTGCCTGTCCGCCTGTTGATAACCGCTAAGTTGTTAACAGTGTTGTTAGTAAGTTATCAACAGGTTATCAACAGATTTGTGGATAATAACAGGAGGTGTGTGTTAAAACTCGAAATGAAGACATAGGAGGGTATGGCATCCTTGCCATACCCACGCAATTTGCCATCAATAAGGCAGTGTGACTGCACGCAACCATCAATACGGCTGCGTGGGTATGGCAGGGATGCCATACCCTCCTATTAACACAGTTATCCACACATCTGTTGATAACTTCCTGTTGGCTTTCAGTGTTTTACACTAATTATCAACAATATCAACAGGTGAAGCGTTGTTTTTTGATGATTACAGCAGTTCTGGTCTTGTATCAAACAGGTTTTCCTGTGGTTATCAAAGGTTATTCCTGTCGTTTAAACGGACTATCCCCTGCCTTTCCACACCATTGTAAACATAATATGTTAATAACTTTTTGTTGTATATCAGTCTTTTACATGTGTTATCAACATTGTCAACAGGACAACATGGCGTTTTGGGTTGTGTCAGAGTATAGCGACTGTTGGTGAAAAGCGCAGCTTATGTCATCGTGCACCGAACGCCGTCCGATCGGATGGCGGACGGAATCTGATCGGGTTGCGGACGGAATCCGATCGGGCGGCGTACGGAATCTGATCGGGCGGCGTACGGAATCTGATTGGGCGGCGTACGGAATCTGATTGGGCGGCGTACGGAATCCGACAACAAAACATGATGTTTCGGAGTGCGAAAGTGTTTATTAAACATAGTTATCAACGTGTTTGTGGATAACATTACATTAGGTATTAGTTAGTTATGGAGTTATCAACAGGTTGTTGATAATTGTGGATAACTCGCTAATTTAGGAGGTTATGGCATCCTGCCATAGCCACGCTACCCTCCTGTGCATAACGTTGCTCTCCCGTACACGCCTTTTTCCTACCTCGCTACCCTCCTGTACACGCCTGTAAGTACTCCTGTACCTACTAACTAACGTAGTTATACACAGGTTTGTTGATAACTAAGAATTGTTAATCAGTATGTTATAGAGTTATCAACAGGTTTTGTAAATTGTGGATAACTGGTTATTCTGTGGTTATTGGGTTTTTATATCGTGTGGTAAAAAGTATGGCTTTGTTATGTTTATTTTATACTAATAGGTGTATTAGATTAGTTTTGTGTATAAAAATGCAACCGTTTAAGGTAAATTAACAAAAAAAACATCTATTCATTAATAACTATTTACTTTTGCAAATAGTATTTTTATACAATTACAAAAATTTAAATTTATTGTCTATGAAATCATTAAAGGTAATGGCAGCTCTCTTGGTAGCTGCAGCAATGACAAGCTGTTCAGCAGTGAATCCACTCGCTGCAACATCAAACACAGTAGGTACAAAGTGTGGTCAGGCTTCTTATCCAGTATTCCTCAGCGTTCTGACTTTCGGTGGTGACGCAAGTATTAACAAAGCTGCTAAGGAGGCAGGTATCAAGAAGATTTCTCACGTTGACGTTAAGACAACAAGCATCCTTGGTCTTTACGGTACAAAGACAACTTACGTTTACGGTGAGTAATCACTAAGATGTAGTTTCGGTTAAATGAAATTTATAGGAAGGATAACCAACAGTAGTAGGTTATCCTTCTTTTTTTAAAATAGATGATAGATGAGAATATTTCTATTGATGATAATGCTTGCAACTGGCATTGCCGGTACGAGCGCACAGTCTGTTTCGAACCGCTTGAATCCCTTCTCTACAAAAAAGGGAGATGCTTATTTTATTGGTAACAAGAAGCTGAGCGAGCGTAGCAAGGACATTAAGCGATTTGTATTCGATATGACTTATGTGTCTCATTGCGACTCGTTGACCATGAACTTCACTGTTGTTTCGCCTAATCGCGAAGATATAAGCCGCTTGTCCGTGAGCAACGGTACGTTTACGACGGAGGCTTCAGATGTAAAGCTGTTGTATCACGAAACGAAGGGTAGCAACTTCGTTGTGCGTACAACTGCCCAGTTGAGCTACAAGGACATAAAGAAGCTATACACATCAGCGACACCGGTTGTATTCACATTTACCGATACGGCGGGCAGAACGAATACAGCCACTTATTCCACTGGAGACTGGAAAAAGGAGAAGGCTGTGTTCGAGAAAATATTCTATACAATAAATATATAATAAGATACAGTAGTTCTATATGAGAAAACTTTTATTGATTTTGTGCGTATTCACTCTGATGTCGTGTACGAAGGAGGTTAAGATAAGTCAGCTGGTATTCAACAAGAGTCTCACCGTAGCGTATTATGATGAAGAGCCTTTCAGTGGAAAGGCATGGTCTGAAGACAATAAAACGGTATGTATGACTTTTGAAGAGGGAAAGGTTACATTGATAAAGGTGTTTCATGCAAACGGCAAGGTTGCGGTTGAAGGAACCGAATTTCAGGGTGTAGGCAAAACCTATGACGAGCAAGGCAACAGTATTGGATTGCATGAGTTTGTTAAGGCTTATCCTGCTATAGTCAACGAAGTGCAGCATATGGCAACCAATGTATTGTATGACGAATCGTTGAAGTAGGAAGGCGTAAGTATATATTGCTATTCGGTAGAACGAAGAAAGCCCGAAGTCCAGTAGATCAGGACTTCGGGCTTTCTTTATCCCTAAGGCTGTTACTTCTGCATTTCGTGCAGCTTCTTGTAGTAACCGCCGAGTGCGATGAGTTCTTCGTGCGTTCCACGCTCCACAATCTCGCCCTCGTGCATCACGCATATTTCGTCGGCGTTCTTGATGGTAGACAGGCGGTGGGCGATAGCCACCGTCGTGCGCGACTTCATAAGGCGTTCCAGCGCGTCCTGCACGAGGCGTTCGCTCTCGGTGTCGAGTGCCGATGTAGCCTCGTCGAGGATGAGTATAGGCGGATTCTTCAGTATGGCGCGGGCTATGCTCACACGCTGTCGTTGTCCACCGGAGAGACGTCCGCCGCGGTCGCCGATGTTGGTGTCGTAGCCCTGCTCGGTCTGCATGATGAACTCGTGGGCGTTGGCTATGCGTGCCGCCTGCTCAATCTGCTCCTGCGTAGCACTCTCCACGCCGAACGTGATGTTGCCGCGGAACGAGTCGTTGAAGAGTATCGCCTCCTGGTTGACGTTGCCGATGAGCTGACGCAGGTCGTGTATGCCGAGATCCTTGACGTTGATGCCGTCGATGAGCACCTCGCCCTCCTGCACGTCATAGTAGCGCGGAATGAGGTCGACGAGTGTCGACTTGCCCGATCCGCTCTGTCCGACGAGAGCCACGGTCTTGCCCTTCTCGATTACGAGGTTGATGTCGCGCAGCACCCACTGCTCGCCGTAACGGAACGATACGTGGCGGAACTCTATCTGATGCTCGAACGAAGCGATGTGCTTCGGCTGCAGAGGTTCCTTGATGGTGTTCTCCGCCTTCAGAATCTTGTCTACGCGCTCCATTGAGGCAAGACCCTTCGGAATGTTGTAGCTTGCCTTGGAGAACTCCTTCAGCGGGTTGATGATGGAGTAGAGCATCACGAGATAATAGATGAACGACGGGCCGGAGAGTATCCTGTTGTCGAGCACCAGTATGCCTCCCACCCAGAGCACGATGATGATGAGCACCGTGCCGAGGAACTCGCTCATCGGGTGCGCCATCTGCTGGCGTATGTTCACGCGCTGCACGGCGTCGCGGTATTCGTTGTTGATGTTCGAGAAGCGTGTGTTCATCTTGTCCTCTGCGCAGAACGCCTTCACGATGCGCAGTCCGCCGAGCGTTTCCTCCACCTGCGACATAGTGTCGCTCCAGAGCGACTGCGCCTTGATAGACTTCTTCTTGAGTTTTCTGCCCACGCAGCCCATGAACCATCCGAAGATTGGCACGAAGACGATGGTGAAGAGCGTGAGCTGCCACGAGATGAAGATGAGTGCTCCGAAGTAGAACGTGATGAGAATAGGGTTCTTGAAGAGCATGTCGAGCGACGACATTATCGAGCTCTCTACCTCCTGCACGTCGCCCGTCATACGCGCTATGATGTCGCCCTTGCGTTCGTCGGAGAAGAAGCTGAGCGGCAGTGATGTAATCTTGCGGTAGAGCTGGTTGCGTATGTCGCGCACCACGCCCGTCCGCACAGGTATGATTGTAGCCGACGAAAGGAAGTATGCACCCGTCTTGAGGAACGTGGTGAAGGCGAGAAACAGACCGATTACGAGTAGGGTAGTGGTCGGTCCGACGTTGGCGATGAGCTGCGTCACGTAGTAGTCGGCGTTGTTCGACAGCACCTCCTTGATGTTGTCGAAGCTCCACGGCATGAGATGCGTAGCACTGCCTGCGCCTTCTGTTCGGAAGAGTATCTGAAGGATGGGGATGAGTGCTGCGAAAGAGAAGATGTTGAGCACAGCCGACAGCACGTTGAACGTGGCTGTCAGCGCGATGTACTTCTTGTATGGCGGCACGAAGCGCCTCAGTACCTGTAGAAATTCTTTCATGTCTTTATTCTGATGTAGTGCCTGACGGTGGGTTTATTCTGCTATAGTGCCTAACAGCGTAGCCGATGTGGCATCCGTTATCTTCACCATGACGCGGTCGCCGATGCGGTATGTGCCCTTGTCGAACACCACCGCCTTGTTCTGCTCGGTGCGTCCCATGAGCTGCTCGCGCGAACGCTTCGAGTAGCCCTCTACGAGCACCTCGAATGTCTTGCCGATGTCCTTGCGGTTCTGCTCTGCGCTCACCTCCGTCTGAAGGCTTATAAGCTCGTTGAGGCGTTCTATCTTCACCTCCTCCGGCACGTTGTCGGGCAAGTGCTTTGCGGCGTATGTGCCAGGGCGCTCCGAATACTTGAACATGAAAGCCGAGTCGAACTGGCACTCGCGCACCAGCGAGAGTGTCTCTGCGTGGTCCTCCGGCGTCTCGTCGTGATAGCCCACGAAGAGGTCGGTAGAGAGTCCGCAGCCAGGTATGATGCGGCGTATTGCCTCTACGCGCTCCAAGTACTGCTCGCGTGTGTACTTGCGGTTCATCAGCTTCAGTATCTTTGTCGAACCGCTCTGTGCCGGGAAGTGTATGTGCTTGCAGAGGTTTGGCTCTTCGGCGACGGCGTGCAGAATGTCGTCGGTCATGTCCTCAGGGTTGGACGTAGTGAAGCGCACGCGCATATCGGGCACGCTCTGCGCCACCTTGTGCAGCAGTTCTGCGAACGAGCAGCCGCCCTCGATGCGCTTTCCGGCAGGCGTCAGACCGTAGCTGTTCACGTTCTGTCCGAGCAGCGTCACCTCCTTGAAGCCACGGTCGTGCAGGTCGCGCACCTCGCGCAGGATGCTCTCCACGTCGCGCGAGCGTTCACGTCCGCGAGTGTAGGGCACGATGCAGTAGTGGCAGAAGTTGTTGCAGCCGCGCATGATGCTCACGAAGCCGCTCACGCGGTTGCCACCGATGCGCTGCGGCACAACGTCGCGGTAGGTCTCAGTGGTGCTCAGCTCGATGTTCATGGCGTTCTGTCCGTTCTCGCACTGCGCAATCATGTCCGGCAGATTGAGGTAGGAGTCGGGGCCGCAAACGAGGTTGGCGAAGTGGTTCTGTATGAGGTCTTCGCGCACACGCTCAGCCATGCAGCCGAGCACGCCGAGTATAAGCTCGCGTCCCTTCTTTTTCTCTGCGTGCAGAGTCTCAAGTCGTCCGTATATCTTGTTCTCTGCGTTCTCGCGGATAGAGCAGGTGTTGAGGAAGATGGCGTCAGCCTCTGCCTCGTTCTCGCACAGTTCGTAGCCTGCCATCTGCATGATTGAAGCCACGACTTCTGAGTCTGCCACGTTCATCTGGCAGCCGTATGTCTCGATAAAAAGTTTCTTCATTTATATAATTATGTATGTTTCAAGTGGATATAACGCTGCAAAGTTACGAAAAAAATAATAAATAGAGTTATAATTATTAGATAGTGAGATGCTTATAAATAATCTGTTGTGTTTTCTTATGAAATTATAAAAAATAAAAATACTGTTTGTGGTATTTGTTTTTAATTTGTACTTTTGACCAAAATATGATTTTGGTAACTGTATGAATAAAAAATAACTGAAAATGAAAAGACTACATGAATTATTTGGTTTCTCTTTTTATATAATTGGATTTATAACGTATGTCGTAGGAGTTAGTTGGATGATTTATATAGCTTGGATATTTTTTTCCTATTTGCTTTCAGTACTGTTTTTTTAATATATTCTCATAAGCAAGAGACAGGAAATTATAAACAAGCTTTTAAAAAATATTCAGGTGAATTATTTGTAATATTGGGTCCATTTATACTTTGGATAATATTTACAATTATTGATGCCATAATAAATTGATTTAGCAGAACTCAATGGTATATAGTTGCGTATATACAATAAAAACAATGCAAATTGTAAGAATAATTAGTATTTCTACAATTTGCATTGTTTTTATTGTTGTTAGCAAAGAATATTTTTAAAAAGACAGACTTAAAGTTTAAGCCTTTCCAAGAACTGCTTTGCAACCTCCCATATCACGATGCCTGCCGTCACGCTGACGTTCAGCGAGTGCTTTGTGCCGAACTGCGGTATCTCAAGACATCCGTCGGCGAGGTCTACCACCTCCTGGTGCACGCCTTTCACCTCGTTGCCGAACACCACGGCGTAGCGACGGTCGGTGTCCAACTGCAGGTTCTGCAGCTTAGTGGAGCCTTCCACCTGCTCTATTGAATAGACGAAAACGCCCTCTTTCTGCAGTTCTGCCACCGCCTCGGTAGCCGTCTCGAAGTAGCGCCAAGCCACGGAGTCCTCGCCTCCGAGTGCCGTCTTGTGAATCTCGGGGTGGGGCGGGGTAGCGGTGATGCCGCAGAGATAAACGGCTTCTATGCGGAAAGCGTCGGAGGAACGGAACACTGAGCCTACGTTGTGGAGCGAGCGCACGTCGTCGAGCACCACGATCAGTGGCAGCTTGTTAGCCTCGTGAAACTCGTCTACCGACAGACGCTGCATTTCTATTGTTCTGAGTTTGTGCATTATTCTTTGAGTATAATTTGTTTTGCAAAGTTACGAATAAATAAGTGAATAGTGTAAATATGGTGCTCAAACTGATTATTTTATATCAAAAATGTGGAATATTTGGGTATATTCGTCTTTATTTGTTGTTATTTTATTGTTTCATATCATTAAAAAGTGTACATTTGCAGTGCTTAAATATTTAATACTATTGGCATGGGACGTAATGTTTCGTGCAGTAATCACTTAAAAAACATAATGTTTATGAAAAAGATTATGATGACTTTGGCTACTCTCTTTGTAGCCGTGTGTGCAAGCGCTCAGGTGTATATCGGCGGCGGTGTTGGTTTTGCTAACACCAGCTATGACCACGACTCTAAGTTCAGCTGGAAGATTGCTCCAGAGATAGGTTTCCAGTTGGATAAGAAGTGGGATGCAGGCATCTCTTTAGGCTACTCAGGCGTTGAGGACAAGGAGAAGGTTTTTGAGGTTGCTCCGTACGTTCGTTACACAGCTTGCAGCGCAAAGATTGTTGACTTCTTCATTGAGGGTACCATTGGCTATGAGCATCACGACTTGCAGCATAGCTCGAGCGACTATGATGTTTGGGAAGTTGGTTTGAAGCCAGGTCTTAAGGTGAACCTCTCTAATCATGTGGCTTTTGTTACAAAGATTGGCTTCTTTGGCTATCAGCGTGTTGACGAGGCTAATACATGGGGTGTTAACTTGGACGGCAGAAACATTCTGTTCGGCATCAACTACAAGTTCTAACAGTAAAGTTCTAATAATATGAAATGGGTGCAGTTCTTCATTTGGTAAGAACTGCACCCATTTGTTTTTTTTGTGTGTCTGCACATAATGCTAAGTCGCACTACACTGATGCGCCAGTGGAATATCAGAGTAGTCTACGTCGTGTCAACCGAGTTCTTCGCACAATAGCTTCATTCCCTCGCTTGCTCCGCACTGGAAGTGCTTGAAGTTCTGTCTGCCTACGCCCATCGACGGTTCGGGGTCGATGAGATATACGGGCACTGAGGGTCGCACATAGTGGATAAGGCCCGCAGCGGGGTAGACGTTGAGCGATGTGCCTATAATCACGAAGATGTCGGCTTGCTCTGCAGCCTCCGCCGCAACGCTAATCATAGGCACCGACTCGCCGAAGAACACGATGAACGGGCGTTCGAGCGATCCGTCGCCGGCGAGTGTGCCGGGCTTCACCTCGCAGTTGTCCTCGGTCAGAGTGCGCTGATAGCGCGGGTCGTCGACGTCGCGTGAGGAGCACACCTTCGTCAGTTCGCCGTGCAGATGAATAACATTAGTGGAGCCTGCCTTCTCGTGCAGGTTGTCCACGTTCTGCGTGATGACCGTCACCTTATAGTCTTTCTCCAGCTCGTGAATGAGGCGGTGGCCCTCATTGGGCTGCGCTGCGTAGAGCTTTCGGCGCAGCATATTGTAGAAGTTGGTTACGAGTGTGGGGTCGGTAAGCCATCCCTCGTGCGACGCAACCTGGTCGACGGGGTAGTTCTCCCACAAGCCGTCGTTGCCGCGGAACGTCTTGAAACCCGATTCTACGGACATGCCGGCGCCAGTAAGAAATACTATGTGTTTCATGCGATTTCTGTTTTAGGGGTTATTCCGTAGCGGAGGCTTTCACATCCGCTACGGAGAGAGTCTGTTTACTGCTTCTTCAGCTGCAGTACGGCATTTCCGCTGCCGTCAGTCAGTTCTACGCAGCCTTCGCCGGCAGCCTTGTATCCCTTCACGCTTTCGAGTGCCTTCATAATCTTTTCTTCATACTCCATATTGGCGCAGAGCATCAGCGTTTTGCCTATCTCCGAGAAACTGATGGTCTGCTTTGCAGCATCCACCTTTGCCTTGCCGTTGATAGAGTTGCATCCGGCGCATCCGAATACGTTGTCCTTTGCGGTTTCGAAGCCGAGGGTGGGGCGGAACTCGGTCTTTGTGGTGTCGACAGCGGTGCCGTCTACGGTTACGATGTCCCACTCGCCGTTGAGGTCAACGGCTGCGTCTGTTGTCTTTGTTGCCGAGCAACTGCAGAGAGCAATTGCTGCGGCTATTATAGATATTTTCTTCATTGCTTTTGATTATTTTGGGAGCTTTAAGCCGCTCTTGGGCTGCGTTTAAGCCTTTCTAAGCCTTCTTAGACCTTCTTAAGCCTTTGCTAATGCTAATTCAAAATTCAAAATTATTACTTCAGCTTCCAAGTAGCACCGTCCTTGGTGTCCTTCACCTCGAAGCCAAGCTCAGCCAGCTCGTCGCGGATGCGGTCGCTGGTAGCCCAGTCCTTCGATGCCTTAGCCTTCGAACGGAGGTCGAGCACCATGTCTACAACCTTGCCGAAAGCCTCCTCGCGATTCGATGAAGAGCCGGCGTTGTCGGGGCGCAGACCGAGCAGGTCGAATGCGAAGAGGCGCATTGTCTCAGCCAGTTCGTTGAGGTCAGCCTCAGAGATGGTAGCCTTGTGGTCTACGAGCTTGTTCACTACGGAGCAAGCCTCGAAGAGATGAGCTATGACGAGCGGCGTAGCGAAGTCGTCGTTCATGGCGTCGTAGCACTTCTGGCGCAGCTCGCCCACCACCTTCTTCGTCTCTGCGTCGCTCTCAGCCGAAGCTGCGATGCGGTCGAGGTCGGCGATGCCGTTCATGAGCTTTTCAAGACCCTTCTGAGAAGCCTGCAGCGCCTCGTTGGAGAAGTCTACAGTGCCGCGATAGTGAGCCGAGAGGATGAAGAAGCGTATGGTCATCGGCGAGTAGGGCTGCTCAAGATTCTTGTTGTTGCCGGTGAAGAACTCCTCGAGCGTGATGAAGTTGCCGAGCGACTTGCCCATCTTCTGTCCGTTGATTGTGATCATGTTGTTGTGCATCCAGTAGTGCACCATCTGGTCGCCCTGCGAAGCCACAGCCTGCGCAATCTCGCACTCGTGGTGCGGGAACACGAGGTCCATTCCGCCGCCGTGGATGTCGAAGTGAGCACCCAGATACTTGCGGCCCATCGCCGTACACTCGCAGTGCCAGCCCGGGAAGCCGTCGCTCCAAGGGCTCGGCCAGCGCATTATATGTTCCGGCGACGCCTTCTTCCAGAGTGCGAAGTCTGCCTGGTTGCGCTTCTCGCCAACACCATCAAGAGCGCGCGAAGCGTCCTTCACGTCGTCGAGGTTGCGACCAGAGAGAATGCCGTAGTGGTGCTCCTCGTTGTACTTCTTCACGTCGAAGTAGACAGAGCCGTTGCTCTCGTATGCGAATCCGTTGTCGAGAATCTGCTGCACGAGCTGTTCCTGCTCGATGATGTGGCCCGTAGCGTGCGGCTCGATGCTTGGCGGCAGCACGTTGAGCGCCTCCATAGCTGCGTGGTAGCGGTTGGTGTAATACTGCGCAATCTCCATCGGTTCGAGCTGCTCCAGGCGAGCCTTCTTCTCTATCTTGTCGTCGCCTTCGTCGGCATCGTGCTCCAAGTGGCCCACGTCGGTGATGTTGCGCACGTAGCGCACCTTATAGCCGAGGTGCTTGAGGTAGCGGAAGAGAATGTCGAACGTGATAGCCGGGCGTGCATGACCCAGGTGTGGGTCGCCATAGACGGTAGGTCCGCAGACGTACATGCCCACGTTAGGAGCGTGCAGCGGCTTGAACACTTCCTTGCGACGCGACAGCGTATTGTAAATCCAAAGTGCTTGTTCCATTATATTTTCGGTTTTGTTTTTTTTGATTATTCGTTGTTGTATAGAAGCGGTATGCACCTATTAATATGCAAATTTAGCAAATATAATTGAGAGAGATGGGATGTTTGCTGGCAAAAAGTTGTAAAAGCATGGTTGAAATGCTGGCAAAAAGTTGCAAAAGTATGGTTGAAATGCTGGAAAAAAGTTGCAGAAGCTTGGTTAATGCTGGCAACAAATCTCACCACCTCACCATCTCACCATCTCACCATCTCACCACCTCACCTCACACCATCTCTGCAATCTCCGCAAAATCGTCTACTATAGCATCTGCACCGGCTTCGATGAGGCTTTGGCGCGAGCCGTTGCCGTAGGTCACGCCGATGGTCATGCAGTGGGCGTTGCGACCCATGAGAATGTCGAAGTGGGTGTCGCCTACGACGACGGCATCCTCCGGCTGCAGGTTGTAGTGTTTCAGTGTCTTCAGCACGGGCTCAGGGTCGGGTTTGGCGTGGCGCACATCCTCTGCGGCAACAATCAGCGTGATGATGTCGTCGAGTGCGAAGGAGCGCAGGAAGTCGGCAGCCGACTTGTATCCGCGGCTCGTGGCGATGGTGAGTGTGCAACCTTTGGCGTGCAGCAGGCGCAGCGTTTCAGCCACGTGTGGGAACATAGGCACGCCAATCTCGCGGTTCACGTCTTCGAATATCTCGCGGTATGTGGCTGTACACTCCGCTGCCTTCTCCTTGTCCATCGGCTCGAGCACGGGAAACGCCTCCACGAGCGGCAGTCCGATTGTAGCGGCTATCTCCTCGTCGCTGTGCTGCGGTAGGTGCATAGCGTCGAAGGTGCGATGAAATGTGTTGAGTATGACGGGCTTCGTGTCAGCGATGGTGCCGTCGAAGTCGAGTATTACGATTTTCTTCATATTGCTTGTTTTATGTTTCTGCAAAGATATTAAATAAAAAGGACTCTGCCAAGCTCTTGGCAGAGTCCTTTTTATTTAATTATTTGTTTATGCGGAGCGTTTAGAAGTTGCCCTTGTTAGCATTATCCCACCAGAGGTGTGTGCCGCCCTTATCGCCAGAGATACCCTTCTTGCTGGTATTCTCCTTGTCGAGGAGTTCGATACCGCCCTTGATGCCTTCAGCGTTGGTGTCGTAAGCATTGCTGCTATAGATTACACGGCGAACGCCTTCCTGAGTGTCGACAGCACCATTGCTCTTGTTTACCAATGCTACGAAGAACTTCGGATAGCCTGTGCGACGCTGCTCAGCCCAACCTTCGTTAGAGAGTGGGAAGAGAGCGATGTACTTCTGTGTCTGGATGCGTGCGAGCTGGTCTTCCTTGCTTGCAGCGTCGTCCCACTTCACACCGAGTGTGTTCACAGCTGCACAGTTGTGTTCGCTGTTGCCTGGGTCAACATAATCAGCCTGACCAGTTGTGCCGTTGATGTAAGCGTCGATATCAGCATCGCTGATGTTCTCTATGCCAGCGAACGATCCCTTATAAGCAAGCTCGTTCTTGATAGAGAGACGGATGCCCTGCTCGTAGAGATCCTTCACGCTTGTACCACCGATGTTCCAGCGCAGCTTAGCCTCAGCGAGGAGGAAGTAAGCCTCGGCAGCCTTGAAGATAGGCAGCGGAGTGTTGTATGAGCCAACCCACTGCGACATCTTGTAGCCGTACGAGCCATCAGAGCCCTTCTGAGGCATGCCGCTTGCGTAGCGTATGCCGCAGTAAACAGAGTTCTTAGGTGTTACTTCGCCCTTCTCGTTCTTAATCTCGTCAGCGTTCTTTGTCATGTAGAGAGGCAGACGTGGGTCGTTCATACCCACCATAAGCGTTACGAGGTTGGCGTTCATGCCGCAGTCCTGCCAGTCGAACATGCGCTTCAGCTCGTTGCTCTGGTCCTTGATGACGATGTCCTTGCCTGAAACGGCGAGGGTGTTGGCAGCAGCAGCCGTAGCGATAGCCTTGAGGTCGTAGCCGTCGGCAGCCATCTCGCTCTCGCGCTTAGAGAGGCGCAGCGCGATGCGCAGCTTCATGGTGTTTGCAATTTGCACCCAGATAGCAGGGTCGCCACCGCCCCATGTGTCGTATGTAGCGAGTGAAGCCTTCTCCTCTTCGCCCATAGCCTGCAGACCTGCGATAGCCTTGTCGAGGTCGTCGAGCATCTGCTCGTAGAGCTTCTGCTGACTATCGAAGCGATAAGTAGTCTCGCTCTCGGCGTTGATGATAGACGAGTAGGCGAGCGGTCCGTATGCGTCTGTAGCCTGCATTGTACCTACAGCCTGCACGATGCGCATTGTACCTGCTAATCCGGCTTTCGACTGCTTGTCGAGGTTGGCAATGTTGCGGCGTGTGTTGTTAAAGATGTGCAGATAATAGTTCTCGTACATACCGCCACTGTGTCCGCGATTCTCACCCATATCGCAGTTGGTGAAGTTGCCGTGAGGTGTCTGGAAATAGCCACCATAGAGGTCGATGGTGAGGTTGGTCCAGAACTGGAACATGTTCTGATGAGGTGCATAGCAATAGTTCATTGCCTCGGCACACTGTGCAGAGAATGGTAAGTCGGCTGGATCTACCTGCGTTTTGTTTGTATTTAAGTCTTCGAAGTTGTCTGTGCATGAGCTGAGCATTCCGCTACCCATCACAGCCAGTGCCAGCATTGATGACACCGCGAATATATTTCTCTTTTTCATAATTGCTTAGATTTTAAACGGTTGTAAAACTTTTTTTTACTCGCTCAAAAATAGTTAGAAGTTCAACTTCAGGTTCAGACCTAAGCTTCTTGAAGAAGGAAGGTTGAAGATGTCGACACCCTGCACACCGTTGCCAGTACCCATAGATACGTCCGGGTCGCAAGGAGCGTCCTTGTAGAAGAAGAAGAGATTGCGTGCGATGAGTGCAGCTGTGAGGTTCTTGCCGTTGCCGAAGAGGTTGCGGAAGGTGTAGCCGAGGCTAATCTCGCGCAGACGTACGTTCGTGCCCTTGTATACGTAGAACTCTGTAGCGTAAGAGTTGTTGAAGTTAGAAGAACCTGTTGTTGTGTACCATGCCTGCGGGTCGAAATCTACGCCGTCGATGGTCACCTTACCTGCGTTGCGTGCGTCGCCAGTGCGTTCTGATACGCCCCAGCCGTCGAGTGTAGCCTCAGTAGCTGAGAGCACTCTGCCGCCGAACTTACCGTCGATGAGGAACGACAATGTGAAGTCCTTGTAGTGGAACGTGTTGCTCCAACCGAAGTTCACCTTAGCGTTCATGTTGCCTGCATACTTCATCTCGTCAACGTTGTCGCCCATAAGGATAGGCTCGCCGTTTTCGTTCTTCATAGGCTTACCGTTCTCGTCGCGCTTGATCTGGCGTACGTAGAGGTCGCCGTAAGAGCCACCCTCGTTGAGCACTACCTTAGCACCCTGCCAAGAAGCGATGGTAAGACCGTTCTCCAAGCCCTCTACGAGCTCCTTAATCTTGTTCTCGTTGTAAGAGATGTTGAAGTTGGTAGACCAAGAGAAGTCGGGGTTGAACTGCTGGTGCCAGCCGATAGATGCCTCGAAGCCCTGGTTCTGCACGTTACCGGCGTTGACGTAACGGTTGCGCAAACCGCTCTCGTAAGGAGCTGATACTGAGAAGAACTGGTTCTTGGTGTTTGTCTTATAGTATGTAAGAGAGAAGTCGAGACGGTTGTTGAAGAATGTACCGTCGAAACCGAACTCGAGAGAGTGGGTCTTCTCTGGCTTCAATGTGCGGAACGCAGCCTTGTCGGGAGCTGAGATAGAGCCCGACTCGCCGAGAGTGTAGCGTGGGTTAGACATGTAGATAGGCACGTCGTTACCTACGATAGAGTAGCTGCCGCGGAACTTGAAGAGGTTCACCTGCTCGCCCATCGGCACGAGCTTGTTGAGCAGAACGCTGGCGCCTACTGACGGGTAGAAGAATGAGCAGCTTTCGGTGAATGCGAGAGCTGACGACCAGTCGTTACGTGCAGAGAGGTCGAGGAAGACAGCCTCCTTGAAGCCTACCTGAGCTGTTGCGAACACAGCGTTGAGGCGCTTTTCTGTTTCCATAGCGTCGCCGCTGCCCAGCTTGGACATGTTGCCGTAGAAGTTGTTCGGAGTGAAGATGTTCGGATAGTAGATGTTGCCGTCGCCCGGAGCCTTGAACTGTTCGCCCTCACCCCAGAGGTCTACGTGTGCGGTCTTGGTCTTGGTGAAGCTTGAGCCTGCTGTAGCTGTGAGTGCCCAGTCGCCCCAAGTGTGGTTGTAGTTGACGAGAACGTCGCCGTAGAGCTGGTCGCTGAAGTAGCGGTTGTTCTTCATGCGTCCCATCTTGTAGAGGTTGCCTACAGACGAAGCGTATGCGTTGTGGATGAACTGCTCTTCGCCGCGCTCGTAGCGCATACGTCCCTGGATGTTAACGTCGGGAGTGATGTCCCACTTGATAGAGCCACCGAACTCATAGCGGTTGCGCTTAGAGATAGGAGTCTGACGGTTGAGCATCCAGTACGGGTTGCCGAACTGCTGCAGCTCGGTATTGGTCCAGTTCTGTACGTTGCAGCCGCGTGTGGGGTCGTAAACCTCGTAGTTGTCCTTGTAGTAGTCCCAGTCGATGCCACGCGGAGCGAGGTAAGCACCGGTGAGCGGGTTCCAGAGGTAGCCGGCAGCTGCCTGGTTCTTCGAGTACTGGTTGCTGTACTTAGCCGAGAAGTCGACATAAACGTGGTCGAGCACCTTGAAGTCGACCTTCGAGTTGAGGTTGTGGCTGCGGTATGTGTTCTCCGGAGTCATGCCGTGAGAGAATACGTTACCGTAAGAGAAGTAAGCCTTGAAGTTCTCGCTACCGCCCGAGAGCGATACGGTGTTGTTGGTTGTGAAGCCAGTGCGGAAGAATTCCTTAGCGTAGTTCTTTGAAGCACTTGCGAGCTTGTCGCCCCAAGAGAATGTGCCGTCTGCGCCTGCTCCGTATGTATCCTGGAACTTAGGCAGAATCATCGGCATCTCCATTGTGGTGTTGCTCGATACGTTCACGCTCACCTTGCCTGCCATGCCCTGCTTTGTGGTGATCATGATGGCACCGTTGGCAGCCACTGCACCGTAGAGAGCTGAAGCGGCAGCACCCTTCAGAAGTGTGATAGAAGCGATATCGTCGGGGTTGATGGTAGACATAACGTCACCTGCGTCGCGCTCGCCACCGTAGTCGCTTGCTACCTGAGAGGTTGAGGTATTGGTCATTGTCGGCACACCGTCGATGACGATGAGCGGCTGGTTGCTACCAGAGATTGACTTGTTACCGCGGAACAAAATCTTTGAAGAACCGCCTGCACCGGTAGAGTTAGGTGTAATCTGCAGACCTGCGCTCTTGCCTTGCAGCGAGTTGATCATGTTGATTGATTTGATGTCGTTGACATCCTTTCCGCCTACGGTCTGTGCCGAGTAGGTAAGTGTCTCCGACTGACGCTTGATACCCATGGCTGTTACAACAACTTCGCCAAGACTCTCTGCGTTAGGAGAAAGAGAAACGTTGATAATTTTGCGGTTGCCAACCGTTTCCTCTGCATTTTTCATACCGACGTATTTGAATTCCAATACGTCTTTTGCATTGGTCTGAATAGTATAATTACCGTTCAGGTCAGTCATTGTTGCGTTCTTCGTGCCTTTTACAGACACGCTTACTCCAACAAGGGGTTCGCCCATTTCTTTGTCTTTAACGAGACCAGAAACTGTATGCGTCTGTGCATACGCCCCCGTCATAAATATTCCTATCAGGAACATTACGACTGTAAGAAATGATCTTTTCTGCATAGTCTTTAAGGGTTAGGTTAATAATTATAGTAGTTATAAAAAATATTTAAACTTTACACTTTGCAAATATAGATAATAGTCTGATACAGTGGTAGTTTGAATGTGTAATAAACGTTAAATTGTTTGGTATATTTTAGTATTTGTAAATGTTTGCGCAAACAATTTACATAATGTAGGTATGTATGTAGGTATGTAGGTGTGTATGTAAGCAGGTATGATATGCCTGCTTACATGTTTATGTTCTTCACGACGATAGCTATTGTCTTCATCATTACGTACTCTTCAGACAGATACATGAGTCCGTTGTAGGCGTTGCCTGTGCCCCACGAGTTCTTGGCTATGTAGTAGCGTTTGCCGTTCTCGTCGTGGGCTATGCCTATGAGCACCATGCAGTGGTCGTCGGTGGTGTGGTGGTTCTCGAACTCTATCTGTCGCTCCTTTTGCGTGTAGGGTCGCTGCTTGGTGAGTTCCGCCACGCCGCGCTTGAAGTCGAAGCCCGTTTCGCTTGTGTCGCCTTCCCAGCAGACGGGGTGTCCGGCTCGCAGCGAGCGTTCTATGCGCTTCATCATCACGTCGATGGGCACGTTGTAGTAGAGTTCGTTGCTGTAGTTGTCGGGCACTTCGAGCACGAACGCCTCGCCGAAGCTGTGGTGTGTGAAGCTTGTCATGGCTAAGTACTCGCCTCGCATACACACGCTGTGTGCGAACTCGAGCGGTGTGTATTCGGCTCCGAGCATGTACACCTTCTTGGGTAGTGCTCCGATGCGGTCGTCGAAGAGTCGTTCGGCGCGGTTTTTCAGCTCGCTCATGTTGCGTGAGGAGTTGGAGAGCATCACGAGTCGTTTCATCATCGACTGGTAGTTGATGTTGTGTGCGTTGTACGAGTCGTAGGGCATGATGCCGTATTCTTCGATGAGGCGCAGCAGCAGCGGTGCCGTTCCGCGCAGCGTCATGCGGTCGTAGCCTTTCGAAAGGAAGTGGAAACGTGCCTGTTCGCCGAGCTGATAGCGTGCAATGTAGTCGACCGAGAGGTTCACCGAGTCGCCCATCTGTATATGTTCGGTCTCGATGGTGGCGAGCATGGCATATGCCCAACAGAGCGAGCTGTGTCCCTGGTCTTTCACGGGCGTGTAGCCGAGGAGCACTTCGTTGGTGAAGTGCTTCTTCGAGGAGTTGAAGTTCTCGCGTTTCAGGTCGCAAGAGGTGATGGTTGCGAGTGTGACGAATAGTATAATGAGTTTGCGCATAGAATGTTTTTTGATGGTTGGGAGGTGTGTCAAAACTCCCTTATTCTAAAAAAAACACAAAGCCCTGACTTTCACAAGCCAGGGCTTTGCTATGT
>ENA-UEPI01000355-UEPI01000355.1-human-gut-metagenome-genome-assembly--contig:-NODE-355-length-36689-cov-4.502431_pt1 | contig 36689 bp, 28 predicted proteins | sample MGYA00242899_ERZ507914 | MGnify/ENA primary metagenome ERZ507914 (study PRJEB26167, sample SAMN06115442) | human gut metagenome | host: Homo sapiens | place: China:Chongqing | collected 2015-07-28...
TTTTTTGCGGGGGTAAAACAACTGAATCCGGCAGATGGCAGGAACCTGAACCGGGAATTTCCCGGCAAGGCGGACGGAACGGAAACACAGCGGATGGCATGGACGATCGAAAAACTCCTTTACCCGGAAGCGGATTTTCTTCTGGACCTTCACGGCGGAGACTGGAATGAAGAACTGGCCCCGTTGGTATTCTTTCCCTGTGGAGCCGGGCAAAAAGTGGAGCAGGAGACCCGCAGGGCGGCACAGGCTCTTTCGGTTTCCATGCGGGTCTGTTCAACGACCCGAAATGGATTGTACAGCTGGGCAGCACAAAAAGGGATCCCGGCTTTGCTGTTGGAGCGGGGCGGAAATGGCCGCTGGACTTCCGAAGAGGTGGATGCAGATCGCGAGGATGTACTCCGTCTGATGAACCATCTGGGAATAAGAAAAGAAGAGTTCGACGCCGTTTTGCAAACAGAGATTGCAAAAGCCGTCTACGAAGAAGCACCGGCGGATGGGTACTGGTTCCCGGAAGTCCGAGCCGGGCAGGAAGTATTAAAAGATGAACTGCTGGGCAGGTGGAAAAGCTCCGATGGAACGCAGAGCTGCGAAGTCCGTGCACGGTTTGCGGGGCGGGTTTTGTATGAGACCACGGCACTGGGAGTCCGCAGAAATGACCCACTCATTGCATATGGAACAGCATGAGCTTCCACAAAAACAAAAACAGGGTGCTGTTCAGAACATGAGGTCGCATTTAAGGCGATCCGGCGGCTGCATGGGGGATGTTTGTAAACAAGATCCTGGTATTTCGTAGAGAGCGAGTATAAAAATCAGATACAAGACCCAACTAAGGAAGGTACAGTCCGTGATGTCGAGCTGTACAGCAATTTCAAAACCATTGCCGAAAGTATTCCCGAAACGCCGGTCTTGCTGTATAATGATTCCGGACGGCCCGGCCAGGCAGGGCTTTGTAAAAACCATGACCGAAGCTGGTCTGCTGTAAATCATATCACACAAGGAGGTCTGTTTCATGAATCCGACGCTGCGAAAGGATGCCGATGCCATCATCGCATCCAGCCTGAACGCTGTCCTGCCGGACGAAGCTGTCCGCCGCGCATTGAAAGCCTTTGCGCCCAAGGGCGGCAGGGTGCTGCTGGTCGCAGCGGGCAAGGCCGCATGGCAGATGGCACACGCGGCGGTGGAAGCGCTGGGCCGTGTGGACGGCGGCGTGGTCGTGACCAAATACAAGCACGTCAGGGGCGAAATTCTGGGAGTAAATTGTTATGAAGCAGGCCATCCGGTGCCGGACGAGAACAGTTTTGCGGCCACCGAGAAGGCATTGGAGCTGGTGCGCGGCCTGGCGGCGGAGGATACCGTGCTGTTTCTGCTCTCCGGCGGAGGAAGTGCATTGTTTGAAAAGCCGCTGCTCCCCGGCACAGAATTGCAGGACATCACCGGCCAGCTTCTTGCCAGTGGCGCTGACATCGTGGAGATGAACACCATCCGCAAACGGCTTTCGGGCGTCAAGGGCGGGCGGTTCGCGCAGGCATGCGCCCCGGCTCAGGTGTTCAGCATCGTGCTGAGCGATATTCTGGGCGACCCGCTGGATATGATCGCCAGCGGCCCGGCGGTGCCGGACACCTCTACCTGCGCACAGGCGCTTGCCATTGCGGAGAAGTATCACCTGAAGCTCTCGGAACAGGCAAAAGCTCTTCTGGCGCAGGAAACGCCCAAGATGCTGGACAACGTGACGACCCGGATCACCGGCAGTGTGCGGGAGCTTTGCACCGCCGCCGCTGCCGCCTGCCGGGAGCTTGGCTATGAGCCCGTCCTGCTGACCGACCAGCTCTGCTGTGAAGCCCGGGAGGCGGGCGGCTTCCTTGGCTCCATCGTCCGGACCCACGCGGGGCAGGGAAAAAAGCTGGCCTACATCGCAGGCGGCGAGACGGTCGTCCACCTGACGGGCATGGGCCTCGGCGGACGGAATCAGGAGCTTGCCCTTGCAGCGGCTCCGGCTCTGGCCGGGCTGGATGCAGCAGTGTTCTCGGTGGGCAGTGACGGCACCGACGGCCCCACCGATGCTGCCGGCGGCTATGTGGATGGTGACACCCTCTCCGCACTGACCGCCAAGGGCTGGAATGTGTTCGACACTCTGCAGAACAACGACGCCTACCATGCACTGGAAGCTGTGGACGGCCTGATCATCACCGGCGCTACTGGCACGAATGTCAATGATGCTGCCGTGGCGCTGGTGGGGGAGGAGTAAAAATGTGATTCTGGTATGAAAGAGGGGATGGCTTCCATGTACGTCGATTGGGAATACTACAAAATTTTCTATTATGTGGCAAAGTATCAGAACTTTACGAAAGCGGCGCGGGTGCTGGGCAGCAACCAGCCCAACATCACCCACTCGATGAACCGGCTGGAAAGCCAGCTGAACTGTGTGCTCTTTACCCGCTCCAACCGGGGCGTCACCCTGACGCCGGAGGGCGAGATGCTCTACTCCCGCATCGCCTCGGCGGCGGTGCAGATACAGGACGCGGAGGAAGAGCTGAGCGCCAGCGCCACCCTCGAGCATGGCTCCATCAGCATCAGCGCGACGGAGACGGCGCTGAACATCTATCTGGCCGAGAAGCTGCGGACGTTCCACACCGAGTATCCCGGCATCCGGCTGCGCATCTCGAACCACTCCACGCCCCAGGCGGTGCAGGCTGTGAAGAACGGAGAAGTGGATTTTGCCGTCATCTCCACCCCGGCGGAAGTAGAACAGGGCCTGAAGATGGTGGAACTGAGACCGTTTTATGAGGTGCTGGTGGGCGGAAAGACCTTCACTGCACTGGCCAGCCGGCGCCTGACGCTGAAGGAACTGAGCTGCTATCCGCTCATCTCTCTCAGCGATGAGAGCATGACCCGGGGCTTCTACCGGCAGTTCTTCCTCGACCACGACGCCGTGCTCCGGCCCGACACCGAGGCCGCCACCACCGACCAGATGCTCACGCTGGTGAAAAGTGAGCTGGGCCTCGCCTTCGTGCCGGAACCGATGACGAAAGAGCTTCTGGCCCGCGGCGAGCTTGTCGAGCTGCATCTGCAGGAGATCATTCCCTCCCGCTCTATCTGCCTCGTCTACGACCATCACCGCCCGCTGAACACGGCGGCCCGGAAGTTCCAGCAGATGATCACCCAGACGACGGCACGGCATGCATGATGTTTTCCCATAAAGAAAGTGCCAGTGCACAAATCCTGTGCGCTGGCACTTTCTGGTTTTTTGTTACTTCTTACGCGGTTCGGTGCTTTCTTTCAGCTCCCGGTGCTCTTCCTGCAGCTCCTGTTTCAGGGCATGGTTGATCTCCCGCGTTTCCTGCCGGATCTCGGTCAGGTCTTTTTCGATGACGGGGTTCTCTTCCAGATCTTCCCGGATGAACATCAGCGCAAAGCTGACCAGCAGAAAGCCGCAGCAGATCCAGATGGCCCGGCCGCCCAGCAGCGCAGCGCTCCGGCTGCCGATGCCGGCCCCGATGGCAAACAGCAGGATGATGCCAAAGTACCGCAGCATCCGGTCCCTGGCCTGCGGTTCGTGGGTCTTGCGCCAGATGCACAACGCCTCCACGCCGCTGCGCAGGTCACCGATGCACATGGTGCTGGCAAAGGCGTAGCCGTTCACCTTGCGGAAAGCCTGCACCTGCATGGCGCAGGCAAACGAGACGATGGCGTTGGCCAGCAGGTTCTGCTCCTGCGGCAGAAAGCCCACGAGGAACAGCAGCAGCCCTTCGCCCAGCACCACCAGCTGCCGCCAGTGGAGCGTGCGCATCTCCCGGAAGCGCTCCCGCATTTTTTCGGCGGTGAGCACCCCCAGCGCAAAGGCGCACAACGGCACCAGATAATGCAGCACCCGCTCCCAGTTGCCATCCATCAGGTTGGCGCTGAGCAGCACGATATTGCCGGTCTGGGCGTTGGCAAACACTTTGCCCCGGAACAGGTAGGTATAGGCGTCCTGCAGGCCGCCGGACAGTGAAAGGAACACGGCGGTGAGAAAAGATTCGGACATTTGCCCGTGATGACTTGGTTTCATACATACACCCTCTTTACGCACCCCATTATAATGCATTTTTGCGGCGCGGTTGATATCAGTTTTACATGCCGGATATGTATGCGGCACGCAGAACCTCAAAACAGGGTGCAGGGTGCGGGCAGATCACACAAGCCCAGTCAGGGCCACCGCCAGCGGCAGGCTTTTTGCGGTGTGGGTCAGGGTTCGGTCACCACACGGTGTCCTCACCGTCGGCGCTGCGGGCGGCGGCCACGCGGCTGCGGCGGAACATGCTTTCCACCACGGCGCAATACTTGTCGGCCAGGCACACGATGAAGGCCTCGCGGCAGGTGGGCACATGGCGGAAGGTGAGCGGCCACATGTGGCTGGCGATGATGTCCTGCTCCTTTTTGGTGATGTGGAACACCCGCTGGGCGTTCACGCAGGCATAGCCCGGATGCGAAAAGCCGTGCATCTCGAACAGGCGGCGCAGGCCGTGGAAGGTGCTGTGCTTGTGCCAGTCGTAGAGGTAAAAGTCGTGCAGGAAAGCCCCCACCGCCAGCGAGGTCTCGTCGGCGTGCAGGTGCAGCCGCCGGTTGAGCCAGAAGCTCACCCGCACCACGTTCTTGCAGTGCTGGTAGGTGGTCACATCGCCGTGCTGGATAAACTCCCGCATGCGCTGCACCTGGGGGTTCTCATCGTATTGCTGCAAAATGGCATAAAGCTGTTCGTGTTCGGTCGTAGAAAGCTGCATGGGCGTTCTCCCCTTTCCGCCGTGAGGGCGGCAAAAAATGATCAGGAGCGGAGCTGCACCGGGTTGGAATTGCCGAAGTTTTCGGCCTGCGAGGGATTCTCCCGCTTCAGGGTCAGGTCCACCAGATACTGCTTGCCGTCGCCCAGTTCTTCCAGCTGGGCCAGCTTTGCGTTGGCAGACACCTCATCCGGGTACCACTGGATCAGGAAGAAGTTCTCGGCTTCCACACCGTAGTACAGCCACACGCCGTCGGCGCGCAGAAGGTCGTCGAGGTGGTCCACCTCTTCGCCGTCCGGCAGGCCGAGGCCCTCCTCGGCATACAGGTTCTCCGGCTCCACCTGGAGCATCTCGATCACCTGAATGGAGCTTTGCAGATATTCGTCCTGGGAAACGGCTTTATCCGACCGGGTCCAGCCGGTGAGAAAAGCCTGCATCAAAAGGTCGCGCACCTTGATGCGCGGCAGAGTGGGATCATCCATAACCATTGGTCGTTCCTTCTTCCTGTTTGTTTCCGCTGACCAATATACGGTTTTGGGCCGTGCAAGTCAACGGAATATTTGTGAATTTTTTGCAGGCACGCGAAAAACCGACGGCGTTTAACCGCCCATCTCCCCCGTGCCCAGATGGAAATCAAAGGTGTCATCCAGCCACTCGCGGGCAAGGGTCAGCCAGCGGCTGCGGTGGGCGCTGGGGTGGTTCACCTCGGCGGTGCTCAGGCTGGTGCCGTGGCAGCCCTTTTCAAACAGATGCGCCTCGCACGGCACCCCGGCCCGGTGCAGGGCGCTGACCAGCAGCAGGGTGTTCTCCACCGGGACCGTCTCGTCCTCCATGGTGTGCCAGACGAACACCGGCGGGGTGCGGGGCGTGATCTTGTCCTCCAGCGAGAACGCCTGCTGCGCCGCGGGGTCCTCCCCGGCCAGCTGCACAAAGCTGCCCCGGTGGGCGTACTGCCCGGCCGTGATCACCGGGTAACACAAAATCACCGCGTTGGGGCGAGGCTGCTCCGGCAGGCCCGGCACCGCCAGCACGGCCCCGGAAAGGGCCAGATGCCCGCCCGCCGAAAAGCCGCACACCGCGATCTTATCCGGCAGCACATGCCACTGGGCCGCATTCTGCCGCACAAGGCCGATGGCCGCCGCCAGCTGCCGCAGGGGCAGGCCGTGCGCTGCATCGTCCCCCACGGCGTAGCGCAGCACCGCCGTATGGTAGCCCGCTGCCGCAAACTGCAGGGCCACGGGGTCGCCCTCGCGGGCGCTCAGATGGCTGTAGCCGCCGCCCGGCACCACCAGCACCAGCGGCCGCTCCATGGCCTGCGGCATCGTCTCCACGCAGTCCCGCAGGTACACCGTCAGAAGCCCGCCGCCGGGCAGGTCCAGCTGTTCCAGCTGCATCACACATCCTCCTTATACACGCCGCAGCGGCCCTCCGGGTGAGCCGCGATGAATTCCGCACACAGGTCTGCGCACATCCGGCACAGCTCCGGGCAGGGCCGCTTTTTGTAGTAGTCCGCCGTGCGGGCCTCGGCCTTCGTGCCGCCGGAAGGGGCCGCCCCGGCCTTTGCCAGAAGTTCCCGGCAGATAATACTGTCCCCGCCGTTGCGGGCACGGTACAGCCGGGCTGCCTCCTGCACGAGGGCATACATCCGGGATTTGTCCTGGGGGTCCGCCGGGTCGGCGTAGACCAGGCTCAGCACCGTGACCACCCCGCAGAACGCGCCGCACACTTCCCGCATCCGGCCAATGCCTGCCCCGAACCCGGCGCTCATCCGCAGGGCCATCTCCTCGGAAAGCCCCAGCTGCGGCGCAAATGCCGCCACCACGCTCTGGCTGCAGTTATATCCTTTTAAAAAATAGGCGTAGGCTGCCTCGCCCTGTTTTGCCATGATTTCACATCCTTTGCGCTCCATTATAGCACAAACCGGGGCATTTTTAAACTTTTTATGAAAGCCCTTGATTTTTGCGGCAAAGCGGTGTATATTAGCACTCGAAAGTTATGAGTGCTAAGTATTCGACGGCAGTTTCTTGCGTCGAGTGCTTGCACTGAATCCAGATAAAAAAAGAGGTTTTGTACTATGGCCAAGAAAGAATTTCAGGCAGAGAGCAAAAAGCTGATGGATATGATGATCAACTCCATCTACACCAACAAGGAAATTTTCCTGCGCGAGCTGATCTCCAACGCTTCGGACGCCATCGACAAGCTGTATTATAAGAGCCTGACCGACACTTCCGTCGGCATGAACAAAGGCGATTTCCGCATCCTGCTCACCCGCGACAAGGACAGCCGCACCCTGACCATCTCCGATAACGGCATCGGCATGACCAAAGCGGAGCTGGAAGAGAACCTGGGCACCATCGCCCACTCCGGCTCCCTGGACTTCAAGCAGGACAACAAGGACGAGAACATCGACATCATCGGTCAGTTCGGTGTCGGCTTCTACTCCGCCTTTATGGTGGCCGACAAAGTGACGGTCATCTCCAAGGCTTACGGCTCCGACGAGGCCTGGCAGTGGGAGTCCAGCGGTGCTGACGGCTATGAGCTTGAGCCTGCCGAGAAGGAGACTGCCGGTACCGACATCATCCTCCACATCAAGCCCGACACGGAGACCGACAACTACGACAGCTTCCTCGACGAGTACGGCATCGTGGCCATCGTCAAGAAGTACAGCGACTATGTGCGCTACCCCATCCAGATGGAGCGCGAAAAGAGCCGTCAGAAGCCCGAACCCGACCCCAAGCCCGACGACTACAAGCCCGAGTGGGAGACCTACACCGAGCTGGAAACTCTGAACAGCATGGTGCCTATCTGGAAGAAGCAGAAGAGCGAAGTCACCGACGAGGAGTATGCAAACTTCTACAAGGATAAGTTCAGCGACTACGCCGACCCCGCCCGCGTCATCGTGAGCCGCACCGAGGGTACCGCGAACTATAGCGCCCTGCTCTTCGTGCCCAGCCACCGCCCCTATGACTTCTACACCAAGGACTACGAAAAGGGTCTGGCTCTGTACGCATCCGGCGTCCTCATCATGGAGAAGTGCGCCGACCTGCTGCCCGACTACTTCAGCTTTGTCAAAGGCATCGTGGACAGTCAGGACCTGAGCCTGAACATCAGCCGTGAGATGCTGCAGAAGGACAATCAGCTCAAGCTCATCCACAACGCTCTGGAAAAGAAGATCAAGAACGAGCTCCACGCCATGCTGGCCAACGACCGCGAGAAGTATGAGAGCTTCTGGAAGGAGTTTGGCCGTCAGCTGAAGTTCGGCGCATACTCCGACTACGGGATGCATGCCGAGCTGCTGCGCGACCTGCTGCTGTTCTGGTCTGCCAAGGAGCAGAAGATGGTCACTCTGCAGGAGTACGTGGACAAGATGCCCGCCGAGCAGAAGTACATCTACTTCGCCGCCGGCGACTCCACCGACCGTCTGGCAAAGCTGCCTGCCGCTGAGCTGGTCATGGACAAGGGCTATGACGTCCTGCTCCTGACCGAGGATGTGGATGAGTTCTGCCTGCAGATCATGCGCACCTACCCCCGCAAGGATGCCGAGGGCAAGGACGGCACCGTCGAGTTCAAGAACGTCAACAGCGGCGATCTGGGCCTCGAGACCGAGGACGAGAAGAAGGCCGCCGAAGAGGCTACCACCGCCAACAAGGCTCTGTTTGACGCCATGAAGGACGCTCTGGACGGCAAGGTCAAGGAGGTCAAAGTCTCCACCCGCCTGAAGGACCACCCCGTCTGCCTGTCCGCCGACGGCCCGCTGTCCATCGAGATGGAGAAGGTGCTCTCCAAGCAGCCCGGCAGTGAGGGCGTCAAGAGCGACAAGGTGCTGGAGCTGAACGTCAACCACCCCGTCTTCGCTGTGCTGAAAGCCGCACAGGAGGCTGGCGACACCGAGAAGCTCAAGAAGTACAGCGCTCTGCTCTACGCACAGGCACAGCTCATCGAGGGCCTGCCCGTGGATGACCCCGCCGCTTACGCCGAGGCCGTCTGCAGCCTGATGCAGTGATTTTTCCCTGTGTTCCCGGGCCGGAGGGCGCTGCTCCCTCGCCTTCCGCCTGACATCATAATTTTCTTCCCTTAACAAGAAGGCCGCGCTCCGCCGGAAAAGTGGAGCGCGGCCTTTTCCTTTGCACTGCCTGCCGCAGTAAGGTTTCTCCATATCGCGGCCCGCTCCCCCGCCGGGACGCGGCAGCGGGAAGTTTCGGCGCAGTTACACAATGCTTTCCCGGTTTCGAAAAAACTTTTGTCTCAGTTGTAATTTATCCGAGATTTTTATTTTGCATCCCCGCCGGACATCCCCGGAGGGGATTTTTTGCAACTTTTCATTGAGATGCAACAATAACACATGGTTTTTTCCGGACAAATCCTTTACTATAGGATTAGAAGCGGGCTGTATCGCCCACACGAAATAAAAAAGTATCTGTCTGTCAGGAGGAAGATTCCATGATGAAGTCCATTCCCGTATGGAAGCAGGAGCTGTCCGACGGCGTCCACGCCGCGCGCCTCGCCTCCCTGTATTGCTGTGCTCCCGCCGAGACGGCCTCTGAAGCCGCCCGTTACGCCGCCGTGCTGGACGGGCTGGAAAAGACCTTCGGCTCCCACGCTGAGGCCGGCCTTTACAGCGCACCGGGCCGCACCGAGATCGGCGGCAACCACACCGACCACCAGCATGGCCGGGTGCTGGCCGGCAGCGTGAACATCGACATGATCGCCGCCGCAGCCCCCAACGACAAGAACCAGCTCCGCGTCCAGAGCGAGGGCTATGATCTGTGCGTCATTGATCTGAATGACCTCGAGGCCCGCAAGGAAGAGGAGAACACCACCGCCGCCCTGCTGCGCGGCGAGTGCGCCGCCTTCACCCAGCGGGGCGCAAAGCTGGCCGGTCTGGACGTCTACGTCTCTTCCAACGTGCCGAAGGGCAGCGGCGTTTCCTCTTCTGCCGCCTTTGAGGTGCTCATCGGCGTCATCCTGAACGACTGCTTCATGGCCGAGAAGGTCTCCCCCATCGCCATCGCGCAGATCGGCCAGTGGGCTGAGAACGTCTACTTCGGCAAGCCCTGCGGCCTGATGGACCAGATGGCTTCCAGCGTGGGCAACATCATCACCATCGACTTCGCCAGCCCCGCAAAGCCCGTGGTGGAGCCTGTGGCGGTGGACTTCTCCAAGGCCGGTCTGGCCCTCTGCATCCTCGACTCCGGCGCAGACCACGCCGACCTGACCGACGAGTACGCCGCCATCCCGGCTGAGTGCCGCGCCGTGGCCGCTGTCTGCGGCGGCGAGGTGCTGCGGGATGTGCCGTTCGAGACCTTCCTTGCAAAGCTGCCCGAGTGCCGCAGGCAGTGCGGCGACCGCGCCGTCCTCCGCGCCTTCCACGTCTACGCCGACAACGACCGTGTGGCAAAGCAGGTGGCCGCACTCCACGATGGCGACTTCGACACCTTCCTCTGCCTCGTGAACGAGTCCGGCCGCAGCAGCTGGGAGTATCTGCAGAACGTCATCCCCGCAGGCTACAAGGAGCATCAGGAAGTGGGCGTGACCATCGCTGCCGCCAAGCATCTGCTGGGCGATAAGGGCGCTGTCCGCGTCCACGGCGGCGGTTTCGCCGGCACGGTGCAGGCTTTCGTGCCTGTGGAGATGCTGGATGAGTTCAAGGCCGGTATGGAAGCCATCCTCGGCGAGGGCCGCTGCCACGTCCTGTCCATCCGTCCGGAGGGAGGCGCTGTCCTATGATCTCCACTGCCATCCAGCAGCTCGTCAACTACGGTCTGGACACCGGCCTCATCCTGCCTGACGACGAGATCTACATCCGCAACCAGCTGCTCATGACCATGCAGCTCGACAGCTTCACGGAGCCGGAGGGCGACGTCTGCTACGCCGACCTCGAGAGCATCCTGAAAACGCTGGTGGACGATGCCGCAGCCCGGGGCGTCTGCGACGACAGCCCCACGGCCCGCGACCTCTTCGACACCCGGCTCATGGGTGTGCTGACGCCCCGCCCCAGCATCGTCCGCGCCAACTTCGAAGAGCGGTACGAGACCGACGGCCCCCAGGCCGCCACCGACTGGTTCTACAAGTTCAGCCAGGACACCGATTACATCCGCCGCTACCGCATCAAGCGGGACGTCAAGTGGGTCACCAAGACCCCCTACGGCGACCTCGATATCACCATCAACCTGTCGAAGCCCGAAAAAGACCCCAAAGCCATCGCAGCCGCAAAGCTGGCTCCTCAGAGCGCCTACCCCAAGTGCCAGCTCTGCGTGGAGAACGAGGGCTATGCCGGCCGGCTGAACCATCCCGCCCGGGAAAATCACCGCATCATCCCGCTGACCATCAACGACAGTGCGTGGAATTTCCAGTACAGCCCCTATGTCTACTACAATGAGCACTGCATCGTCTTTAACAGCCAGCACACCCCCATGAAGATCGAGCGTGCCACCTTCCGCAAGCTGCTGGACTTCGTGGCCCTCTTCCCCCACTACTTCGTGGGCAGCAACGCCGACCTGCCCATCGTGGGCGGCAGCATCCTGAGCCACGACCACTTCCAGGGCGGCCACTACGAGTTCGCCATGGCCAAAGCTCCCATCGAGAAGAAGTGGGTCTTCCCCGGCTTTGAGGACGTGGACGCCGGCATCGTCCACTGGCCCATGAGTTGCATCCGCCTCACCTGTGCCGACGACGAGCGCCTTGTGGAGCTGGCCGATCAGATCTTGACCGCATGGCGGGGCTACACCGACGAGAGCTGCTTTGTCTACGCCGAGACCGACGGCGAGCCCCACAACACCATCACCCCCATCGCCCGGATGCGGGACGGCAGGTACCAGCTGGATCTGGTGCTGCGCAACAACATCACCACGCCGGAGCATCCGCTGGGCGTCTATCACCCCCACGCAAAGCTCCACCACATCAAAAAGGAGAACATCGGCCTCATCGAGGTCATGGGTCTGGCCGTTCTGCCCAGCCGCCTGAAAGCCGAGATGGCCGATGTGGAAGCCGCCCTCGCGGCCCGCACCCCCGCCGCTGCGTACGGCGAGAACATCCAGAAGCACGCCGAGTGGGCGATGGACATCCTCGCCCGCCATCCGGAGCTGAACGCCGAAAATGTCCGCACCATCGTGCAGGACGAGATCGGCCATGTCTTTGCCGAAGTCCTCGCAGACGCCGGCGTCTACAAGATGGACACGGCAGGCCGCGCAGGCTTTGAGCGATTCTTAGCAAGTATCTGAGCATAAAAAGGAATGCCTCCCCGGCGGGGAGGCATTCCTTTTTCGTTTATTGTTTGCCCAGCTGCCAGAACGCAACGGCGCTGGCGGCAGCGACATTCAGCGAATCCACGCCGTGGGACATGGGGATCCTGACCGTGTAGTCGCAGGAAGCGATGGTGCCGGCGGCGAGGCCGTCGCCCTCGGTGCCAAGCACGATGGCAAGCTTCGGCTCTTTTGCAAGCTGCTCGTCGTCGATGCTCACCGAGCGGTCGCTGAGGGCCATCGCGGCGGTCTTGAAGCCGAGGGAATGGAGGATGTCCATCCCCTTCTCCGGCCAGTCTGCCGGGGTCTCGCCCAGCTGCCCCCAGGGCACCTGGAACACCGTACCCATGCTGACGCGGACGGCGCGGCGGCAGAGCGGGTCGCAGCAGGAAGGGTTGATGAGGACAGCGTCCATGTTCAGCGCCGCCGCCGAGCGGAAGATGGCCCCCACATTGGTGGAGTCCACGATGCCCTCCAGCACGGCCACACGGCGGGCGTTTTTGCAGAGCTCTTCCACCGGGCGGGGTGCCGGGCGGCGGAAGGCGCAGAGGACGCCCCGGGTCAGCTCAAAGCCGGTGAGCTCTGCCAGCATCTCTCGATCTGCCGTGTACACCGGCGCGTCGCCGCAGCGGCTCAGGATGCCCGCTGCCGGGCCAGTGATCTGCTTGCGCTCCATCAGCAGGGACACGGGCTTGTAGCCTGCGTCCAGCGCCCGGTCGATGACCTTGGGGCTCTCGGCGATGAAGATGCCTTTCTCCGGCTCGAGGCGATTGCGCAGCTGGTTCTGGGTCAGCCGGGCATAAGGGTCCAGCTCCGGCGCATGGAAATCCGTGATCTCGATGATATTGGGCATACAGAAAGCCCCTCCTTCTCCTGAAAAGCTGTTTTATGTATTCTACCACAGTCTGCGCCGCATTGCAAAACAAAGCGCATCCTGCGATACCCGCCCGGAATCGTCATTATCTATAAAAAATATGGCGCAGTTTTTGACAAAACGCCGGTTTTGCGCTATAGTATGGCATGGAATTATTTTCTGGATAGAAGGAGGAGCTTTTATGCCATCTCTCAAACCTCACGGACAGATGTCCGAAGCTTTTATCACCGCTCTGTTTCTCTCCGTCTCGGGCGGCTTACAGGATGTTTATACCTATTTATACCGCGGCAAGGTCTTCGCCAACGCCCAGACCGGCAACATCGTGCTGATGGCCGTCAAGCTGTTTGCGGGCGAGTGGGGCGAGACACTGCGCTACCTGATGCCCCTTTGCGCCTTTGCGCTGGGCATTTTTGTGGCCGAGTTCATCCGCCTCAAGCTCAAGCGGATGCAGTGGCTCCACTGGCGTCAGCTGGTGGTGCTGTTCGAGATCCTGCTGCTCTTCGTCGTGGGCTTTTTGCCGCAGGAGCTGAATCTTCTGGCCAACTCCCTCGTCTCCTTCTCCTGCGCCATGCAGGTACAATCCTTCCGCAAGGTGAACGGCTATGCCTTCGCCAGCACCATGTGCATCGGCAATCTGCGCAGCGGCATGGATTCCCTCTGCGCATGGCTGGTGGGCGGCAGCACCAAAGCCTTCGGCAAGGCGCTTCACTACTTCGCCATCATCTTCCTGTTCGCGCTGGGTGCCGGCCTCGGCAGCCTTGCACTGGCCCCCATGGGCAGCCGGGCCATCTGGCTTTCCTGCCTGCTGCTCTTCATCAGCTTCTGCCTGATGTTCCTGAAAGAGGACATTGAGGAGCTGGAAGAATTTGAGCACCTGGAGCACGAGGAAGCCCTCAAAAAATAATTGCGCCGAAGCCTGTCGTATGCTATACTATAGGGTGTTTGTGTGACCCTCCGGCCCGCCGCACCACCAACGTGCCGGAGATGAAGTTGTAAGATCAGGAAGAGGAGCATTCCATGAAAAAAGGCTTTGACAACGCGAAATATCTTCAGATGCAGTCCCAGCACATCCGGGAGCGCATCGCACAGTTCGACAACAAGCTCTACCTCGAGTTTGGCGGCAAGCTGTTCGACGACTACCACGCCTCCCGCGTGCTGCCGGGCTTTGAGCCGGACTCCAAGCTGCAGATGCTGCTGCAGCTCAAGGAGCAGGCCGAGATCGTCATCGTCATCAGCGCGCAGGACATCATCAGCAGCAAGGTGCGCGGCGACTACGGCATCACCTACGACCTCGACGTTCTCCGCCTCATCGACGCCTTCCAGGGCATGGGCCTGTTCGTGGGCAGCGTCTGCGTGACCATGTACACCGCCGCCCCCGAGGTCGAAGCCTTTGAGCACAAGCTGAACAGCGTGGGCGTGCGCACCTTCCGCCACTATAAGATCCCCGGCTACCCCAACGACGTGGCCCGCATCGTCAGCGACGAGGGCTACGGCAAGAACGACTACATCGAGACCCAGCGTCCTCTCGTCGTCATCACGGCCCCCGGCCCCGGCAGCGGCAAGATGGCCACCTGCCTGTCCCAGCTCTACCACGAGCACAAGCGGGGCATCAAGGCCGGTTATGCCAAGTTCGAGACCTTCCCCATCTGGAACCTGCCCCTCAAGCACCCGGTCAACCTCGCCTACGAGGCCGCTACCGCCGACCTGAACGACGTGAACATGATCGACCCCTTCCATCTGGAGGCCTACGGCGTCACCACCGTCAACTACAACCGCGACATCGAGATCTTCCCGGTGGTCAACGCGATGTTCGAGCTCATCGCGGGCAAGAGCCCCTACAAGTCCCCCACGGACATGGGCGTGAACATGGCCGGCAACTGCATCGTGGACGACGAAGCCTGCCGCGAGGCCTCCCGCAACGAGATCATCCGCCGCTACTTCAAGGCTCTCTGCGACCACAAGACTGGCAAAAACGTGGACAGTGAGATCTTCAAGCTGGAGCTGCTGCTGAATCAGGCCGGTCTGGCTGTCGGCGACCGTGCCGTGGAAAAGCAGGCTCACGCCGTGGCCGAGCACACCGGCGGCGCACCCGCTGCCGCCATCGAGCTGCCGGACGGCAACGTCGTCACCGGCAAGAACGGTCCCCTGCTGGGCGCAGCCTCTTCTGCCCTGCTCAATGCCCTCAAGAAGCTGGCCGGCATCGACCATGAGATCGACCTGGTCTCCGCCCGCGCCATCGAGCCCATCCAGACCCTCAAGACCAACTACCTCGGCAGCCGGAATCCCCGCCTGCACACCGATGAGATCCTGATCGCGCTGTCCAGCTCTGCCGCCGAGAATGAGACGGCTGCTGTCGCTCTGCAGCAGCTCTCCAAGCTCAAGGGCTGCGACATGCACTCCACGGTCATCCTGTCCAGCGTGGATACGGACACCATCAAGCGTCTGGGGATGTACCTCACCTGCGAGCCCGCCTATGAGCAGGAAGACCGCAAGTATCACAAGAAATAAGCGCTCCGACGCATAAGAAAAGCCGCACCGTACAGCGAAAAACTGTACCGTGCGGCTTCTTTGTTTCTTCTGTAGTTTCTCAGGCGTGGGACAGGCTGGGCGCACCGCCCGCGATCTCCTCGGCGGTCAGCGGCTTTGCCTCGGCAGGGGCGTTCAGACGCTCCTTTGCTACGGCCAGCATCAGTTTGATGCGGTTCTCCTGATTGACCCTGGTGGCGCTGGGGTCATAGTCGATGGGGGTGATGTTGGCGCTGGGGTACATCGCGCGGATCTTGTTTACCATGCCCTTGCCCACGATGTGGTTCGGCAGGCAGCCAAAAGGCTGTGCGCAGACGATGTTGCCGTAACCGCCCTGTACCAGCTCGATCATCTCAGCCGTCAGCAGCCAGCCCTCGCCCATCTTGGCACCCAGCGAGATGATGCCCTCGGGCTTTTCCACCAGCTCCTTGAAGGGGCCGGGGGCGTAGAACCCGGCGTCGGCCTCGGCCTTGAGCATGGAGCGCTCCACGCTGTCCAGCCAGTTGAGCAGCTGGTCGGTACCCATCTTCATGGCCAGCTTGCCGCCGTAGAGGACATGGTCCTCGCCCATGTTGAAGATGCAGTACTGCACGAAGCCCATCAGACCCGGGAAGTTGACCTCGCAGTCCTGGCTCTCGAGGAACTTCTGCAGGTCGTTGTTGCCCAGCGGGCTGTACTTGACGTAGATCTCGCCCACGACGCCGACTTTGACCTTCGGCACACGGGTGACGGGAATGGACCTAAAGTCCTTTGCGATGAGGGGGAAGGTGTGCTTCATCTCACGGGAGGTGAAGCCCTTGCCCGCCAGCAGCACACGGCCCAGACGCTGGACCCAGAGGTCTACCATCTTATCGGCAGCGCCCTTCTCGTTCTCATACGGAGCGACCTGATTGCGCAGGGCGCAGAGCATATCGCCGTAGAACACGCTGGCGATGGCCCGGCGGGCCAGAGGCAGAGTCATCTGGAAGCCGCTGTCCTTCTCGAGACCCGAGAAGTTCAGGCTGGCCACCGGGATGTTCGGATAGCCTGCCTTGACCAGCGCCTTGCGGAGCAGGTGGATGTAGTTGGAGGCACGGCAGCCGCCGCCCGTCTGGGTGATGAGCAGGGCCGTGTGCTCGAGGTCGTACTTGCCGCTGTTCAGCGCGTCGAGGAACTGGCCGATGACCAGCAGGGCCGGATAGCAGGTGTCGTTGTGGACATATTTCAGGCCCAGCTGCGCCACAGCGCTGCCGCAGTTGCCAAGGATCTCGCACTTGTAGCCGTCGTAGCGCAGGGCGTATTCCAGCAGGCGGAACTGGGTGATGGCCATGTTGGGGATGAGGATGGTGTGAGTTTTCTTCATCTCCGGGGTGAATTTGGGGTAATTGTATTCCATAGGTTCCTCCTATGTTACTTCTTATCTTCGTCTCGCTCATCCAGCGCGGCGAACAGGCTGCGCAGGCGGATATTGACAGCACCCAGGTTTGTAATTTCGTCAATTTTCAGCTGGGTGTAGAGCTTGCCGCCCTCCTGCAGGATCTCGCGGGTCTCATCGGTGGTGATGGCGTCCACGCCGCAGCCGAAGGACACCAGCTGCACCAGGTCCATATCCTTCTGGGTGGTGCAGTACTTGGCGGCGGCATACAGGCGGCTGTGGTAGGTCCACTGGTTCAGCACGCTGGTGGGGAACTTCTCCACGCGGTTGGAGATGCTGTCCTCGGTGACCACCGCCGCGCCGTGGTGGGTGATGAGGTGGTCGATGCCGTGGTTGATCTCCGGGTCCACATGGTAGGGGCGTCCGGCCAGCACGATGATCCGCCTGCCCTGACGGCGGGCCTCATCTATGATCTCGCTGCCCTTGACCCGGATCTGTGCCATGTGGGCTTCATACTCGGCATAGGCGGCGTTGGCAGCCTCCTGCACTTCCTTCTCGGAGATGCCGCCGAAATACTTGGGCAGCACGTCCTTCGCCATCTTGTGGACGAAATCCTTCGGACGGTGGATGCCGACATAGTCGTAGATGAACTTCTGGCCTTCCAGCTCCGGGCAGTTGCCGGCGAGGACTTCGGGATAGTAGGCCACGACGGGGCAGTTGTAGTGGTTGTCGCCCAGACCCTCGTCGATATTGTAGGTCAGGCAGGGGTAGAAGATGGCGTCCAGATGCATCTGGGTCAGGGCCTTGATGTGGCCATGGCTGAGCTTGGCCGGGAAGCAGGCGGTGTCGCTGGGGATGGTAGCCTGACCGGCCAGATAGAGGCCGCGGCTGGACACCGGGCTGGTGTGGATGGCAAAGCCCAGCTTGGTCCAGAAGGCGTGCCAGAACGGCAGCAGCTCGTACATATTCAGGCAGAGCGGGATGCCGATGGAGCCGCGCTTACCGGCCACGGGCTTATAGCTGGCCAGAAGCTGCTGCTTGTAGGCATAGAGGTTGAGGCTGTTGTCCTCGCTCTTGCCGGTGACGGGCTTGTCGCAGCGGTTTCCGGAGATGAACTTGCGGCCATCGGCGAAGGTGTTGACGGTGAGCTGGCAGTGGTTGCCGCAGCCGCCGCACTTGACGCTGACGACTTTCTGGTCGAAGTTCTCCAGCTCTTCCTCGCTCATCATGGCGGAGGTGGTCTGGCCGTTCTTGCGGCACTGGCGCAGGCCGAAGAGGGCCGCACCGTAAGCTCCCATCAGACCGGCGATGTCGGGGCGGATGACCTCGACGCCCATCTCCTTCTCGAAGGCGCGGAGGACGGCCTCATTGTAGAACGTACCGCCCTGCACGACGATCTTCCGGCCCAACTCTTCGGGGCTGGACGCACGAATGACCTTGTACAGTGCGTTCTTGACGACGCTGATGGACAGGCCCGCCGAGATATTCTCGATGGACGCGCCGTCCTTCTGGGCCTGCTTGACCGAGCTGTTCATAAAGACGGTGCAGCGGCTGCCCAGGTCCACGGGGCGGTCGGCGAAGAGGCCGAGGGCTGCGAACTCCTTGACGTCGTAGCCCAGTGCCTGCGCGAAGGTCTGCAAAAAGCTGCCGCAGCCGGAAGAGCAGGCTTCGTTCAGGAAGATGTTGCTGATGGCACCATCCTCGATCTTGAAGCACTTCATGTCCTGACCGCCGATGTCGATGATGAAGTCCACATCCGGCATGAAGTATTTTGCTGCCGTGAAGTGGGCCACGGTCTCCACGAGGCCGAAGTCGCAACGGAAGGCGTTCTTGACCAGCTCTTCGCCGTAGCCGGTGGTGGTCACGCTGGCCACCTTGAGGCCGGGGTGCTCTTTATAAATTTTCAGCAGCTGCTGCCGGATAAGGGGCAGCGGGTTGCCGAGGTTCGGCTGATAGTTGGTGTAGAGGATCTGGCTCTGCTCGTCCACGACCACCAGCTTGACGGTAGTGGAGCCGGAGTCGATGCCGATATGCACCGGACCGCACTGGGCGCCGAACGCCACCCGCGGCACGCTGTGGGACATATGGCGGGCATGGAATGCCTCGTACTCCTCCTTGCTGGCGAAGAGGGGCGGCTCGCTGGCGTAGGTCGCCGTGGCGGCGTACTCATCCAGCGCAGCGGCCACGTCCGGGAGGACGAACTCCTTGTCGGCGTAGAGGGCAGCGCCCAGCGCGACGTAGAGCAGGCTGTTCTCGGGGCAGGTACCGGTGACGCCCAGTGCCTCGTCGAAGCTCTTGCGCAGCACGGTGCTGAAGGTCAGCGGACCGCCCAGATAGAGGATATTGCCCTGGATGGGGCGTCCCTGTGCCAGACCGGCGATGGTCTGGTTGACCACGGCCTTGTAGATGCTGGCCGCGATGTCCTCGGTCTTTGCGCCCTGATTGATGAGGGGCTGCACATCGCTCTTGGCGAAAACGCCGCAGCGGGATGCGATGGTGTAAGTACGGGTGGCCTGTTCGGCCGCCTTGTTCATCTCATCGGCACTCATCTTGAGCAGCGTCGCCATCTGGTCGATGAAAGCGCCCGTGCCGCCGGCGCAGCTGCCGTTCATGCGGACTTCGGTGCCGTTGGTCAGGAACAGGATCTTTGCATCCTCACCGCCCAGCTCGATGACGCAGTCCGTCGCAGGGACGAACTTTTTGACCGCCACGCGGGTGGAGAACACCTCCTGCACGAAAGGCACGCCGCAGCTGTCGGCCAAGCCCATGCCGGCGGAGCCGGAGATGCTGAGCAGCGCTTTCCGGCCATGCAGCTGCTCTGCGTCGATGCGGTGCAGCAGCTCCTGCGCCTTTTCCAGAATGTGGCTGTAGTGGCGCTCATACGTCGAATATAAAAGGGTATCGTTTTCATCCAGCACCACGCATTTGATGGTAGTGCTGCCGATGTCAAGACCTACTCTCACAGTTGTTTTTCCTCCTGAAGGACAATGCACTCTCCCTCTGCACACAGGACTCTCCGGCCCGGGCAGAAGTTGTTTGCTAACGAATCAAATCTCAGACTCGCATACATGCGTATTATAAACCAAATCCGGCTGACAATCAATCATTCGGGATTATTTTACACCTTAGAAACAGTAAAATCACCTTTCAAAGTTAAACATTTTGTTAATTTCGCAAACTTTTCTGTGAATTTCGGGCTGTTTCTGCTAAGATTCTTTACCGTCTGTCAATTTTTCCGCTCTCTCCCCTGTCCCGCACACAAAGCAAAGGCATCTGCACTGCGCCGTCCCGGCCGCATTGCAGATGCCTTTTTGTCTCGTTCAATATCTCCGCAGCAGAAGGAGCTCCTGTGCCGCCCGGCTTGCGAACCGCGCTGCGCGGATGTCGTTCTCCTCGTCGGAGTGGAGTTCCATTTCCGGCGGGATGTCCTCGCAGGAGGCCAGCGGGAACACCACCTGCGCCCGGGTGCCGCCGCCCGGCCGGGCCGTCAGCATCAGCTTCCAGCCTGCACGGCGGCAGATGAGCTTGCAGATGCGGAGGCCCAGCTTTGCGCCGCTGAGGAAGCGGCGGTTGTTCTCGATGGGGTCTTCCTCCATCAGGCCGCAGCCGTTGTCCTCTACCCGGAGCGCGACGCCCGTCTTTTTCTGTTTCAGGCTCACCCACACCCTGCCGCCTGCATCGCAGGCCCGCAGCGCGTTGGAGATGAGGTGGAGCAGCAGCTGTTCGGCCTCATCGGGGACGCCCATGACGGCGCAGTGCTCGATGCCCCCGCTCTCCGCCGTGAGCGTTATTTCCAGCGACCGCCGGATGTCCGGGGCCAGACGGCCCGCTTTTTCCAGCAGACTGCACAGGACCAGAGGCTGCAGCTCGCGCAGCTCCTCATTTTCCAGCTGATAAAGTGTTATGGCATTGCGTACCGGGCGGTCCAGCCGGGCAGACTCTATCTGGATGTCTGAAAGTGCCTGCCGGGTGGGCAGGTCGGCCGACGCCAGCAGATGCATCTGCAGATACTCCCGGTTCTGGTCGATGATGCCAAGGGCATGGAAGCACACATCCCCAAACTCCTCCTGAGGGGAGGCTCCTGCTCCATCGTTTCGCCTGCGCATTCTGCTCTACCTCCGCGTCGTGTGGTCAGCACCTCACTGCTGACTCAGTCTACTTTCCAGCGCATAAAGCAGGCGGCCGATGGTCACCTTCCTGCGCTCTAAGCCATACTCTTTTCGAAAATCCCGCCATGTCTGGGTGCCGGTCTCGTCCAGCGTCTCCAGCAGCCGTCGGAGGGCGCTGTCCACAGCCGCCACGGTGAGACCGTATTCCTCCGCCACCGGCCCTAATATCTCCTTGCGGATGGCCAGACGGTGGTCGGAGCCCATCATCACCCGAAGCGCACCGGTCAGGTAGCGCTTGTTGGCGTCGCAGGTGCTCACGCCCCAGCTGCGATAGATGCGCTCGCAGCGTTTTTCCAGGCTCTCCGCCGGGCGGTGGGCCGGGGCGCGCAGCTCCTGCAGCATATCTTCCAGTGTGGCCTGACGGATGAGGTAGCATGCATCCTCCTGACTCAGGCTCTCCACTGCCGACTTCTCGTTGCGTCCGTCGTCCCGCAGAAGCACCAGAGGCTTGCGGGCAAGGCCGCGTATCCTGGGCAGGAACCGGATGCTGTCCATGTCCTCCAGCCTGCCGCCCAGCACCAGAACGTCCACATCGCCCTGCTCGAGCCGTTCCAGCAGCGGCCGGCTGCTGCGGTAGCCCGTGCAGCGGATGGCCGGGTTGCGCTCCTCGAGATAGCGTGTCCATACCCGCATCTCTCTGGGGTCATAGCTGGCCAGCGCTACGCGCCATATGACGTTCTGTTCCTCATAGCTCACACGACGCGCCTCCCTTCCTGCAGGTGTTCTGCCTGCTCCGCCTGCGGATACCAGCAGGAAATAACATCCTGCCACAGCTCCGGCTGGACCGAATTCTCATACAAAAACTGCAGCAGCCGTCCGCACTCCTCTTCCGGGGCCGGGACCCATGTACGGGCTGTGTCTGCCGGGTCGTCCGGAGCCTTTGTCCGGCTCACGGTCAGCCAGCAGCCCTGTCCCTCCGTCTCCAGAGAACAGGCAAGGGTATACGCCTCCTGATACGGTTCCAGCGTCGAAAATCTCCTCACCAACGGGACATCCTGTTTCATTCTGCATCCTCCTTGCCCCATCTGTCCGGCCCTTCCACTTATGCCGGACAAACTGCTTCATACTATCTTGTATAAAAGTGTATGGAGCGTCGAAAGGAGTTGCAACGACAAATTTGCGTCAGTTTTCGTCGAAATTTGGAACACTGAAAATATTAACATGGATACTGTCTCAAGAATACCATCAACCGCTCCAAAAATCAAGACACATCTGCCGCATCCTCCTGGTTTGGGACGCTTTTCCGCGCAGGATGCAACGCTTTTCCATCCTTCGGCAGAAAACACAGAACTTGGCACCCGTTACGACATAAATTGTTCATATTCTTCTGATAAAATCAAACAGATACTATGTTTCCCTCTCCGTCCACAAACGCCGGGCGGAATAGGCCAGCAGACACTTCCCCGTTCTGCTGCCGGAAAGGCAGGCCAATGCTTCAGCTTATCAATATCGAAAAGAAATACACCACCGGCGATCTGACACAGGCAGCGCTCAACGGGGTCAGTCTCAACCTGCGCGACAGCGAATTTGTCGCCATCCTCGGCCCCAGCGGCTCGGGCAAGACCACGCTGCTCAACATCATCGGCGGCCTCGACCGCTACGACAGCGGCGAGCTCATCATCAACGGCATCTCCACCCGCCGCTACACCGACCGGGACTGGGACTCCTACCGCAACCACACCGTCGGCTTCGTGTTCCAGAGCTATAACCTCATCCCCCACCAGACCGTCCTCGCCAACGTCGAACTGGCCCTGACCATCTCGGGCGTGTCGGGCGCTGAGCGCCGCCGCCGTGCCGCCGAGGCGCTGCGGCAGGTGGGTCTCGGGGATCAGCTCCACAAGCGCCCCACCGAGATGTCGGGCGGCCAGATGCAGCGCGTGGCCATCGCCCGCGCCCTCGTCAACAACCCCGACATCCTGCTGGCCGACGAGCCCACCGGCGCACTGGACAGCGAGACGAGCATCCAGGTCATGGAGCTGCTGAAGGATGTGGCAAAAGACCGCCTCGTGGTCATGGTCACGCACAACCCCGAACTGGCGGAGCAGTATGCCAACCGCATCGTCCGTCTGCGGGACGGCGCTGTCACCGACGATACCCGCCCCTTCGAGCCGGACGACACAAAGCTTGCCCCTCCCATCCATAAGAACATGGGCCGTTCGTCCATGTCGTGGCTCACCTCACTGGCCCTGAGCTTCAACAACCTGCGCACCAAAAAGGCCCGCACCCTGCTCACAGCCTTCGCGGGCAGCATCGGCATCATCGGCATCGCCCTCATCATCTCGCTGTCCACCGGCGTCAACGCCTACATCGCCGACATGGAGCGCTCCACTCTGAGCGAATATCCGCTGCAGATCCTGAGCAGCGGGGTGGACATCACGAGCTTTCTGTCCGCGGGCAGCAGCGGCGGCACCACAGCCACCGGCCTGCCCACCGACGAGGACGGCAATAAGGACACCTCCGGCGGCGTGGAGGGAATGGTCTCGGTCCGCCAGCTCATCACCAAGATGGTGTCGGGCCTGACGTCCAACGACCTCACTTCCTTAAAGAAATATCTCGACAGCGACGAGTCCACCATCGCGGATGACGCCACCTCCATCGAGTATTCCTATAGCGCCCAGCCCCAGATCTACCGGCAGGACGCCGACGGCAGCGTGCATCAGGTCAACCCGGACTCCACCCTCTCGATGCTGGGTCTGGGAAGCCCGGGTTCCGGCTCCACCTCCGTCACCAGCAGCCTGATGAACAGCGTGGGCAGCAACACCAGCGTCTTCTATCAGCTGCCCGCCAACAGCGACCTTTATAAGTCCCAGTACGAAGTCAAGGCCGGCCGCTGGCCCGAAAAGCCCACCGAATGTGTCGCCGTGCTGAGCAAATACGGCACTGTGACCGACTACGCCCTCTACTCCATGGGTCTGCGGGACTCCGCCGAGCTGGACAAGATGATCCAGCAGTTTGCCCAGAACCAGAACGTCGATGTCCCCAGCGATTTCCGCTCCTACAGCTACGACGAGCTGATGGGCCTGAAGTTCAAGCTGGTGAACAGCGCCGACACCTACGTCTACGACGACACCTACGGCATCTGGAAGAGCAAGGCCGACGACAAGGATTATATGCAGCAGCTGGTGGAGAACGGCGAGGACATCACCATCGTGGGCATCGTCCAGCCGGACTACACCGCCTCCGCTTCCATGCTCACCTCCGGCATCGCCTACCCTGCCTCCCTGACCGAGAAGGTCATGAAGGACGCTGCCGACAGCGACATCGTGAAGCAGCAGATGGCCGACCCCGCCACCAACGTCCTCACCGGCGAGAGCTTCGGCAAGGCCGAGAGCCTCCGCGACTTCGATTTGACCAGCCTCTTCTCCATCGACACCGACGCCCTCAAGAATGCCTTCTCTTTTGATGCCGACGCCCTCGACTTCGATTTGAACGGTGCCTTCGACCTCAGCAGCGGCAGTTTCGATTTGAGCAGCCTCATCGACTTCTCGGATTTTTCCCTCAACATCGACGAGCTGCCCGACATCGACCTCAGCGAAGCCCTCTCCGGGCTTGACCTCTCCGTCTCGCCGGAGGCTCTGCAGGACCTCGTGCAGAAGATCTTCAAGGACTATAAAAAGTATATCATCGGCAACGGCATCCTCAACTTCAAGAAGTGGAGCTTCTCTGCCTACCTCAAGACCGAGCGGTTCCAGAAGCTGCTGACCGAGTCCATGAAGGAACTGGTAGACCCGGACAAGCTGCAGGGCCAGCTTTCGGAGGCACTGCAGGCCACCATCCAGACCGTGATGGAGACCTACTCCGACCAAATCACAGAGGTGCTGAAAAGTCAGCTGGACGCTGCCATCCAGAAGGGCATCGTCACCTTCCAGGACCAGATACAGTCCCAGCTCAAGACGGCCATCCAGCAGAACATCGGCAAGCTGAGCAGCCAGATGGAGAACGCCATCAAGATCGACGCGTCGGCTTTCCAGAAGGCCATCCAGCTCAACATGACCGCCTCCGAGCTGACCGAGCTGATGCGCTCCACCCTCCGCTCCTCTTCCGCCACCTATGAGGCCAACCTGACGGCCTTCGGCTACGCGGACGAGGCCTCCCCCAGCCAGATCAAGATCTATCCGAAGGACTTCGCCAGCAAGGCCACCATCCTGGAAAAGCTGGATGCCTACAACGCCGGGATGTCTGCAAAGGGTGAAGACGAAAAGATGGTGCAGTACACCGACCTCGTGGGCACCCTGATGACCAGCGTGACCGAGATCGTGGACATGATAAGCAGCATGATGGTAGCCTTCGTCTCCATCTCGCTGGTCGTCTCCTCCATCATGATCGGCGTCATCACCTATATCAGCGTCCTCGAGCGCCGGAAGGAGATCGGCATCCTGCGCGCCATCGGCGCTTCCAAGCGGAACGTCTCCGAGGTGTTCAACGCAGAGACCTTCATCATCGGCCTCTGCTCGGGCGTCATGGGCATCGTCCTCAGCGAGATACTGCTCATCCCCGGAAACATCATCATCCAGAAAGTCTCCGGCACTTCGACCCTCGTTGCCTCCCTGCCCGTGGATGCAGCCCTCTTCCTCGTGGCACTGGCCACCCTGCTCACCATTCTGGCCGGCATCATCCCGGCCCGCGGCGCAGCCAAGTGCAACCCCGTCAAGGCCCTGCGCGCCGAGTAGACCCCAGCGATCTCATTCCCGGTATCCTTTCCGCTCCGGCGGCAGGGATACCGGGATTTTTTCGGCTTGTTTTTGCTCCGGCCCGTCGGTTCAGCTTGTATCCATCCTGCATAAGAACGCGCTTTTTTGCTCTAAAAGTTACAAAAGAGTACGGTCGTCCCGGGAGATTCTGACGTGTACCGGGAATTGCCGGAAATCCATTTGCTTTTCGCTCTGCGGGCAAATCAACCTGCACAAAGGAGGGTCGATTTGTTATGCAATTCTGCCAAAAGTGTTTCTGGGTTATTGATTTATTCCACAAATTATGCCATACTATAGTCACTGAAACCGTTCCCGACACCGTTCCCGAACAATTTCAGTAAAAGCCAAAACTTCGACCGAAAGAGAGGTGCTTCCCGGAATGCCGAACATGACCATCAAAGATATTGCCCGTCTGAGCGGCTGTTCCGTCAGCACCATCTCCCGCGTCATCAATGACCGGCCGGATGTGCGTCCCGAAACGAAGGAAAAGGTGCTCCAGATGATGCGGGAGTCGGGCTTCGTGCCAAACACCAACGCCCGGCAGCTGAAGATCCAGCAGTCCCGCAGCCTCGTCTTTGTGGTCAAGGGTACCCGGAACCTCTTCTTCTCGGACTTCCTCGTTCAGCTGCAGCGGGCCGCGACCCTCTACGGGTACAGCGGCATCGTCTCCTACCTGGACGAGAATGCCAACGAGATAGACGCCGCCCAAAAGATCCTGCGGGAGATAAAGCCCAAAGGCATGATATTCCTCGGCGGCAGCGTGGCGAACTTCCAGCAGGGCTTTGCGAATATCACCGTCCCCTCGGTGCTGACGACGCTGGTCTCCGACGAGCTGGATTTCCCGAACCTCTCGATGGTGGGCGTGGATGACCGGGCTGCGGCCCGCACCGCCGTCTCCCACCTTATCGCGCAGGGCCATCGAAAGATAGCAGTTCTCGGCGGTCCGACCACCAGCTACCCCAGTCGGATGCGCCGCCTCGGCGCACAGGATGCCATGGAGGATGCCGGGCTCACCTTTGACGACCGGCTCTACGGCCTGTCCAACTACGATTTCGAGTCTGCCTACCACGCCATGAACAGCCTGCTGGCCCGACGGGCCGAGTTCACCGCCCTGTTCGCCATGAGCGATGTCATCGCTTTCGGTGCCATCCGGGCGCTGGTGAGCGCCGGGTTCCGGGTGCCGGAAGATGTATCGGTCATCGGCTTCGACGGCATCTCGATGTCCCGCTACTGTGTGCCGGTGATGACCACCATTGTTCAGCCCGGCGAGCAGATCGCACTCCAGAGCATCGAGCTGCTGGTGCGGCAGATCGAGCATGGCGCCCCGGCCCAGAAGATCACCCTCCAGCCTGAGCTGCAGGTCGGTGAGAGCGTAAGGGCGGTCTGATTTATTTCGTCTCATTTCCGCTGCCAGGCGGAATGTGTATATCACATGATGAAGAAGGAGAACAATTATGAAAAAAATGATCTCTCGTCGTAATTTCCTGAAAGTCGCCGGCGCTTCTGCTGCGGCCCTCGGTCTGGCTGCCTGCGGCGGCTCCTCCAGCAGCACCGCTTCCTCTGCTGCCGGTTCTACCGCTGCTTCCAGCACCGCTGCAAAGGCAGACGGCAAGGTCTACTACCTGAACTTCAAGCCCGAGCAGGATCAGGCTTGGCAGGATCTGGCTAAGGTCTACACCGAGGAGACCGGCGTGCCCGTGACCGTGGTCACCGCTGCTTCCGGCCAGTACGAGACCACCCTGATGAGCGAGATGGAGAAGAGCGAGGCTCCCACCCTGTTCCAGGTGAACGGCCCTGTGGGTCTGGCAAACTGGAAGGATTACTGCTACGACCTGTCCGGCAGCCAGCTGTACGGTGAGCTGACCAGTGATTCCTTCGCACTGAAGGACGGCGACGCCGTTGCCGCGATCGCCTACGTTATCGAGACCTACGGCATCATCTACAACAAGGAGCTGCTGACCGCCGCTGGCTATACCCAGGATGACATCAAGGGCTTTGACGATCTGAAGAAGGTCGCTGACGACATCCAGGCTCGCAAGGCTGAGCTGGGCGTGGACGGTGCCTTTACCTCCGCTGGTATGGATGGTTCTTCTGACTGGCGTTTCAAGACCCACCTGGCCAACCTGCCCATCTACTACGAGTACAAGGCTGACGGCATCGGCTCCACCGACGCCATCAAGGGCACCTATCTGGACAACTACAAGCAGATCTGGGACCTGTACATCACCGACTCTACCTGCGACCCCAAGCTGCTGGCTTCCAAGACCGGCAACGACGCTGTGGCTGAGTTCGTGGGCAAGAAGGCCGTCTTCTACCAGAACGGCACCTGGGCCTACAGCGATGTGAAGGATCTGGGCGACGACAATCTGGGCATGCTGCCCATCTACATCGGCGCTGAGGGCGAGGAGAATCAGGGCCTGTGCACCGGCTCCGAGAACTTCTGGTGCGTCAACAACACCTCCTCCGATGAGGACATTCAGGCTACTCTGGACTTCCTGAACTGGTGTGTCACCTCCGACGAGGGTACTTCCGCTATGGCCGATGACATGGGCTTCGTCATCCCCTTCAAGGCCGCCAAGGACTCCACCAACCCCCTCATCGCCATCGCCAACGATTACGTTGCTGAGGGCAAGACCAGCGTGGACTGGTGCTTCTCCACCATGCCTTCCGAGGAGTGGAAGAACGGTGTCGGCTCTGCACTGACCGCTTACGCAGCAGGCACCGGCAGCTGGGACGATGTGGTCACCGCCTTTGTGGACGGCTGGGCCAAGGAGTACAAGCTGGCCAACGGCTAAGCCTTTGACCGGAGTTTTCCCTAAGAACTGAACCGGGAGGCGGGCGAAGAAGTTCGCCCGCCTCCCTTCTTTTTTGACAACCACTCCATCGCAGGAGGTATATCATGCAAAAAGCCATCAGCAAATATTGGCCGGTGTTTGTGCTGCCCACCCTGATTGCGTTCATCATCGGCTTCATCTGGCCCTTCATCTGGGGCACTTACCTGTCTTTCCAGCGGTTCACCACCGTGAGCAAGACCACCTTCGTGGGCATCCAGAACTACATCTCGGTATTCCAGGATTCCACCTTCCTCCATGCCTTTGGCTTTACGGCGGTCTTTACTGTGGTGAGCACCGTGCTCATCAACGTGTGTGCCTTTGCCATTGCACTGGTGCTCACCCGCGGCATCAAGGGCACCAACCTGTTCCGTACCGTGTACTTCATGCCCAACCTGATCGGCGGCATCCTGCTGGGCTACATCTGGCAGATCCTGCTCAACGGCGTGCTGGCCAACCTGCAGAAGCCCCTGCTGGCACTGGATGCCAAGGCCGGTTTCATCGGTCTGGTCATCCTGATGTGCTGGCAGCAGATCGGTTACATGATGATCATCTATGTGGCCGGCCTGCAGAGCGTACCCGGCGACCTGATCGAGGCGGCCAAGATCGACGGTGCCAACGACCGCGAGATCCTGTTCAAGATCAAGATCCCCATGGTCATGCCCAGTGTGACCATCTGCACCTTCCTCACCCTGACCAACAGCTTCAAGCTGTTCGACCAGAACGTGGCCCTGACCGCCGGTGAACCCGCCAACGCCAGTGAAATGCTGGCCCTGAACATCTACAACACCTTCTACGGCCGCTCCGGTGCCCAGTGGAAGGGCATTGGTCAGGCAAAGGCTGTGGTGTTCTTCCTGATCGTGGTGGTCATCTCGCTCATCCAGCTCCACTTTACCCGCTCCAAGGAGGTGCAGCAGTAATGCCTAAACAGAAAAAGATGTGGGATAACATCCTCACCGTCATCATGAGTGTGCTGTGCCTGCTGTGGATCTACCCCATCGTGCTGATCCTGCTGAACAGCCTGAAAAAAGAGGGCACCTTTACCACCTCCACGGTGTTCCAGCTGCCCACGAAGGAGACCTTTGCGGGCCTGTCCAACTACGTTTACGGCGTGACCAAGATGGGCTTTCTGTCCAGCCTGGGCTACAGCCTTCTGATCACCATTACCAGTGTGTTCCTGATCCTGCTGTGCTGCTCCATGACCGGCTGGTACCTGACCCGTGTGAACAACAAGCTCAGCAAGTTCATGAACCTGCTCATCGTGTTCTCCATGGTCGTGCCCTTCCAGATGGTCATGTTCACCCTGTCCAAGACCGCTGACCAGCTGAAGCTGAACACCCCCTGGAACATCTGCATCATCTACCTGGGCTTCGGTGCCGGTCTGGCCGTGTTCATGTTCACCGGCTTCATGAAGAGCGTGCCCATGGAGATCGAGGAAGCCGCCATGATCGACGGCTGCAACCCCATCCAGATCTTCTTCAAGATCGTGTTCCCCATCCTCAAGCCCACCATGATCTCCACCGCCATCCTTGAGACGATGTGGGTCTGGAACGACTACCTGCTGCCCACGCTGGTGCTGGACATCAAGAAGTACCGCACCATCCCCATGGCCATCCAGTATTTCCGCGGCGGCTATGGCCGCGTCGAGCTGGCCCCCATGATGGCCTGCATCATCATCGCCATCATCCCCATCATCATCCTTTACATGACCTGCCAGAAGTACATCATCGAAGGTGTCGTGGCAGGCGCTGTCAAGGGTTAAAACAAGGAGGTTCCAGCCATGCGTGCAAGCGGCATTCTGATGCCCGTCTTCAGCCTGCCGGGTCCTTACGGCATCGGCACGCTGGGAGATGAAGCCTTTGCCTTCGTCGATTTCCTTGCGGCCGCAAAGCAGACCTACTGGCAGATACTCCCCATCGGCCCTACGGGCTACGGGGACAGCCCCTACCAGAGCTTTTCTGCCTTTGCCGGCAACCCTTACTTTATCGATTTTCGTCTGTTGGCAGCGGACGGCCTCCTCACCGAGGCTGAGCTGCCCGCGCCCCAGCCGGTGGGGCCCGTCGATTAAGGTGCGCTCTACCAGCAGCGGCCCGTGGTGCTCCATAAAGCGGCTGACCGGCTGCTGGCTTCCCCTGCCCCGGCCTATGAGGCTTTCTGTGAAGCCCAGAGCGGCTGGCTCGAAGATTATGCCCTCTTCATGGCCGTCAAGGCCGAGCAGGGGCAGGCCGGTCTCGCCGACTGGCCCGATGATCTGCGCACCCGGGAGCCTGCGGCCCTCGCCGCCGCCAAAGAGCGGCTGGCCGCCGAGGTGGACTACTACAAGGCCGTGCAGTTCTTCTTCTACACCCAATGGAACGCCCTCAAGACCTACGCCAACAGCCACGGCATCCAGCTGGTGGGCGACATCCCCATCTACGTCAGCCCCGATTCCAGCGACCTCTGGACCCACCCGGAGCTGTTCCAGACCGACGGCGCCGTCCACCTGACCAGCGTTGCCGGATGTCCGCCCGACGCCTTTGCCGCCGACGGTCAGCTCTGGGGCAACCCGCTCTACGACTGGCCCCGCCACGAGGCCGAGGACTTCCGCTGGTGGAAGCGGCGCATCAAGCACGCCACTTCCATCTACGACGTCGTCCGCATCGACCATTTCCGGGGCTTCGAGAGCTACTACTCCATCCCCGCCGGGAACAAGACCGCTGCGGGCGGTCACTGGGAGAAAGGCCCTGACCGCGCCTTCATCGACGCCATGCACAAGGCGCTGGGCGAGGGCGGCATCATCGCCGAGGATCTGGGCTATCTGACCCCCGAGGTCAAGGCCATGCTGGCCGCAAGCGGCTACCCGGGCATGAAGATCATGCAGTTCGCCTTCGACAGCCGCGAGCCGGGCAACTACCTGCCCTACACCTACCCCCGCAACAGTGTGGTCTACACCGGCACCCACGACAACGTGACCGCCGAGGGCTGGCGTCAGAGCGCCAGCGCCGAGGATGTGGCCTATGCCTGCCGCTACCTGCGCTGCGCACCCGAAGACCTCACTGAGGCCATGATATGCGCCTGCCTTTCCTGCGTGTCGGAGATGGCCGTCATCCCGCTGGCCGACTGGCTCCATCTGGACGCTGAGGCCCGCATCAACACCCCCAGCACCCAGGGTGCCAACTGGCAGTGGCGGCTCACCCAGCCGCTCACCCCGGCCCTCAGCGCTCACATCGCTGAGCTGACTGCACTGTACCACCGTGTGCCGGGCGAAGAACTTTAAGTTTTCCCCATTTTTCTCCGATTCATCCTGATAGCAGCAGCGCCCTGCCTGCCGTCCCCTCGCCGGACAGCAGCCGGGGCACTGCTGTTTTTGCGTTTTTCTTCAAATTTCACACAACATTTTTTCGGAGTCTCCGGCCTGCTTTGCTCTTTATATTTTATCGTTTTTTCGTTTGTTTCTCCTAGATTTTCCGTTTCGGAGCCCCAAATCCCGTTCCGATTATGTTTTTTCGCTCTCTTGTTGTTTTTGGGCAGTTATGCTATAATTCAGGTAACTTAGTCTCCGTATGTGGACGGAGCGCATGTGCGAAAGGAGCATTCCCACTATGGAACTTACATATCAGAGCCCGCTGATGCCGGCTTCCTACACTGCCATCTCTGCTGACGAAATGACCTATATTGATGGCGGTGCCATCCAGATAGGCTCTTATCTCATCGAATTCCATCCCGAGGCCCTGCTTCAGTCTGTGGTCAACTTCACGATCAACTTTAGCCAGCTGATGGGCAAAGCCGCCCTCGGCGCAGCCGTTGGCGGCCTCATCCTGATGCACGAGGACGGCCTGACCCTGTCCCAGTCGGTCTCCTATTACTGGGACGGCCAGAACAAGGCCGGCAAAGCTGCCACTGTGGCGGTCGGCGCTCTCGCCGGCTGGTACGGCGCAATGCAGGCTATCCAGATCTATAACACGGTCAAGTCCATCTTCATCGAGCTCAAGAATGCTTACGCGCAGACCAAGGCAAATATTGCCGCGTCCCAGCAGCAGGATGCCGGCATCACCGACCCCATCGTGGCTGCAGCTGCCTGAGTCTGTTTGATTTGACGGAGTGATAGAAAGGAGTCGTTTATGAAACGCATCCAGATGCCTTCTTCCTATGCTGTTGTACCGGACGGAGAAAAAGCCCTTCTTGGCGGCGGCGGCGCATTTCGTGACGCATGGACCTCATTTACGGACCATCTCCGTTTCACTGATTTCTTCTTTCGAGGTGGACTGCTCTCTCTCTCCATCTCGTTCATTCCGAAGCTGCTGTTCAATGTGGTCAAGGCCGGCTTCAATGTCGTGGAAGACGTCCACACCTTCCTCTTCGGCGGCCCGAGCAAGGCTGCAGAAGACCTTCAGGCCTACAAGAACGATATGAGCGCTCTGCGTGCAGACGCAAAGTCTCAGCGCGGCTGATTTTTCCTGAAATCAAAAATGCCCTGCGGCGGTGGATCCTCACCATGCCGCAGGGCATTCTTTTTGTGTTTTACATGACCCGCACGGTTCCCTGTTCCCGCAGCGAGAGCAGATAGCAGCAGCCCGGGCCGAACAGCGCCTCCATCGCGGCGCAGTAGCGCTTTATCAGCGCATCCGGTACAAAAGCCTGGATCGTTCCGGCAAAGCCGCCGCCCTGCATCCGCCATGCACCGCCGGTGCCTGCAAGGATGCTCTGGCTGATGGCCAGCGCCGCCGACAGCCCCTGATGCTTCGGCGAAGAAGCGCAGTAGACATTCTGGCAGCACTCAAAGGACGAGTGGCCGCTCTTCTCCACCAGCCGGGCAAAGGCGGCAAAGTCTCCCGCCGCAAGAGCATCTCTCTGGGCAAGGGTACGGGCATTCTCCTCAAAATAGTGGATGGCACGCAGCACGGCGCGGTCGCCGCATTGCTCCCGCAGACGGGGCAGCTCCTGCCAGAAGCGTTTCTCGTCCACCTCGCCCAGCACCTTGCCGCCCAGACAGGCCGCCACGGCCTCCATCTCGTTCCGGATGGCCGCGAACTCGCCGGTCAGCTCACTGTGGCTGGCGCGGGTATCGGTGACGCAGAGGGTCATGCCCTCGGGCAGGACGCCGTCGGCATGTATCTTCTCGATCTTCGGTGCCGTCGGGTCGGCGAAATCCGCAAAGAGCACCCCGCCCACGGCGCTGGTCAGCTGGTCCAGCAGGCCGCTGGGCTTGCCGAAGTAGGTATTCTCCGCAAACTGGCAGATGCGGGCCAGCGCAGGGGCGTCCAGGCCGCAGCCGTATTCCGTGTTGAGGATAATGGCCACGCCCATCTCAAAGGCTGCTGAGCTGGACAGTCCCGAGCCCCGCAGCACATCGCTGGCCGTGTAGGCGTCGAAGCCGCCCACATCGCAGCCCTTTGCCCGGAAGCCCTCCGCGATGCCCCGGATGAGGCTGGCCGAATGGGTGCCTTCCCCCTGCTGCGGCTCCTCTTCGGTCAAATCAATGACGTCCAGCTTGTTGAAGCCACGGGACTTGACCCGGATGAAGCCATCCTCGTTCCGGGATGCCACCGCCACAAGGTCCAGCGTGACCGCACCCGCAAGGCCGTAACCGTGCTGGTGGTCGGTGTGGTTGCCGCCAAGCTCTGTGCGGCCCGGGGCCGAATAGACCTGCACCTGCCGCCCCGGCCCATAGTAAAGCTCAAACTGCTCGAGGGCCGCACCATAACGGCTGCGCTGGCGGGCCAGGACCTCCTCGCTGCCGCCGTAGAGCGCGGCCAGCGCGGCGTCCCACCTCCCTGCTGCGATCTGTTCTCTGAGCTGCCTGCTGGTTGCCATCCAGAACCCCTCCCTGCACTCTCTGCAATGTTCGGTTTGTTACCGCTATTGTAATGCATCCGCTGCCATTTTGCAATTTCAACCCGCAAAAAAAGTGATTTTCGGTGTCCAGCCCAAAGAATAAGATGTACTTTTGTTGAATTTGCGGGGGCAGATGTGGTATACTCAGGCTATAGAGCCAACAGGCAGGAGGGAACCGCAATGGCAGACGTCTACAAGCAGTCGTTCAAGCAGAACTACACCCACAACATCGAGCTGTCCATCTTCAACTGCGGTCTGGAGCGCTGTGCTCCGGGGCAGACCTGGGGTCCCGGCATCCGGGACCACTACCTCATCCATCTGGTCGTCTCGGGCAAAGGCGTGTTCGAGGTCGGCGGGCGCACCTACGAGGTCGTGCCGGGCGATCTGTTCTTTGCCCGCCCCAGCCAGCTCATCCGCTATACTGCCGACGAAGCCCAGCCGTGGGAGTACAGCTGGGTCGGCTTCAACGGTGCCTGCGCCCACAAGCTTGCGGCGCAGCTGCCTTTCACCGACGCTGCCCCCGTCCACCACACCCAGGATCTGGAGGGGATGCGGGCGGCCCTGAGCAGCATCTACTCTTCCCGCGGCCTGCAGCCCCAGGACGAGGCCGCGATGGTGGGCTACCTCTACCTCTTCATCGCCGCCCTGATGCGGGAGACCAGTGAGAGCCGCCCCCACAGCACCTCTTCTTCCAGCCAGTATGTCCTGAACGCCATCAAGTACATCCAGTTCAACTACTCCCACGACATCTCCATCGACGATGTCGCCAAGAGCGTCGGCGTCTCCCGGAGCCATCTGTACCGGGTGTTCATGCTCAATGTGGGCAAGAGCCCCATCGACTATCTGACCGAATACCGGGTCAACGAAGCCTGCAAGCTGCTGCGCAGCGGCACACTGTCCATCGCCGAGGTGGCGGCATCGGTGGGCTTCCTCGACCAGTTCTATTTTTCGCGGGTGTTCAAGCGCGCCAAAGGTGTGCCGCCCAGCAAGTATATGACCTCGCAGGCTGACGCAGACATCCAGCCCGCCCCTGACGAGACATAAGGAGAGATCATTCCATGCCCTTACAGAAAAACCAGCTTCTCACCCTCCGCATCGAGCGTCTTTCCAGCGACGGCAGCGGCGTTGCCCACTCGCCGGAGGGCGAGGCCGTCTTCGTCCCGGGTACCGCCCCCGGCGATGAGGCTCAGGTGCGTATCGTCAAGGACTGCGGCCGGTATGCTTTCGGCATCCTGGACAAGCTGCTCACTCCTTCTCCTGACCGCATCCCGGTGGACTGCGCTGTCGCCGGCCCCTGCGGCGGCTGCAGCCTGCGGCACATGGACTACGCCGCCGAGCTGCGGTCCAAGCAGGAGAGCGTCGCCGACGCCTTCCGCCGCATCGGCGGACTGGATGTGCCGGTGCTGGATGCCCTTCCCTCCCCTGAGGTGGACCGCTACCGCAACAAGGTACAGTTCCCGGTGGGCCGCGACAAAAACGGTGCGCCCTGCATCGGCTTTTACGCCGGCCGCACCCACCGCATCGTCCCCTGCCCCGATTGCAGATTACAGCCCGGCGTCCTGAACGACATCGGCAACGCGCTCTGCAGCTTCTTCGCCGCCCATGGCATCCAGCCCTACGACGAGGAGAGCGGCAAGGGCCTTGTTCGGCATATCTTCCTGCGCCGGGGTGCACACAGCGGCCAGATCATGGTCTGCCTCGTCTGCACCCGCCCGAAGCTCCCCCACGGCGAGGAGCTCGTGGCCGCGCTGCGGGAGCAGTTCAGCGATATTGCGTCCGTCCTCATCAACGTCAACGTCAAGAAGACCAACGTCATCCTCGGCGAGGAGACCATCTCCCTCTACGGCCCGGGCTATATCGAGGATACTCTCTGCGGTGTGCCGGTCCGGCTCGGCCCCCTCTCCTTCTATCAGGTCAACACACTGGCCGCTGAGCGGCTCTACGGCATCGCTGCCGAGTACGCCCAGCTGGAGCCCTCGGACGTTCTGCTCGACCTCTACTGCGGCATGGGTACCATCGGTCTCTCCATGGCCGACCGCTGCCGGGAGCTCATCGGCGTGGAGATCGTGCCTGAGGCTATTGACAGCGCCAAGGCCAACGCCGCCCGGATGGGCGACGCCGTCGCCGCCAAGAGCCGCTTCTTCTGCGCCGACGCCGGTCAGGCCGCCGCCCGCCTCGCCGCTGAGGGCCTGCGTCCTGATGTCATCATGCTCGACCCTCCCCGCAAGGGCTGCGACGAGACGACCCTTTCCGCCGTCGCCCAGATGTCCCCCCGCCGGGTGGTCTATGTCAGCTGCAACCCCTCCACTGCCGCAAGAGATGCCGCATGGCTCGAAGAGCACGGGTATCATGCGGAGAAGGTGCAGCCAGTGGACCTTTTTCCCCGAACACGGCACGTGGAGTGTGTCATCGCACTTTCCAAGGGCGAGATC
>ENA-UEPI01000377-UEPI01000377.1-human-gut-metagenome-genome-assembly--contig:-NODE-377-length-35729-cov-7.994783_pt1 | contig 35729 bp, 30 predicted proteins | sample MGYA00242899_ERZ507914 | MGnify/ENA primary metagenome ERZ507914 (study PRJEB26167, sample SAMN06115442) | human gut metagenome | host: Homo sapiens | place: China:Chongqing | collected 2015-07-28...
CTGGAAGCGGCCTGGGAGGATAGAAAGCTGCCGGTTAAAAAATAACCATACCATACGGTATGGTTATTTTTTTATGTTAGATAAATTTCTAATCTTTACTTGACGTTAGCCTACGCTAATAGTATACTATATGAAGATGAAGAATAGTGTTCTTAATAAGGAACAACACAAGGGGCTTTTAATCACTGTATTGTTTGTCTGTTTTTTGTTATAATATAAAGCAAGCTATGAATTTATTTAGGAGGATATTGCCATGAAAATGGAATTTACAAAGATGCACGGTACTGGTAACGATTATGTTTACGTCAACTGTATGGAACAGGAATTGCCTAATCCGGGCGCTATTTCCGAATATATCAGCCACAGACGTTTTGGTATTGGCAGTGATGGCCTGATCATGATTTGTAAATCTGACGTTGCGGATTTTAAAATGCGTATTTTTAACGCTGATGCTTCTGAAGCCAAGATGTGCGGTAATGGGAGCAGATGTATCGCCAAGTATGTTTATGATAAAGGTCTGACGGATAAAACAACTTTTACGCTGGAAACGCTCTCCGGTATCAAAACCATCGATGTATTTTTGGGTGAAGACGGTAAAGTGGCAGAAGCCAGTATCGATATGGGCGAGCCTATTTTTAAATGTGCCGACATCCCCATGATCAGCGATCACTTTATGTTTGTAGATCAGGGACTGGTGCTGGAAGAAGACGTTGTTTATAATGGTACGGCTATTTCTGTAGGCAATCCGCATTTCGTCACCTTTGTAGACGATGTAGATGCTTTGGATCTGGAAAAATTAGGGCCTAAATTTGAAAAACACAAATTATTTCCTGAAAACGTCAATACTGAATTTGTGCAGGTAATCGATAAAAATACCGTTAAATTCCGCGTCTGGGAACGCGGCAGCGGCGAAACCTGGGCCTGCGGCACCGGCGCGACAGCAGTTTGTGTTGCTACTATCATGTTGGGCCATGCAGGTAAAAAAGGTGAAGAATTAACAGTTATCGCCAAAGGCGGCACTCTGAAGCTTACCCATTTGGTCAATAACCATGTTATTTTAAGAGGCCCGGCTGTAACTGTATTTGAAGGCGTCATCGATATTCCCGATGAAGTCATTAATAAATAAAAATATATTTTTAGTTTAATGGGGGATAAAAAATGGCTTTTGTAAATGACAACTATTGTAATTTGAAAGACAGCTACCTGTTTTCGCAAATCGCGCAAAAGGTTAATGCTTATGTAGCGGAACATCCTGAGAAAAAGGTTATTCGTATGGGTATCGGCGACGTTACCCTGCCTTTGGCGCCGGCCGTTATCGACGCGATGCAGAAAGCCGTTGCCGAAATGGGCGTGAAGGAAACTTTCCGTGGCTACGGACCGGAGCAGGGCTATGATTTCCTGCACGAAGCTATCGTAAAATATTATGCCGGCTTCGGCGTAACTTTGGCCAGCGATGAAATCTTTATCAGCGACGGCGCTAAAAGCGACTGCGGCAATATTACCGATATTTTCAGCAATGCGAATACGATCCTGATTCCTGATCCGGTCTATCCTGTATATCTGGACACCAATATCATGTGCGGCCGTAAAATAGTTTATATGGACGGCAAGCCGGAAAACAACTTCCTGCCAATGCCTGACGACAGCGTTAAAGCTGACATCATTTATCTTTGCTCGCCGAATAATCCTACCGGCGCTGTTTATACCAAAGAGCAGCTGGAGGCCTGGGTCGCTTATGCATTGAAAAACGACGCGGTCATCCTGTATGATGCCGCTTATGAAGCGTTCGTTGATGATCCTGCTATCCCGCGCAGTATTTTTGTCGTTGAAGACGCCAGAAAATGCGCTATCGAATTATGCTCCCTGTCCAAAACTGCCGGTTTTACCGGTACCCGCTGCGGTTATACTGTAGTGCCGCATGCTTTGGTACGTAAAACTGAAAGCGGTAAAGAGCTGGAACTGAATAAAATGTGGCTGCGCCGTCAGACTACCAAATTCAACGGTGTGCCCTATATCATCCAACGCGGCGCCGAAGCTGTGTTCAGTGAGCAGGGGCAAAAGGAATGCCGCGAAATGCTGGCTTTTTATAAAGAAAATGCCAGGATCATGGCCGAAGGCCTGCGCAGAAAAGGCATTAAATTCTACGGCGGGACCCATTCACCCTATATTTGGCTGCAATGCCCGCAGGGTATGTCTTCCTGGGAATTCTTTGATTTCCTGCTTGAAAAACTGGCTGTTGTCGGTACTCCCGGCGCCGGTTTTGGCGCTATGGGCGAAGGATACTTCCGTCTGTCCGCTTTTGGCAGCCGTGAAAACACTATCGAAGCAATGGAACGCATTGAAAAAGAACTGTAAGCAGAATAATAAAAACGCCTGGTTTTTAACCAGGCGTTTTTGCTTTTAAAACAGACCGTCAATTTTTAACAGCTTTGATACAGAACATCGGGACTGGGATATAGAAGATATCCTGTTCGGCATAAATACGGTCGCCGACGCTCTGGTCGACAGAACAGGAACAGCTGCCTAAAGCCTTAAGTATTTCCAAGTCCCAGCGGGGACGCTCAAAGAGGCTGATTTCCAGCATATGGTAAATATTGTGGCACTCATTTAATAATTCTGCGGAAACATCGGCATGGGCATTGAGGGCAGACAGTTTTTGCCGATGATGGTCCTTGGCGTATTCCGCGTCATAATTCAGCAGGATACCTTTCGGAGCCAGCACACGGAGCCATTCGGCATAAGCTGTTTCGGGATGTGGCAGGTTCCACATCAGATTTCTGGCAATAACGACATCAAAGCTGCCGTCAGAAAAAGCCGTATGTTCGGCATCGGCAGTCTGAAAAGTACAGCTGCAGCCTTCTGCTGCCGCCAGCGTTTCCGCCTGAGCGATCATGGCAGGTGTAAGATCGATACCGGTGACTAGGTGACCTTCATTAGCCAGCAGAACGGAGAAAAAACCGGCGCCGCAGCCAACGTCAAGGATACGCAGCTGTTTTGCGGGCGGCAAATGCTGCACGATCTCGCGCTGCCACTGGCTGTATTTTTCACTGTGCAGCTCCTGACGGCGCAGTGCGGCAAAAGCATCGGCCCTTTTCGTCCAGTAATTTTCAATATAGTTTTTGGTATCGCCGCTTGAAATAAGCGTTTTTTTAGATAAATCAGACATGATCTGCTCCTATTTTATCGCTGCAATCATAAACATGGGCGTTGAAGCGTAATTTATTTTTTCTACCGTCGACCAGACGCGCTGCCAGACAGAAACGTCAGTAGTAATGGAACGCATACGCAGCTTTTCCAAAGTGCGGATATCCCAATGCGGCCGTTGGATACCTGTCAGAGGTACCTGCAGGGCGATCGCCTCCATCGCGTCGATATCAGTACTCAGATAATGGTCTTCAAGATCGTTTTGCTGTACGTTGCGTCGATCCTGTTCGTATTGCTGTTTTAAGTCAGCGTCATACAGATAATTATACCAGTTGGCGTCAAAATTCAGAAGCAGCCCTCCGGGTTTCAATACATGACTCCAGTTGCCATAAGTCTGCTCCGGGTCTTCCAGGACCCAGGTAAGATTGCGTGAAAGTACAACGTCAAAAGATTCTGCGGTAAAAGTCGGCTTCTGCGCGTCCATCAGGCGAAAATCTATAGCTTCCTGACAAGGTCCGGCATTACGTTTGGCTTCAGCCAGCATTGCCGGGGCAGCGTCGATAGCCGTTACTTTATAACCGGCTTCCGCCAGAATAACAGCAAAGAAACCGGGACCGGTGCCGGCGTCTAAAACAGTGATTTCCTGCGGCGCCCGGTTAGGATAAACCATCTGGATCTGTCTGCTGATTTCTCTGAGCCAGTTGCTGCGCTGACAGCCTGCCAGTTCTTCCTGATTGACCTGCGAATAACTGGGAGCCCGATCAGTCCAGTATTTTTTATTAACTTCAAATAATGCAGATGTCATAGCCTTCACCTATATTTTCGTAAGATTGAATGCTGCCGTTACCAGTTCGCGGGTGTAATGCTGCTGCGGTCGGGTGATGATATCCAGGGCAGGTCCGCTTTCAATGATCGTCCCGGACTGCATGATCAGGATCCGCTGGCAGATTTCCTGTACAAGAGTAATGTCGTGACTGATGAACAGCAGGCTCATTTTAGTTTCAGCCTGCAGCTTAAGCAGCAGCTGAATGATCTCTGCCTGGGTCTGTACGTCTAAAGCGCTGGTTATTTCATCGCAGATCAGCAGCCGCGGTTTGATACTGATCGCTCTGGCGATAGCGGCACGCTGACATTCGCCGCCGCTCAGCTGGTGCGGAAATTTTTCAGCATGCTGCGGTGTCAGGCCTGCTGCCAGCAGTAAAGCGATCGATCTTTCCTGGGCCGCAGCCTTAGTACAGCCGTAATTCAGCATTGGCAGCATGATCGAGCTGCCGATGCTTTTCCGGGGGTGAAAAGCCGCAGCGGCATTTTGAAAAACCAGCTGGACCTGACTGTAATAATTTTTTCGCAGTGCGGCATCGGCAAAGTCCAGCGGCTGGCCATTGAAGCTGACCGTACCGCTGTCGGCCGGCGTCAGTCCCATAAGCAGACGTGCCAGGGTGCTTTTGCCGCAGCCGCTTGCCCCAGCCAGCCCCAGACATTCGCCGGGGGCAACACTAAAGCTGACATTGCAGACAGCAGGCAGCGCGTTATGTTCACTGAAGAAAGTTTTACTGAGGCTGGCTGCCTCTAACAGGGCGCTCATAAAAGAAATTCCTTTCTGAAATGCGGTATGGCCTCGATCAGCTTACGGGTATAGTCATGCTGCGGCAGGTTGAGTATTGTTTGCGCCGGACCGCTTTCGATGATTTCGCCCTGCCGCAGTACGGCGATCGTATCAGCTATCTGAGCCAAAGCGCTGATGTTATGTGAAACAACGATCAACGCAGTATGGTGATCTGTTTTGAGCTGCAGCAGGTGCCGCAGTATTTTCTGCTGTGTCAGCAAATCAAGTCCGGAGGTCGGTTCGTCTGCCAGTAACAGCTCCGGCTTCAGCAAAAGTGCCATAGCGATACAGACCCGCTGGTTCATGCCGCCCGAAAGCTGAAACGGATAGCTGTTTAAAATGGCCTGAGGCTTAGAAAAATCGAGCCCGGCAAGCACCTGCGCGGCAGACTGCAGGCTGGCGGCCGTATCGAACTGCCCCTGTGCCTGCAGCATAGTGCAGATTTGCGAGCCGATCGTCTGCAGGGGATATAAAGATGCTGTAGGGTCCTGAAAAATCATGGACAGCTTCCTGCCGAGCAGACCGCTGCTGTTCAGACGGCCGCCGCTGAGCAGGCTGCGCCCCTGCCAGAGGATCTCGCCGCCGGTAATGACAGCGTTAGCAGGTAAAAGGCCGGTCAGCGTTTTTAATAGAGTGCTTTTGCCGCCGCCGGAGCTGCCGACGATGCCCAGGATCTCTCCCGGGCAGACAGTAAGCTGCACAGCTTTTAAAATTTCTTTAGCCCCATAGGCAAGGCTCAGGTTATTTATTTGCAGTAATGGCTGCTGTTTGTTCATAGTTGAACCCCTTAGACCTCAAGGTCGGAGGTGATTTCGTAATAATCGGAAGGATGGGCTGTAAAGCCCTTGATGTTGCTTTTCATCACAAAGGACATTTTCAGATGCGAAGCATAGATAAATGCGTTATCGTCTAAAAGCTGCTGGCTGATCTGGACTGCCAGCCTGCTGCGTGCTGCCGGGTCAAATTCGCCGCGCAGCTGCCGGGTCAGTTCTTCGACCCGTTCATTATGGTAGTGGCCGGAATTATAGGAAGAACTGTCCAGTACATGGGTCGTAAAATAATACTGCGGGTCGCCTGTAGGCGCAGCCACAAAAGCCTTGGCATAAATATCCCAATCCCCGCGTTTCAGGAAATCGTTATAATTATCTGTCGCGTTGACTTCGGCCCTGATACCGACCTCCTTTAGAAAAGCCTGGGCCGCTTCGGCCAGCAAAGGCAGCTCCTGCCGGGAAGTATAGGTGAGCCAGCGGACGGTAAGGTCCTGACCGTTTTTATCAACGTAGCCGTTGCCGTCAGTGTCGGTCCAGCCGGCTTCCCGCAGCAGTTTTTTGGCCTGTTCGGCGTTATAAGCGTCCGTATGCACGGCATCGCCGCCGCAGGGCATATTGGCAGGGAAGGGACCGACAGCCGGCGTACCGTTGCCATTCAAAAGCACGCTGGTAAATTTATCCTTGTCGATAGCCATAGCTATTGCTTTTCTAACGGCAGGCTCCTGTAATACCGGCGTCGTAAAATTCAGGCAGGCCTGAAAAACTCTGGAAGTATTGGCGGAAGCAACCTTAAATTTTGCATTGCCGGTAAATAAAGGCAGACTGGCATAGGGCAGGCCCTGTGTGGCATCGATCTCGCCGTTCTGCAGCGCCATCGTCAAAGTATCGCCGTCGGGAATACTGCGGACGATAACTTTATCTGTTTTCACCCTGCCGCCCCAGTACGCCGGATTTTTAGTCAAAACTATTTCCGTAGGCGTCAGGCTTTGGACGATATACGGGCCGGTGCCCGAGATTTTGACATCGTCGGCAGTGCCACGCTGCATATCGATGATGCAGCCGTAAGGATCGCATAAATAATTGATCAGCGCCGGCGCTTTTTCCTGAGACTTTATCGTAACGGTTTGTCCGTCAGCAGTGATTGAAGCCAGTTTTAAGTCGTCGGCAGCCCGTTTATGGCGCTTTACCAGATCCTCAAGGCAGGCTTTCACGGCGGCTCCGGTAAGTCTGGCGCCGCTGCTGAAATTTACGTCGTCGCGTAAAGTGATTTTAACAGTATGATCATCAAGAAATTCGTAGCCTGTTGCCAGCCAGGGCTGCGGCTGCATTGCTTCATTAAAGCGGAACAGCGTTTCGCCGACGCCGTAGCGCAGTGTTGACCAGCCCTTATAGGATTCGTGCGGGTCCATACCGGCGTTCTCCATAGCCACACCGTAAGCTGTGGTGCCGTAGCGGAAGACAGATTCTCCCGCCTTGTCAGGAGCTGCGGAAGGGCCGCAGCCGTTGAGCAGTAAAGCGGTAAGCAGCAGACCGCTGCCCAGTAAAGAAAGTTTCATCATAATAGCAATACCCCTCGCATAAAATTATTTAGGATTGAATTTAGGGTCAAGCTGATCACGTAAGCTGTCACCTAAAAGATTGAACAGACTGACCGTCACAAAAATCGCCGCGCCGGGTGCCAGGATCACCCACGGCGCCGTCTGCAGCATACTGCGGCTGCTGCTCATCATCGAACCCCACTCGGCTGCCGGCGGCTGGGCCCCCAGACCCAGAAAAGACAGGCCGGCAAGTTCCATCAGCATCGTGCCAAGATCAAGTGCCGACATTACCAGCAGCGGACTTAAAATAGAAGGGAGGAGATGCCGGAAAATTATTTCCGTGTCGCTGCAGCCGCTCAAACGTGCCGCCTCGATATATGGCTGCTGCCGGACAGTCAGCGCCTGACTGCGGGCCAGGCGTGCATATTTGGGCCACGAGATGACGGCCAGCGCCAAAACAGCGTTTGTCATACCGCCGCCCAGGATACTGGCAACAGCAATGGCAAAAACAAGGCCGGGAAACGCTAAAAAAATATCGGACAGACGCATGATAAAATTATCCAGCTTCCCGCCATAGTAACCGCTCCAGAGCCCGGCGGCAGTACCGGTAGTAAAAATGATCCCCACTAAAGCCAGCGCAGAAAAAATGGAGCTTTGCCCTCCGACCAGCACACGCGAAAAAACGCAGCGTCCGTAACGGTCAGTCCCAAAGGGATATTCGGCGCTGGGAGCCTGCAAAGCCAGGTCAAGGTTTTGCAGATAAGGATCGTGAGGTACCCAGTAAGGCGCGCTGAGCGTGACCAGAAACAGCAGCACTGTCAGCAGAAGCAGCCAGCAGGTCTTATGCAGGCCGTGCGGCAGTATATTTTGAGGCATCACCATCCACCGCCTTTAGTAAATTGCCGTGCCTGCGGCTCCAGCTGATGCAGCAGCAGATCGGTGATAAGATTGACACATGTAAAAATGAGCGCGGTCCAGACTACGTAAGCCTGCACGACCGGGTAATCGCGCATCAAAATAGCGTCCATTGCCATTTTGCCGATCCCGTCGATCATAAAAATCATTTCAATAATTGCAGTTCCGCCTAACAGCGAGCCTACCGACAAGGAGAATAAAGTAATGAGCGTACTGCCAAGAGAACGCAGGATGAACCTGCGAAAAACAGTTGCTTTGGGAATGCCGCGTACAAGAGCGCCGGCAACATAATCCCTGTTGATCTCCTCCAGGATATTACTGCGGATATGCCGGATATACTTGGCAGACATGGGAATTGCCAGCGCCAGCGCCGGCAGCAGCAGACCGCCGAACCCTGAGCCGCCGAGGACGGTAAAAAAGTTCAGTTTTAATGCAAAGCAGTAAAGCAGCAGCAAAGCAATAAAAAATCCCGGCAGTGAATTGCCCAGAAACGCGCAGCAGCGAATCAGATGATCGCAGCAGCGGTTATGCCTCAGCGCTGCCGCGATACCCAGCGGCACAGAAATGCAGGCGGTAAGCAGCAGGGCCAGCGCCGTCAAATAAAGCGTAGGCTGCAGCTTAGCCACAAAAAGCGCTGTTACAGGCGTGCCTGAAATATACGAACGTCCCATATCGCCGCTGCAGACAGCCAGCAGCCAGTCCAGATAACGTACCAGCAGCGGACGGTCGAGTCCCAGCTCGGCACGGGCCGCTGCTTTGACCGTTTCCGATACCGCCCCGGAGGCCTTATACATCATATCGACCGTATCGTCTGCCGGCAGCTGCATCAGCACAAACGTAAAAAAAGTGATGCCCAGCAGCACCGGCAGCAAAAGCAGAAAACGGTGTTTGATATAAACATTCATCGTGTCAGGCATCCTTTCTGAAAATAAAAACAGCTATGCAAAGTAAACCGCCCTTTCAGGAGCAGCTTAAGCCTTCATAGCTGTATCAATAATACTGTTGTTCAAATAAGAATGAGGGCAGCTTCAACTGCCGGCGGCTGCTTCAGCAGCCTGATATTATTTTATCATATTTTAATACTTTAAGTTAACTTCAAGTCAAGCTTTCAAAGAAAAAATTTACAAAAAAGTTTTTTCTTTGTGAGATTTTTGTAGAATCACAAAACTTTCCTTGAAGCTATACCAAGGTAGATGTATAATAGTAAAGAATCAAATTGACCCTAATATTCAAAGAGAGCCGGAGGTAATTATTAATGAAAAAAATTCTTTTAATGCTGACAATGGTCTTAGTGCTTGGTTTCAGTGCTATCTGCAGTGCCAGCAACGGTAAAGTGCTTGACGCTGAAGAAGCCATGGTCAACAAGTTTTTGGCAGCTTCCAATTATTCTGCCGTAACTTCCATGATGACTGACGGTATGAAAAAAGACTTTACAGAAGAAGTTTTTAAAAATTTCAAAGAGCAGATGGATAAAAACTTTGGCGCTGTCAGTGAAAAACGTTTAGTAGTGATAGAAAAAGGCGCCGATGCTGATATTTTAAGATACAGCATGAAATTTGCCAAACAGCCCGAAGCAATGATGAGCTTCCTGTTTGCAGTCAAAAACGAAAAACCTTTATTAGGTGATTTCGGTATTGCTCTGCCGCAAAAAGAAGAAAATAAAGAAGCCGCTAAATAAAACGGCGTAAAAAAAGGACTGCCAAATGGGCGGCACTCATAAAACAGCATAAGATTGTTTTCAGGAAACGGCGTAGCTTCGGCTATGCCGTTTCTCCGTTTTACAGGCTATTCAGCAAAGACGCAGGGAGTATTCCCACAAGGTCATAGGAAATGTCAATCTGCTGTTCCCGATAACCCTTTGACTTATCCGGCGCGTGAACATATACCGTCTTTACCATGTCGTTGAGTATAGCGGGCGTTAGTTCGTCCAAGTCGAGATACTTCCGCACCTTGCCGATAAACCTGTCAATGTTTTCTGCCTGTTCTTCCTGCTGGTTAATTTCTTCATTCAATCGCAACAGCTTTTCCCGCAGTTCTTTCTGCTCTTGCTCGTAATCGTCAGAAAGCATTTGAAATCTGCTGTCAGAGAGTTTCCCGTTGGCGTTATCCTCGTAAATACGCTTGAACAATCGGTCAAGTTCTTCTATCCGCCGTTCCGCCGCAAGTTCTCTTTTTGCTTCTGTTTTCTGCTTTGCGCCCATAGCTTTACGGAATTGTTCTTCGTGGTTAGCAACACAGGCAATCGTCATTCTCATGTGTGCGAGTACGCCCTGTTCCAAGACAACGGCGCGGATAAAATGCGTCGTGCAAACTTCTTTCCCTTTCAGCCTTGAAGTCGAACAGACAAAGTGGTCTTGTCTTGCTTCAAAGTTCCTGCTTGTGCAATAATACAGCTTTTCTCCGCAGTCGGCGCAACGCGCAATGCTGGAAAACATATTGGTTTTTCCTGTCCTCGTCGGACGGCGTTTATTCTTCCGTAATTCCTGCACTCGTTGCCATGTGTCAGCGTCAATTATCGCTTCATGGGTATTCTCGAACACAAGCCATTTTTCCTCTGGATTGTAGCAAGTCTTTTTGCTCTTGTAGGACTGTTTGTAGGTCTTGAAGTTTACCGTATGCCCTTGATATTCTTGACGCTCTAAAATATCTGAAATTGTTTCAGACTTCCAGCGATAAGGATTATCCGGCGGTGCGTTCCTCGTCGCCCTGCCTGTCTGCTGAAAATGGATTGTCGGCGTTATGACTTTATCCCCTTTCAGAATACGGGCGATCTGCGACGGCCCGTATCCTTCCAGGCAAAGGGCGAATATCCGCTTGACGACTTCGGCGGCTTCTCCGTCCACAATCCACCGCTTTTTGTTGTCAGGGTCTTTCATGTAGCCATAGGGTGGGTTCGTGCAGAGGGGTTCCCCCGCTTCGCCTTTGGACTTCATCACAGCGCGGATTTTCTTGCTTGTGTCTTTCGCATACCACTCGTTGATGATATTGAGAAATGGGGTAAAATCGCTGTCCTGTTGGTTTGCGCTGTCAATGCCGTTGTTGATTGCGATAAACCGCACGCCTTTTTCCACGAACAGGACTTCGGTATAAAATCCCACTTTCAGATAATCACGCCCAAGCCGCGACATATCCTTGACTATCAAGGTTGCCACTTCTCCGTTTTCAATCCGTTCCAAAAGTTCGCTCCAACTCGGACGGTTAAAGTTCGTTCCGGAATACCCGTCGTCTACAAAAAACAAGGGGTTTGAAAAATGATTTTCCTTTGCGTATTTACTTAAAATCGCCTTTTGATTTACAATGCTGTTGCTGTCGCCCGTCAGTTCGTCGTCGCGCGATAAGCGGCAATAGAGGGCGGTAATTTTGCCAGACTGCCTTAACATAGTTTCTGCTCCTTTCCTCGGCGGGCAGTCTGCCATTACAGGATTGCTTGTACCCATTTTAAGGCTCCTTGTCTTTTTCATCAATAGGCGATTGCTCCATAAGCCGTAAAACTTTATGGGGCAGGCTTCGGTTCCCATCGTAGCTTCCCGTAAAACGATAGAGCGTCCTGCCGGATTGAATTGTAACTTCGTGCATAGGCAATTCTTGATAGAGCGGATTTTTTACAACGATATGCCCGTCTTTGATTTTTCGTTTCCTTTTCATTCCTTTCCCGTCCTTTCCGTTGTTTTAAGTAGGGAGCAAGCACAGCAAATGAGTACCCATTTGCCGCTTGCTACTTCCGCAGCAAGCATAGGAAAGGGGTACCCTTTCCGTAAAATCCCCGTTTTGACGCTATGCGTCGGACGGGGATTTTCTCTTGTTGGGATAGTCCCAAACCCTTTTGTGTTCTCTCATTCAATATCCCGTCTGAAAGACAGCTTTTGTTGCACTTTTCCCCTCACTATATACAACACTGCACTTTCGATTTTGCCAAAGCGACGAGAAAAATTTTTGAAAAATTATTATTTTTCTTTTTGTACTCAATCGAAAGCAAACGACTTTCAGTTATACCGTTAGGTGAATTTTATATGAATGCCCTTGACATTAATCCTAATTCGGATTATAATAAAATTAATCCGAGTTAGGATTGAAATGAGGAGATGATACAATGCAATCAAACAGGGAAAAAATCCGACGACTTATGATAGCGATTGATCAAATTGACGAAGCATATTACAAAGTATTGCGAACACTTGGTATAAAGGATAATGCCTTTGTTTTGTTTTATGCCATTGCGGACGGGCAATCTTATTCGCAAAAAAGGATATGTGCTGAATGGTCTGTCCCACGAACAACGCTTAACACCATAGTGCAAGAATATGTTGGAAAGGGATATATTCGCTTGGTATCTACGGGACACAAAGAAAAAGAAATTGTATTAACCGATTCAGGCAAAGTCTTTGCTGAAGAAATCTTGACACCGATTTTTGAAGCAGAAGAAAAAGCAATAGAGCCATTTCTCAAAACAATGTTTGTAGAACAAGCTGAAGATTTAGCAGAACGGATTAAAACCGAATTTAATCTAATTAAAAAGCAAAATTGAAGGAATTTGATTATGTTAGAAAAACTCAATATCAAATTAGAACAGGTTGACTTGGCGGAACTGCCGCAATTCACAAAAAAGTTGCAGGAAGCGTTTTCGATTGCAGTTAAAGAAAAATTCGGCACAACCGATCCCATCCCCTCTGAAAAAGAGGTGCAATCATCGTTTCACTCCGAGGGGACGGCAACCTATCATATTGTTCTAAATGGAAAGCGTGTAGGTGGTGCAGTACTCACGATTGATGAAAAAACACAGCACAATTCGTTAGATCTCTTCTTTATCTCACCGGAATATCACAGTCATGGTTTGGGGCTTGCTGCTTGGAAAGCCATAGAAGCAAAGTACCCAGATACAACTGTTTGGGAAACCATAACGCCTTATTTCGAGGAACGGAATATCCACTTTTACATCAATAAATGTGGTTTTCATATTGTGGAATTTTTCAATGAGCATCATATTGACCCTAATATGCCCCGCCAAGAAAATCAATCTGCTGAACCCGTACCAGGTACAGACACTTATTTTCGCTTTGAAAAGGTGATGAAATGACATATAAAACCGAGTGGATTAAATGTCCTGTATGTGGAAGTAAGACGAGATTAAAAATACTTCAAAATACTGAATTGAAAAACTTTCCGCTATTTTGTCCAAAGTGCAAACAGGAAACGCTAATCAATGTAAGGCAACTAAATACCACAGTTATCCAAGAGCCGGACGCACAGACGCAGAGCCGATAATACGCAAGATACAATGCGGTTATCGGCTCTATTATTTTTATTTTTGGAGGTATTGCTATGTTGGCTACTCATTACCTTTTCTCTCATAACCTACGGTTAAAAAAAGCCTTTGTGCTTACATGGGATTTTGCGCCTACGAGTATGAATACACAAGTCATATAGTTACCTTTTATAATTCCTGTCCTCAACGCCCATGTGGTTTTATGCTGCATGGGCGTTTGTTGTTATCACCCTCACTTGGGGCAGAAAGGGGGTGAGAAAAATGATGAATAGCGAACAGTATCGGGAACATATTGAGCGTACTTTCAATGCCTTTTGCAAGATTGTGCTTTGTCATGCGGCGCTGGGCGCTTACAAGAAACTACGCAAAAAGCAGCAGTTTGAAGTTTCCCTTGACTATCTTCGTGAGTTTGATTTTGAGCCTGTCGCCACAACAGACGAATGTTTCGTGAAATACGATGTGCCTACCACTTTTACCATTTGCGGGAAAACGGTCATTGTGGAAAATGAACATTTAGCCGCCGCGCTTTTTCGTCTGCCAGAAAAGCGGCGGGAAGTGCTATTTTTGTGGTACTACCTCGGTTACAGCGACGCAGAAATCAGTAAGATGTGCGGCATTAGTCGAAGCGCAGTCTTCCGCAGACGAAAAAATGCCTTGCGTTTCATGCGAAAAGAAATGGAGGCGTTAGAGAATGAGGAATAAGAAATACCACTTATTGCCCTATGAAACGATTGTAAAGGCAGCCGCAGGGGAGCCGGAAGCGGTAAACACCGTCATTCAAACCTATACCGGCTACATCAAATATCTGTCCTACTTTCAAGGGAGTATCAACAACGATATTCAAGACTATTTGAAAGCGTCCTTAATGGAAGCACTACCCAAGTTCCGCTTTTGCAGTTAGGCAACCAAGAGGGCGCAAACGGATAAACCGCTTGCGCCCTCAATTTATGGTGATGTATTACGCGATAGGGAGCGATAAAGCCTTGCGTGGTACGGCTTTGCAGACTTGAAAACACAATAGTTGAGCCTTTGTATTTCTGCCCTCAAAAATGGCGGTCTACTGCGTAACATTTTACCATGCCAGCGTGGCTATTTAGACAGGCAAAAAGCCTTGATTTGTGCGGCTTGTAGAGTGCGGAAATAGCGTAGATAATACAATATCTCTCGAAAGCGCAAAAATACCGTTCTATCGTTCCACGCAGTACAGAAAAAGCGGGCAAGAAGTTTTTGACCTCTTACCCGTTTTTCGTGGTAATCCATTATGGCAGCTACCCTGTTTCAGTAGGTTTTTGATACTGTTTTATGAGTAGCTACCTAACGGCAGTCCTTTTGTATTTTTATAGCAGCCCGCGCAGTTTGTCCAGTGCTTTTAATCGGTGCTTGGTGACATTGCGCACACTGCAGCCTAAACGTTTTGCTGCTTCGGAAGGTTTCAGCTCCTGTGCGAACAGCAGCATCATCACCTGCCGCTGGGCGGGGTTCAGCTGACGCAGAGCTTCCTGCAGATCCAGCGACAGTAAAAGCCGGGCCAGCTCGTCCAGGCTGCCGTCAGCATCACGGCAGGCCTCCAGCAGTTCGGTCCCGGCGGCGCTTTCAGTATCTACCTGCGCTTCGTTTTCCCAGATCTGACCCTGCTTCTGCATGGCGTCAAAAAGGGCAAAATGCACCTTACAGCGCGCCAGCCCTGGCCAGTTGGCAAAATCGGCGCCGTCATATTTCAAAATCAGTTCGATCAGGGCCAGCACGGCGATACCTTCGGCATCTTTACCCAGCGACCGGTAAAACATTTCGCGGTGGGCCTCGCTTTTTAAAAGCGGACTGAAATCTTCGCATAGCTGCAGCAGTGCCTGTCTGTCGCCGCTTTGCGCGGCGGTTATCAGCAGCTGCAGGCGGCTGGGAGGTGTCTGGTCGTTTGTATTGTTTGGAGTGTTAATATTTTTTATGATGATCAAATCCCTTGGTTTTATGATGGCTGGCCATACTGTAAAGCGTTATGCATAACAGTTGCTAGTGTACGCCTGTTTTTTTAAAAAGTAAATAGCAAAATATCCCTTCCAGCCTGTTAGCCCCTATCTCTAAGATAGGGGCTAAATTTTTTTGCGGCTGGCCGTTGGGGTGCAGGATAAGCAGGAAAAAATTAGATACCGGGTCTTAGCAGAAAGAGCTTTTGCTGCGTTTGGTAAAACAGCAAAAGTAAGATACCGCCTTTAAGGGTCGTAAAGCAGAAACCTGAAAAATTTTAAAAAAATTTTTTCCATTGCTTGCCAACCCTTTGAAACCAAGACGTCAAGCCGTTTACAAAGGCTTGGCGGCGCCAAGCGTATCGCGGCGAAAAACAAAAATGTACAGAAAGCACTTCTCGCGTCTTGTGGGGGGGTACATAGGTGTTATAATAACAAAGGGTATTGCTATATGTTCAAAAAAATAAAAATATAGTTTTAAAATATTTGCTCTGATAATTTAAAACTATATTTTTAAGTGCTTTTTATTTGCTTGTATAAAATACAGGGGGTGGAACATGTACGACGAAAAATGCCTGCGTCAGATCGGCGGCAACGTCAAATACCTGCGCAGCGTCTGCCATATAACCCAGCAGGACCTGGCGGCTCGCATCGGCATCAGCCAGACGCACCTGTGCAATCTTGAGCATGACCATGCCCGGATCAGCATGAAGCTGCTGCTGCGTATCGCCAATACGCTGGGGTGCGCTCTGGAAGTACTGCTGGACACAAAAGCGGCGGTGGCCTGGGGCGAAAACAGGGACGAGCCGGAAATGGAAGCGGTTGAGGAAGAAGAAGAAGCAAGCTATTCGCTGGAAGAAGTGCGCCTGCTGCTGCAAATACTGCAGCCCCGCAAAAGCGCGTCCGGTTTAAAAAGGTAAAAGCGATGAATAAGGGAGATGGACGAAGTGAGTAAAAGGGAGATACGTGCCAAAAGACTGGTGGCGGCAGTACTGCTGGCGATCAGTGTGCAGATGTGGTCTGCGCCGCCGCTGTGGGCGGCGGAAGCGTCAGTGCAGACGGAAACGTCGGCGGCCGGGGAAGCAAAGGAAACAAAGGACGCAAAAGCAGCGGACAGTGAAACCGGCGGTGAAGCGGACGCCGACGAAGGAGAAAACGTCGTTGTGCCGGTCATCGGCTACAGTACGCGCTCGGCCGCAGGCAGCGACTACGGCGTCATGCCGCTGGCTGATACGGCTGTTGACGGCGCGCTGACAGGGGTAACCAGCATCAACGATGCAAAATTTTACGCAGATAGTCATGATTTGCTTTTGGGATATGATGCTAAATCTCAAGGTACAGGTACTGTTGCTCTTGGGTCTGATGCTAACGCTGGCGGTCAATATAGCACGGCAATAGGTGCTAGTGCAAGTGCGACGGCTGAGAATAGTAGTGCGCTGGGGATGTATGCCAGAGCTGGATTTAAAGATAGTGTTGCGATTGGATTTAGTTCTAATGCGACGGCTGACAATATGGTAAGTTTTGGCGTCACTGAAAATGGGGGTAGCACTTGGACTACCCGCCGCAGTTTAGAGGGTATTGCTAATATCGATATGGAAGGTACTATCAACCTGGGCGGCACGTGGACGAAGAATGCCTCTGGCATTTACGAAAGCAATGGCAAAGGCAAGCTGACCGGTCTTACTAGTATCAACGATACGGAGGTTTTTATTGGTAACGATGGTGATGCTCTTGTTGTAAATATCGGTGCTTATCTTGGTCCTAATGCCATGGGTACTATCAGCTTAGGAGAAGGTAATTATGTTGACGGATCTTATGCTATTTCTCTTGGTTATAATGTCACTACAGAGGGGAGTTATTCTGTCTCAATTGGTGCTGTGTCTTCGGCTACTAAAGATCATAGTACAGCCTTAGGTGGTGATGCCTATGCAGAGGGTGTAGGCTCAACGGCGATCGGTTATTATAGTAGAATTGAAGGGGAAAACAGTACTGCTCTGGGTGCTAATTCTACTGTTGCGGCAGAACATACTAACAGCGTTGCTATCGGTTCAGAGAGTGCAACCAGTGCTGCCGATCAGGTATCCTTCGGACACAAAGCCGGAGATAAACAGAGTACCAGCGGCAGCGCTACCTATGACACAGACCTGTTCCGCAGTCTGGTAAATGTTGCCGACATTGATATGCACGGCAACATCAGCCTGGGCGGCGAGTGGAAGGAAAATACAACTTCTGGCCTTTACGAAAGCAATGGCAAAGGCGAGCTGAACGGCGTCACCAGCATCAACGGAGTGATTTTTGCCAAAGACAGCATGAATAATCAAGAAGGTTTGCTTATTGGCACACTTGCCCCCGATACTTATTACTCTGGATCATGGTCAGTGATGATCGGCACGAACATTGATAATCAGGCTATAGATGCTGTAGGTATAGGCAATGATATAAAGTTAACTGGTGATGGGTCAGTAGCCATTGGTAATAGCGCTGAGGCACTTAGTAGTGGTGGAGGTTATCCGACGGCTATTGGTTTCTCCGCACGTGCTATCGGCGATGATGTTGTGGCGATTGGTGCTAAAAGTTACGCTGAACATGAGTATAGTGTAGCACTAGGTAATGATAGCAGTACCTCGGCAGAGAATCAGGTATCCTTCGGACATAAGGCTGGCGATAAATATGGCGATGGCGGAAGAGATACCTACGGTAGCGATCTGTTCCGCAGTCTGGTAAATGTTGCCGATATTGAAATGCACGGTGCTTTGACAGGCGTTACAGGTATCGACGGTGTAACCGTCAGCGGCACGGATGCCAGCACGGGGCTGACCGTGGGCGGCAATGCCGTGATCGGCAAAACTGATACGCCGTTCAGCAGTACGGGCTTTGCAGTTGCTAAAGACGGCGCTGTGACTGCCAAAACTGTCAACGGAGCGACGATAACAGGTACTGGTTTTAATGGTGTAACGCTTAGTACGGACGGCAAAGTCAACGGCGCAGCTATCACCAGCAACAGCTTTAATGGTGTGACACTGGAAAAAGGCGCCGACAGTCACTATAAAGTGGGCGGCGTCGACGTAACGAAAATGCAGACTGACGTTGCAGGCAAAGCGGATGCGGCGACTACACTTACAGGCTATGGCATTACCGATGCCTATACAAAGACCGAAACTGATACAGCGGTAGGAAAAAAGGCAGATAAAGCGACCACGCTTACAGGTTACGGTATTGCCGATGCCTATACAAAGACTGAAACCGATACGGCGATAGGAAAAAAGGCAGATAAAGCAACTACGCTTACAGGTTATGGTATTGCCGACGCTTATACAAAGACTGAAACTGATACAGCGATAGGAAAAAAGGCAGATAAAGCGACTACGCTTACAGGTTACGGTATTGTCGATGCCTATACAAAGACTGAAACTGATACAGCGATAGGAAAAAAGGCAGATAAAGCGACTACGCTTACAGGTTACGGTATTGCCGATGCCTATACAAAGACTGAAACTGATACAGCGATAGGAAAAAAGGCAGATAAAGCGACCACGCTTACAGGTTACGGCATTACCGACGCTTATACAAAGACTGCTGCTGATGCAAAAATAACTGCGGCAACTGCCGATATGGCAACTAAAACGCAGGTAACGGCAGATATCGGCACAGCTAAAACAGCGCTTGAAAGCGCTTATCAGGCAGCAGATACGGCTTTAGGCAGCAGGTCAGCAGCTTTGGAAACAAAGACTGCAAAATTCAATACTGCCGGCGATAACCTGACGGGGATGGCGAATATTACCAGTACGGCGGCGACTTTGGGCGGCGTTGGCTTTGCTTCTGCGGGGGTTATGACAGGAGTTGCCAGCATTGACGATATTGCTATCGACGCCAGCCGTAACCTGTCCAATGCCGGTACTTATAACGGCGTGACAGTTGCGGCGGCAGGTATCAGCGGCACCAGCGTATTTAACGGTGCTGCGATAACCAATAACAGCTTCAACGGCGTGACATTGGAAAAAGGCGTCGACAATCACTATAAAGTGGGCGGCGTGGATGTGAGCGAGCTGAAAACTACTGTTGACAGCATCAGTGCTGACGGCGTTGGCACTGCCGATACGGCAGGTATCAAACGTGATACGACAGGTACGACGACTACCAGTATCGAAACCAATACCAAGATCAGCAGCAGCGGTATAACAACGAATAAAGTAACGGTCAGCGGTGCGACAGCTACAACGCTGGAAAACGGCAAGCTGACGGTGGGCGCAGCTACAGTGCAGAATATAGGTTTTGCAGTGGGCAGCAGCAGTTTGAATAATGGCAGTCTGACGGTAGACGGTAATAATAAACTGACGACAGCAGGACTGACGGCCAGTAAAGTAACTGTAGGAGCTGTAACAGTGAGCGGCGGCAAAGTGAGCGGACTGACGGACGCGGCTTTGAGTGTTGTCAGTACGGAAGCTGTAACAGGAAAGCAGCTAAACGCGACCAATACGACGGTCAGTGCTTTGGATACTGCTTACAAAGCAGCGGATACGCAGATACGGACTGATTTTGCGGCAGCGGATACGACTTTGCAAAATAACATCGATGCAAAAGTGGCACAGGCTGCCTATGATACGAAAATGAGCGATTTGGACAGCGCCGATACTGCTTTAGGCAGCAGGGCAGCAGCTTTGGAAACGGCGGTCAATGACAGTACTACAGGGTTGGCGGCAGTCAATGCCAAAGTAGGCGCTTTGGACACTGCTTATCAGGCAGCGGATACGCAGATACGGACTGATTTTGCGGCAGCAGATACGGCTTTGAGCGACAGAGCGGCAGCCTTGGAAACAGCCGCTACAGGTATGAGTTATGACGCTGGCAAGAATACTACCACCTTTACTGGCGGCGTGACGGCGACTGTACTGACGGCAGGAGAGTTTAAAGTCGGTGCAACAGGCTTCGGCTTTGGCAATGACGGCGCTTTAACGGCTAAAACTGTCAACGGTATAGAGATCAAAAAAGACGAATCAAAAGTAATGGTAGGCGGCATCGACCTGACGGCGCTGAGCAATGGTGATGTAGTTACCGATAATACCAAAGGCATCGGCCGGAATCAGGATACGGCAACGACTACTATCGAAACCAATACGGCGATCAGCAGCAGCGGCATCACTACTAATGCCGTAACTGCCAGCGGTACGGTAAAAGCAAGTGAATTTGTAGAAGGAAGCCAAAAACTTTCTGATAAATATGCTGCTAAAACAGCGCTGGCTGATTATACGACTACTACAGATATGAATACGAAGTTCGCTGATTACGCAACTACTACAGCAGTAGACACCAAACTTGCTGATTACGCTAAGAGCGACAGCGTTTACAGCAAAGCAGCGGCGGATACGGCCTTTGCTAAAGCAGGTGACGTCGATACTTTAAAAACAACAGTTGGTGACACTGATGGCGGTCTGGTAAAAGATGTTAAGGACCTGCAAAGCGGCAAGGCAGATAACGCGACTACGCTGGCCGGTTACGGCATTGCTGACGCGTATACGCAAACCGAAATCAATGAGAAGATCGTTGAAGCAACGAAGGATCTGGCGACCAGCGCGACCGTAACAGATATTCAAAGCGGGCTGGAGGAAGTGACTGGCAAAACGGCAGGGCTGAGTTATGATACTGCTTCCGGAAGCAGTAAGTTCAGCGGCAGCGTGGTTATTGGCAATGAGGGTGCTAAAACCCATACTCAAATCACAGATGATGCGATTATTTTCGGTGAGGGCACTGATAAGCAGGTCACAGTAGATGCCAGCGGTATCCACGTAGGTAAAAAAGCGGCCGGCGGCATTGCTTTATATGCCGATGCTGACGGTACGCATATCGATCACACCAGTCTGGTAACAGGCTCGGTAACGGCGGACAATCTGAACGGCGTCGCTATCAGCGGCAACGCAACTGACGGTTTGAGTGTAGGCGGCGTCAGTATCAAAGCATTGTCGGAACGTCTGGACAGCCTGGAACAGGATGGCGTAGCTACCGCCGACATGGGCGGCATCAAACGTACTGACGTTGTAGAAAACAGTGGCAAAACAATAATCGAAGACACAACCAGTTTTACTAAAGACGGCTTGAAAACAGCGAACCTGGAAGCGGCGACGGCTGCTCTCGGCGGCGTGAATTTTGCCGCAGGCGCAGTGACAGGCGTCAGCAGTATCAACGGCGTTGTTTTTGGCAGTGATGGTAAAATCGGCGGCGTGAGCCTGAGCGGCGGTAAAGTGGACGGCGTGGACGTTGGCTGGCTGGATCAGCGGGTAAAATCGCTGGAAGACAACGGCACAGGAGGCGGAGGTACGGGCGGCGGTGGCAGCAGTGCCAATACCAGCGGCATCCACAAGCCTGACGGCGATACTACTAACATCGAAGGCAATACCAGTATCACTACTGACGGTATTGACACTAATAAAGTCAATGCCAGCGATTCGATCGTTGTCGCTGATGGTGAAAAGAATAAAACAGTTATCAGTAAAGACGGTATTCTGGTGGCCGAAGGCGAAAAGAATCAGGTCAAGATCAATGAAGATGGTATCCACGTTGGTAAAAACAGCTCGGTCGTCAACGACACCGACGGCTTTATTACGGATAAAGGACTGTATATCGGCGTCAGCAGCAGCAGCGATACCAGCACAGCCAAATTCAGCGTTGCCCCTAACGGCAACCTGAGCAGCAAAGCTGGAGACTACGGTTTCAGCAATACCTCGGCAGACGGCGCCAAATTTACCCACAGCGGTGATACGGCTTACGGCACAGGCAGCCAGCTGGATACTACGATCCAGGGCAATAAGGTGACTACCGGCAGGATAGATACGGAGGAGTTATACGTAGACGGTAATAAGGTAACTGTAGCCGGAGGTACTATTAACCAGACTGACGCCGTAAACAACCATTTGAGCGGTGCTGATGCCGACGGGAATACAGTGACTAATGACTTTAAGACCAGCGCTGTGAACGGAACGACACAGGCGGCTGAGAAAACCTCGGCTGACGGTAAGGAAAGCAGCAAGACCGTCAATAATACCTCGGCAGGCGGTACCAGCGTGACGACCAGCAGGACCACGACCGACAGCAAAGACAATGTGACGGTGAAGGAAAGCAGCTTCGGCACGAATGAAAAAGGTATGACGCTGAGCATGAGCAATAAGGTAACTGACAAAGACGGAAAGGTTACTAAAGACACCAGCGGCACGATCACGATGACCGGCGACAGTATCAGCGTCAGCAAAACAACGACGACTACGGAAAAAGACGCTGACGGCAACGAGAAAGAAGTCACCAAGACCAGCGGCACCACGATCGGCAGCGGCGAAGTGACCTTGAAACGCGAGGACGGCAGCACGATAGAAGTAGGCAGCGCCATTGAAGGTATGCAGAGTGATATGCGAGAGCTGGACGGCAGGGTCAGCCGTATGGGAGTCGAGATCAAGGAAGTGGGCGCACTGAGCGCCGCTTTGGCAGGTCTGCATCCGCAGCCTGAAAACGCCAACAGCCGTGCGGATTTCGCAATGGCGATGGGCAGTTATGAGGGCAAGCAGGCGCTGGCAGTAGGCGGGTTCTATCGCCCTGACAAACGGACGATGCTGAGTATCGGGGCATCGACGACCAGCAGCAAGCATATGATGAATATGGGTATCAGCATTGCGCTGGACAGGCTGCCGGAAGCAGAGCGCAGGGCGAAGGAAGCGGCCAAAGCGGCTGGCGTTGAGCAGGAAACACTGAACAGGGTGCTGGAGCGTCTGGCGGCTTTGGAGCAGGATAACAGGCGTTTGCAGGCTGATAATGAAAAGCGTGATGTTGCCTATGAGAAACTGGCTGCTGATTATACGCAGCTGAAAGAAAAATATATAGAAGAAACTGCTGACAGGCAGCAGCCTGAACAAGCTGAGGCTGAAGAATAAATGTTGGGGGTTGGATGGTAATGAAAAAGACAGTAATCTTATTGATATTAACTTTGATGATGGTGGTGAGTGGTATGTGTTATGCGGCAGGAGATGGCAGTGACTTGAACAGGCAGCAGAAGGTGGCCGATAAGTTTATGGCAGTACTCAGCGGCGATGCTGCGGCTGTAACGCAGCTGCAGGTAGATATGGTGCCGGAGCTGGCAGAGAAGATGACGGCGGCTAATTTTGCCGCTTTGCAAAAGCAGCTGAAGGAACAGTTCGGTATTCAGAAATCGGTGCGTTTTGCGGTTTATGAGCGGTTCGACCAGGGCGACCGCCTGACGTATCTTGTAGGCTTCAGCAGGCAGCAGGCTGTGCGCGCGGTATATGGTTTCGATAAAAACGGTAAGCTGAGCGAATTCGTTTTTGTACCGCTGGAAGTAAAGGCGGTACAGAAATAAAAATCAATAAAACCCAATAAAAAAGGCCGGACTGTTAAGTCCGGCCTTTTTATATAGATAAGGTCTGTTACCAGGTGAACCAGGTATAGATGCTGAATACTGTCAGCAGCATGACTTCTAAAATAAACATCGGTTTGAGGGTCTTGAAGAAGTCGGCTTTAAAATAATCCAGGGTGACGATAAAACACATATGGGTCGGCGTCAGCATTTGTCCGGCTACGCCGAAGGCCATGGCCACGCCTGCCAGGTTCAGGTCGCCGGGCGACAGGGCTGCTACGATGGGCATAACGATCGCTACATGACCCTGTGACAGACCTGTCAGGATGCCGATAATAAAGGAGATAGCTGCGATAATGACAGGTACGGGCAGCGGTGAGGCTTTAAAATCTTCCACGATGGTATGCAGAACGTTGGTATCGGTCAGGATCTGGATAAAATAGAGGATGCACAAAACGTTCATCAGCATTTTCCAGTCGCAGGCGCCGGTAAAAACTTCTTTGATGTTCAGGACGCGGCTTGTCATACGCAGGACCGGGATCATGGCGAAGGTGACCAGAGCCATAGCGGTGGAGGCGTTAAGGTCGCAGAAAACTACCAGCATGAAGTTGATTACGACCGGGGAAAGCGACAGTACTAGGTTCATAATGTCCTGACGGCGTTCGGCCGGATCGACATCTACATTGCTGTTAGCGGGCATATCCAGCGGCCGGATGAGCACCAGCCAGCCCAGGGCAAATGCCAGCAGGGTCAGCCAGCACAGGTGGGCGATAAAGTCGCTGAAGGCAACGCCGGCGATGCTGCAGGCCATGATCATGCCGGGTATGATGGGACTGGAAAATTCAAAGATATGCCGGAACCAGAAATTGATGGCGGCTTTATGTTCTTTGGTAAGGTCTGTATTGCGGCTGGCCGCTTCGACGATGGGCGCAGAAAAACGTGCGCCGCCCAGCGAAGGCAGCAGGCCGAGAAAAGCTGGCATAATGGCCAGTGTAAATTTTTCGCTGGCAAATAAGCGCTGCAGGGCGCGGATCATTCCGTCTAAAGCGCCGCTGGTACGCAGCTCGATTTCCAGGCACATGACAAAATAGAGCGCCAGGATCAGGTCGTAGGTGCGCTGCATGGTAAGCGTGGTGGTGAAGGCGCTGACCAGATAATGGAACTGAGGGGCTACTAAAGCCCAGATCAGCAGGCCGCCTGCCAGGATCGCCGGACCGATGGGGATGTGGCGGCGCAGCAGGATGATGATCAGCAGCATTGCTAAAGCGATCACGAGAAAAATATTCATTTTAAAACCTTCTCACTCTCAAATAATATATCTATTATACAAAGAATGCAGAGAAATTTCCATATTCGGCTGAAAAAAGGTATAATAAAAGAAAATATACTTCTGGAGGTGTACTATGTATATCAGTCGCTTATGTTTGCAGAATTACCGCTGTTATGATAATTTTGAGATAGATTTCAACAAAGAACTGACTGTTATCGTAGCTGAAAACGGTAAGGGCAAAACAGCTATTCTAGATGCGGTCGCTGTAGCTTTAGGGCCTTATCTGGCGTGCTTTGACGGTGTTAAGGCCAACCAGATCAGTGATACGGATGTACGCCAGACCAAAGATACTGTAGGCAGGACTTTGGAGCATGTGCTGCGGATGAAAAGCCAGTATCCCGTTGTGATTGGGGCAGAAGGCGTTGTTGACGGCGAAAAGATCACATGGAAAAGAGAATTGAAGGCGGCCGGGGGGCGGACGACGATCCTGAATGCGAAGGCTTTGAGCGAGTATGGGCGGCATATGGTCAAGGCGCTGCGGGAGGTCAACGACAGTAAAATAATTTTGCCGGTCATGGCTTATTATGGTACCAGCAGGATGTGGAAGGATAATAAGCTGTTCGAGCTGCGCAAGGATATCAGTCTGGAGCGCGGCAGCGGCTACGTCGATTGTATGGAGCCTTCGTCATCATATAATACTTTTGGGCAGTGGTTCAAATATGCGGCGATGAGCGCGATGGAATTTGACCGTTATCTGGCCGAGAGCGGAAAAAAGGATGAAAAGAATCCGTATACGGAAGTGCTGAAGGCTGTGCGTCAGGCGATCATTACCTGTATCGGCAGTATGGGCTGGACGGATATAGATTACAGCTTTGCTTTTCAAAATCTGATCATTATGCATGAAACGATGGGCGTATTGCCGCTGGAGGCTTTGAGTGACGGTACCCGCAGCGTGATCAGTATGGCGGCAGATCTTGCGTACCGGATGGTGCGGCTGAATCCTGACCTTGGCGCCATGGCGGCTCTTGAAACGCCGGGCATCGTACTGATCGACGAAGTCGATATGCATTTGCATCCTTCCTGGCAGCAGGCGGTAGTGTATGATGTGCGGAAGGCGTTTCCCAACGTACAGTTTATTGTGACGACTCACAGTCCGCAGGTTCTGAGCACGGTCCCTGCTGAGGCTATCCGTATCCTGCGCTGGGACAATAATCTGATCAATATCGATAAACCTGCCTTTTCTTTAGGCGCTGAAAGCTTTCAGCTGCTCAAGGATATTCAGAATGTCGACACGCGCCCGCAGGCATTGCCGATCGTGAAGGATCTGTACAGGTATCTGATGCTTGTGAGCGAGGATAAATGGGATACGGACGAGGCCAGGGAGCTGCGCAAACGTCTGGACGAATGGTCTAAAGGGTGTGAACCGGCTTTGGTCCGTGCTGATACGGAAATCAGGATGAAGTCTTTCAGGAGGAAGAAAAAATGAAACGGGTGTACAAATCTCCGGCTACACCCGAGCGCCTGTGCAGTTATGTGAAGGCGTTCCCGGACGAGACCTGGGAGCATTTCCGCCGGCGCAACCGCAGGGGCTACCGCGAAGTAAAGCAGCAGCTGCTGCAGGATCAGCACGGTTTATGCGCGTATTGTGAGATCAGTATCAAGCTGGCTGAGTTTGAGGACAATGTTGATGATTTCAGGGTGGAGCATTTCTTCCCCAAAGTAGCTACACAGCTTGAAAAACACAATTATCACCTGGACTGGCATAATCTGCTTGGTGTTTGCCATGGCGGCAGCCAGCCCTATGTGTCGGACCCTGAATGGCGTTATTCCAGCAGGAAGAATGACCGGAGCTGTGATGTACCAAAGGGCGGGAAACCGATTTCCGAGCGGATACTGAACCCGCTGAAGATACCGGCGTCAGTCAGGCTGTTTCGTTATCAGGAGCATACCGGTAAGATGATCGTTGACGAAAGTTCCTGTCCGAAAAAACTGCAGGCCAAGGCGCGCAATACGATCCGCGAGCTGAATCTGAACGCGCCGCGGCTGCAGCGGATGAGACTGGCGCTGATCAGGATACTGGAGGACGAGATAAACAGTGCTTTGGCTGGCGGAGCGGTGCTGGAGGAGTTTTTGCCGCTGCTGGCGGAAAGTATCCTGCTGCCGGATGAAGATGGCAATTATCAGCCGTTTTTTTCAGTGGCGCGCTGGTATCTGGGTGAATTTGCCGAGGATATTTTAAGGGAAAATAATTATGCGATGTAACGCACTCCTGCTTAAAAATAACTTTTTAAGCAGGAGTTTTTTTGTGGAGGTAGAAAGTAATAATTATCATGTTTTCAGATAATTGCAGAAAGATATAGGGGAGCGGAGAAATATGGAATTAACTAAGAAAGCGTTTAAAGCGTATGATGTGCGCGGCGTTGTGCCGACAGAGGTCAATGCGGAGATGGCTTATCGGGTAGGGCGCGTTTTTGCGGCGATGTTTGCAGCTGAAAAAGTTGTGGTCGGGCATGATATACGCTTGAGCGGGCGCGAGCTGGTCGATGCTTTGACGGAAGGGCTGCGGCACGGCGGCAGTGATGTGATCGATATCGGGCAGTGCGGTACGGAGATGATTTATTTCGCGACGGCACATCTGGACGCTGACGGGGGGATCATGGTAACGGCCAGTCACAATCCGGCAGAGTATAACGGGATGAAGCTCGTGCGCCGAGGAGCCAGACCGATCTCGGCCGATACGGGACTGATGGAGATCGCTGATATGGTGGTCGACAGTAAGGATTTTCCTCATGTCAAGGTGCCGGGCAAGACGGAGGGTGCTGTAAGACGTTATGATATCATGCCGGAATATATCGAGCATTTGCTGGGATATATAGACATCAAGTCGCTGAAACCGCTGAAGATAGTGGCTAACCCTGGGAACGGCGGCGCCGGCCCGGTCTTGAACGAGCTGGCCAAATATCTGCCTTTTGAATTTATCAAGATCAATGAAATACCTGACGGGACTTTCCCGAACGGGGTGCCTAATCCGCTTTTGGTACCAAATCGCGAGGCTACGGCAAAACTGGTGCGCGAATATCAGGCTGATCTGGGCGTGGCCTGGGACGGCGATTTTGACCGCTGCTTTTTGTTTGATGAAAAAGCCGAATTTATTGAAGGCTATTATATAGTCGGTTTGCTGGCAGAGGTATTTCTGCGCAAGCAGCCGGGCGCCAAGATCATGTATGACCCGCGTCTGACCTGGAACACGCAGGAGGTTGTGGATGCGGCTGGCGGTGTTGCTGTGCGCTGCAAGAGCGGGCATGCCTTTATGAAGGAATGTATGCGTGCCAATGAGGTGCTGTACGGCGGCGAAATGTCGGCGCATCATTATTTTAAAGATTTTTCCTACTGTGACAGCGGCATGATACCCTGGCTGTTGGTGGCGGAGCTGTTATGCACCAGCGGTAAAACTTTGTCGGAGCTGGTCGAAGAACGGATGGAAAAATTTCCCTGCAGCGGCGAGATCAACCGCAAGGTTGAAGATTCAGCGGCCGTACTGGCGGCGATCGAGGCTGAATATGCGCCCGGCGGTCAGGTCGATAAGCTGGACGGGCTGAGCATTGATTATTCCGAATGGCGTTTCAATGTGCGTGTTTCCAATACAGAGCCGGTGATGCGTCTGAATGTTGAGACCAGAGGCGATAAAAAGCTGCTGGCTGAAAAAACAGCGGAACTGCTGGAACTGATCGGCGGCGAAGAAGCCTGACAGAGCCCGCGTCTGATCGGTGCTGGCGGCAATCAAGGTAAGTGTTTATTTAAAAATTTATTTCCTGTTCAAGTGGAGAAAGAGTGATACAGATGACTGCAATCAAACAAGTACGCAAGGCTGTTATTCCGGCGGCCGGATTAGGCACGCGTTTTCTGCCTGCTACTAAAGCTACACCGAAGGAGATGCTGCCGATCGTTGATAAGCCGACGATCCAGTATATTATTGAAGAAGCGCTTGCTTCGGGAATAGAAGATATTCTGATTATTACCGGGCGCAGCAAACGTGCTATCGAGGATCATTTTGACCGCAGTATCGAACTGGAATTGAACCTTGCGGCCGGCGGTAAAGCGCAGGAGCTGGAGATGGTCAAAAAGATCTCTGATATCCGGATCCACTATATTCGCCAGAAAGAGCCGCGCGGATTGGGGCATGCTATTTTATGCGCGAAGCAGTTTATCGGCGATGAGCCTTTTGCGGTGCTTTTGGGCGACGATGTAGTAGACGGTGAAGTACCGGCACTGAAACAGCTGATGGATGTTTATGATAAAACCGGGGCCAGTGTTTTGGGCGTACAGGAGGTGCCGCAGGAAAAGGTATCGTCTTATGGTATCGTAGCGTCCGAGCCTACGGCCGAACCGCGCACCTTTACGGTCAGCGATATGGTCGAGAAGCCGGGCGTTGAGGAAGCGCCTTCGCGGCTGGCTGTTTTGGGGCGTTATATCATCAATCCCGAGGTGTTCCCGATCCTGGAGGCTACCAAGCCGGGACGCGGTAATGAGATCCAGCTGACGGACGCATTGAAGGAGCTGGCTAAACTGCAGAAGATGTATGCTTATAATTTTGAAGGACGTCGTTATGACGTCGGCGATAAACAGGGCTTTTTGGAGGCGACGGTGGAAATGGCGCTGAAGCGTCCTGATCTGAAGGATAAGTTTTTAGCATATTTACAGACTATTGTCAGTAAGAACTAAGGAGATTGAATGATGAATGTTCTGGTTACCGGCGGTGCCGGTTATATTGGTTCACATGTAGTTGAAGAATTGCAGAAAAACGGTTTCACACCGATCGTTTACGATAATCTTTCCACAGGCCATGTGGCTGCAGTGCCTGAAGAGGTGCAGCTGGTGGAGGGCGATATCCATGATGTTGCTTTTTTGAAGCATATCATGGCCCAGTTTGAGATCGACGCGGTCATTCATTTTGCTGCCAGCAGTCTGGTCGGCGAATCGATGGAAAATCCTTCCAAGTATTATTTTAATAATGTGGAGGGGTCGCTGCATCTTTTGGAAGCAATGAAAGGCGCCGGCGTAGATTATATCGTTTTTTCGTCGACGGCGGCAGTATACGGAGAGCCTGAGAGCGTTCCCATTAAAGAGGACAGCTGTCTGAACCCGACTAATGTTTACGGCCGCACGAAGCTGATGATCGAAAAAATGCTGGCTGATTATGATATGGCTTATGAGATGCGTTATGTGGCGCTGCGTTATTTTAACGCCGCAGGAGCTTCGCCGAGCCGTGATATCGGCGAAGACCATGATCCTGAATCGCATTTGATCCCGCTGGTTTTAAAAACTGCGCAGGGCGTACGCAGGCAGGTTGCCATCTATGGTACTGATTATGCTACTGCAGACGGTACCTGTGTGCGTGATTATGTTCATGTCTGCGACCTGGCAACGGCACATGTTCTGGCACTCAAGCATCTGCTGGCTGGAGGAGCGAGCCGCGTGTATAATCTGGGCAGTGAAAATGGTTTCAGCGTGCGCGAGATCATCGATGCTGCTAAAAAGATTACGGGGATAGACTTTACTGTGGTGGAAGAAAGCCGCCGCAGCGGCGATCCGGCTGTGCTGATCGCTTCTTCGGAGAAGATCAGGGACGAGCTGGGCTGGGTGCCTAAGTGCAGTACTGTCAATGAAGTTATCAGTACGGCCTGGAAATGGCATAAGGGACACCCGCAGGGCTATGAAGGCTGAAAATGTAAGACCGGTTTGCCTGGGCAGCCGGTCTTTTTGCTTTCAAGCCGTTTTTTTGTTAAAATAAGAGTTCAGGAAGAAGAAAACAGAGGACGAAAAAATGCAGCTTGTTGTAGATAAAATTGCCAGGAGTTTTGGCATTAATGAAATATTTAAGGATATCAGCTTTATGATCGATAAAGGTGAAAAAATTGGGCTGGTAGGCGTAAATGGCAGCGGCAAAACAACGCTGCTGCGCTGTCTTTTGGCTCCGGAAACGGTTGACGGTGGTGTGGTGCGTTTTGAACCCGGCTTGAAGATCGGTTATGTGGAGCAGGGGTTTCAGAATATCGGCACCGGCAGTTTGTGGCAGTTTATGCTGCGCTCCTGCCCGGAGATAGTGACGATGCGTGAAGAACTGGCGGCTTTGGAAGCACGTTCTGCCCAGCTGGAACCGGGTACGGAGCTGGATGGGGTTTTAGAGGAATACGCCCGTGTGACCAAACGTTACGAACATGTCGACGGATATAATTATGAAGCGTTTATTAAAAGAGTCTTGATTGGCCTGGGTTTTGAAGAAGCGGTCTGGGATAAGACGGCGGAGCACTTTTCCGGCGGACAGAAAACCAGGATGATGCTGGCGGCGGCCCTGGTGCGGCAGCCTGATTTTCTGATTTTGGATGAGCCTACAAATCATCTGGATATTGCTATGACTGAGTGGCTGGAGAAGTATCTGCAGGAATTTAAGGGCGGGCTATTGGTAGTCAGTCATGACCGTGCGTTTCTTGATAATATCGCTACACGGATACTGGAAATGGAAGGCGGGCATCTGACTTCCTTCAAAGGCAATTACAGCAAATATCTGGTGCAGAAAGAGCTCCAGACTGCAACACTGGAAGCTGCTTATGCTTCGCAGCAGGATTATATCGCACGGACGGAAGCCTATATCCGTCGTTTTAAAGCGGGCATCAAAAGTAAGATGGCGCGTGGACGCCAATCTCAGCTGGATCGTCTGGAGCGGATGGACGCGCCTGTGCAGCATGAGGAATTTGCCCTGCGCCTGCCGCCTGCGCCGGAGTCTGCTGAACGGGTGCTGATTTTGGATAACCTTTCTGTTGGTTATGGCGATAATGTACTGCTGCATGATATAGATTTGGTGCTGCGCAAGGGTGAAAAGGTTGGCTTGCTGGGTCCTAACGGTACCGGTAAAACGACATTGCTGAAAACTGTTTTAGGCGAGCTGCCGCCGCTGAAGGGAACAGCGCAGATCGGCAATCGTGTGAAGGTAGGGTATTTTTCGCAGAGCTATGAAAGGCTTGCTCCCAAACAGACGCTGCTGGATAATTTTTTGGTGGAATATGGCTTTACTGAGGAACGTACGCGTTCACTGCTTGGCGGGATGCTGTTTCACGGCGACGACGTTTTTAAAGAGATCGGCACTTTGTCAGGCGGCCAGAAGGCACGTCTGGTATTGCTGAAGCTGGTGCTGGACGGGGCAAACTGCCTGGTGCTGGACGAGCCGACCAACCATCTTGATATTATGGCGCGGGAGACTGTGGAAGCTGCTTTGACTGCTTTTGACGGAACGGTGCTGGTGGTCAGCCATGACCGTTATTTTATCAACGAGATCGCTGACAGGATCTGGGAACTGGAAGATCACCGGGTCTGTGATTATAAAGGCAATTATGATTTTTATTTAGAAGAAAAGGCTAAAAGACGGCTGCTGCAGGCTGCCGTGCCGAGCAGCGCCCCTGTGCAGAGGAAGGCTGCGCCTGAGCCGATAAGCAGTACTGTAAAAAGTTCCGGCAGGCATAAGCGTGCCTACAGCCCGCAGGAAGCAGAAAAGCTGCTGGCAAAAGTTGAATTGAGTATTCGTGAACAGGAGGCTTTGCTGGGGGTGCTGGAAGGACGAATGGCCGATCCTGACAGCCATACAGACCCGGAAGCCAGCGCTGCTTTGGCGGCGGAGCATGCTGCCCTGCAAGCGGAAATCGAGAAGCTGATGCTGCGCTGGGAAGAACTGATGACAGCGGCAGAAGCGTTACAGGAGTAAGCAGAAGATGTTAAATGCAATGACGGACGAAGAATATATGCAGTTGGCGCTGCAGGAAGCCCGGGCGGCTGACGTGATCGGCGAGATACCGATCGGCGCCGTACTTGTGGTTGAAGGTGAAGTTGTAGCGAGGGCGCATAATATGCGCGAAACCTGGAACGATGCGACGGCGCACGCCGAGGTCATCGTGATCAGGGAGGCGTGTAAAAAGCTGGGCCGCTGGCGTTTAGAGGGGGCTGTGCTTTATGTTACAGTCGAGCCCTGTCCGATGTGTTCGGGCGCTATCGTCAACAGTCGTATCGACAAGGTTGTTTACGGCTGTCCTGATGCTAAAGCCGGAGGGGCAGAGTCGATCTTTAATATCATCAGTAATCCCAATCTTAATCATACGGCACAGGTCGTCAGCGGTGTCTGTGAAGCCGAATGTGCACAGGTAATGAAGGATTTTTTTAGACGCAGACGTGCAGAAAACAGGCTGGCAAAGGCTGGAATAGCTGCTGACAGTGCGGAAAATTAAGAAAAACTCTTTGCAAAATACGGATTTATGATATAATAAATAAGGCTGGTTTACGCGGAGAGGTGTCCGAGTGGTCGAAGGTGTTTGACTCGAAATCAAATGTACGGCAACGTACCGTGGGTTCGAATCCCACCCTCTCCGCCAGATGATTATGCGGTTCTTCATTTATTTGAAGGACCGTTTATTTTTTTGAAGCGGCAGACATCAGCAAGAATAAAAATATTTGACAATAGTTAGATATCTAATTATAATTGAGATATGATGAAGCAGACAAAAACGATTTTTTTGATCAGTAAAATAAGAGAGAAGGCTAATAAATTCATTCTGGCAGATCTGGCGCAGCATGGTATTACTAAACTGGCTCCCTCACATGGAGATATTTTAGCGTGTCTGTATCAAAGGGAGCGGGTGACTATGAAAGAGATTTCAGACTCTATCCATCGGACGAAACCAACGGTGACGGTGCTCGTAAATAAGCTGGCAGAGCTGGGACTGGTGAAGAAATTTCAGGCAGCGGAGGATTCCCGGGTCATTTATGTGGAGCTGACTGAGCAGGGAAAAGCATTGCAGAAGCTTTTTGAAAAAATTTCAGCTGATTTAGTTCAAAAAGTTTTTCAAAATATGGAACAGGAAGAAATGAAAAAGCTGGAAATATCTTTGCAAAAAATTCTGGATAATCTGGGGTAAAATTTTTTAAGAAAATAGTTAGACCTCGAACTAATTTTAGCAGCTGATAAACAAGGGACAACAATATTTTTATGATAGATAAACATGAGATTTACGCAGGGAAAGGAGGCTGGCAGATGAAAGGTCTGCGGCAGTGTTTCGGAAATTCAAAGCAGGCTGCGGCTAGGTGTGCAAGCGGCTGGATCGAGTGATTACCAGGCCCTGAAAGGGGTAAATAAAAGAAAGCGAGTTGAGTTTTATGAAAAAAGAAGTATTGGATTATGTTATTGAAAAGACACATGAATTGATGAATGCTGCTTCCTGCAGCAGTGAAGCTAAGGCAGCGGCGCAGAGCTGGCTGGATGCGGTCGGCACAGAACGGGAAGCCGATGAAACAAAAGAATATATTGCCGAATTGGAAGCGGATATTATGCCGATCGACAATCTGATAGCTTTTGCAGGATCTGAGGCCGGAGCCGGATATTTTGGTGCCGAACTGGCAAAGAATATTACCGCACATGCTGAAGAAATAAAGCTTGCTGGGGCTGAATACTGCGATTGCCCTGCCTGTGCGGCTGTGGCAGAAATACTTGCCAGAAAAAAAGAATTGCTGTGAAGGTTTTTAGCAGGTTGATTGCGACTGCTTGCAACAGAATATTGCTGATAAAAGGAGTTTCATTTATTTGAAGCTCCTTTTATTTTTATAATTAAGTATTGATGCCGGATTTTTAATTTTAGTCAGGCTTCGGAAGCTGTACGGCAGATTAAAATTTTGTTATGATAATATCATCAGCCAAATTAGTGATGGAGGCATGAAGTGAATAATTCTGTGGTAATAGATAAAAAGTTTTACTGGGAACTGTTTAAATCTACGTTCCTGATCAGTGCTTTTACAGTGGGCGGTGGTTTTGTCATTATCCCGCTGCTGAAAGCCAAATATGTCGATCATTATAAATGGATGAGTGATAAGGAAGCGCTTGATCTTGTTTCAGTAGCGCAGTCGGCTCCTGGAGTGGTGGCCGTCAATGCCGCTATCATTATAGGTTATCGTCTGGCAGGGTATACCGGCGCTGCAGTTACTTTGCTGGCTACAGTGCTGCCGCCGCTGATCACACTGACGGTGATTTCGTATTTTTATGATGCTTTTGCCCATAATTATTATGTGCAGATTTTGCTGCGTGGTATGCAGTGCGGGGCTACAGCGCTGATACTTGACGTAGGCATAAATCTGCTGCAGAAAGAGCTGAAAAAGAAGCTGCTGCTGCCGTGTTTGATTATTTTCGGCACTTTTATCGCCAATTATTTTTTTCAGGTCAATATCATGTATCTTATTCTGATCGATGCCGTTATCGGTTATTTATGGCTGCAGGATGAAAAATATAGCTAAGGAGGTATGGAAGTGATATATATAAGTTTGTTCTGGAGTTTCTGTATGGTCGGCGCTTTTTGCGTTGGCGGAGGTTATGCTTCCATACCGCTGATCCAGACGCAGGTCATTGATGTCCATCATTGGATATCATTCAGTGAATTTATGGACGTTGTTGCTATTTCGCAGATGACACCGGGGCCAATAGGTATCAATGCCGCTACTTTCGTCGGGACAAAGGTGGCAGGTATTGGCGGCGCGGTAGCGGCGACGGCAGGTTTTGTTACGCCTTCGCTTATTATTATGATCGCATTGGCAAAGCTGCTGGCAAAATATGGAGATATGGGAGCGATCAGGGGTGTTTTGAACGGCCTGCGCCCCGCTGTAGTCGCATTGATAGCTTCTGCCGGTGTGATGTTTTTAACTCTGTCTTTGTGGAACGAAGAAAAATTGCCGGCTGTCTGGAGTGATCCTGATCTGGTCAGCACGATCGTTTTGCTTGTTTCACTGGTCCTGATCAAGAAGAAGATCTGCGGCGTGATCCAAACACTGGTTGGTTCGGGGTTATTGAGTTTGGCGCTGCATTTTTTTATAAAATAATATG
>ENA-UEPI01000388-UEPI01000388.1-human-gut-metagenome-genome-assembly--contig:-NODE-388-length-34713-cov-12.054308_pt1 | contig 34713 bp, 28 predicted proteins | sample MGYA00242899_ERZ507914 | MGnify/ENA primary metagenome ERZ507914 (study PRJEB26167, sample SAMN06115442) | human gut metagenome | host: Homo sapiens | place: China:Chongqing | collected 2015-07-28...
AAATCATCAGACAACAGACTTCCAAGATGAAAGATTTTAGCCTCTATATGTTGTATTTTTTCAACAGTAAAGGGATCTGCTTTAGCTAAAACACGCTGAGTACGATTATTTTGATTTATCCCATACGAATTTTCAAAATAAACAGTTTTCTTACTAGGTATTATTTCTACATTAAGACCTTTCCCCGTCAATTCATCCACAGACGAATACTCACTAGGAGCCAGCGAAGTTACCAATTTATAATTTTTCCAATCATTTAAATGAGAAATACCATGAGAAAAATAATAGGAAGTACCTCCCGGCATATAAATAGTTTGTTTTGGAGTAATAATTTTATCTAATGTTATATGCCCGATGCAACAAATATCATTCATTATTAATAACTATTTCATTATAAAAAACGGGTGCAAAGATAGCATTTTTGAACTTAAGAAAGTTGTCCCAATTCTTTTTTTATCTGTCTAGAACAATGATTTTATTGTCATTTTATACGAAATATTGTTCAATTTCTCCAAGCAAGAAATAAAAAAAATAAGTTTATGCTTGTGGTTAAAAACAAAAGTATAACTTTACGGCATGTAATATTACTTTGTTATTTGACAAACTAGAAAAACAAATTAGAAATGGAAAAAATGAATGTACAACCAGCAAACGGCAAACTAGGAGTGCTGTGTGTAGGTTTGGGTGCGGTAGCAACTACTTTTATGACTGGTGTATTGATGGTCCGCAAAGGATTAGCAAAACCTGTCGGTTCAATGACTCAATACGATAAAATACGTGTCGGACGTGGAGCCAACAAAAAATATCTTCACTACAATGAGATTGTACCTATCGCAGATTTAAATGATATCGTATTCGGTGCATGGGATGTATATCCTGCTAACGCTTACGAATCAGCTATAAATTGCGAAGTCTTGAAAGAAAAAGATATTAATCCGGTAAAAGATGAGCTGGAAAATATCGTTCCTATGAAAGCAGCCTTCGACCATAACTATGCAAAACGTCTGGATGGAAATAATGTAAAAGACTGTGCAACACGCTGGGATATGGTAGAAGAATTGCGTAAAGATATCCGCAACTTCAAAGAAAAAAATGGATGTAGCCGTATTGTTGTTCTTTGGGCTGCTTCTACAGAAATTTATGTACCAGTATGCGAAGAAGTACACGGTACATTGGCAGCACTTGAACAAGCTATGAAAAACGATGACCGTGAACATGTAGCACCTTCTATGTGTTACGCTTATGCAGCTCTGGCAGAAGGTGCACCGTTTATCATGGGAGCTCCGAATACAACTGTTGATATTCCTGCTATGTGGGAAATGGCAGAAAAAACTAAGATGCCTATCGCTGGAAAGGACTTCAAAACTGGACAAACATTAGTAAAATCTGGATTTGCTCCGATTATTGGAACTCGCTGCTTAGGATTATCAGGATGGTTCTCTACTAATATTTTAGGAAACCGTGATGGCTTGGTTCTGGATGAACCTGCCAACTTCCATACAAAAGAAGTTAGTAAACTCTCTACACTTGAATCAATCCTCGTACCGGAAGAACAACCTGATTTATATACAGACTATTATCATAAAGTGAGAATTAATTATTATCCTCCTCGCAATGATAATAAAGAAGGTTGGGATAATATTGATATCTTCGGATGGATGGGATATCCAATGCAGATCAAAATCAACTTCTTGTGCCGTGACTCTATTTTAGCAGCACCATTATGTCTTGATTTGGTTCTGTTAAGTGATTTGGCAGCACGTGCAGGTCGTTATGGTATACAGCGCTTCTTGAGTTTCTTCCTGAAGAGCCCAATGCATGACTATACTGAAAACGAAGTACCAGTTAACCACTTATTCCAACAGTATGTTATGCTGAAAAATGCTATTCGCGAAATGGGTGGATACGAAGCTGACGAAGAAATTGACTAATCCTTTATAAGAAAACTAACAATACTAAAACAAAAGGCTGCCTCAAAAATGAAGTAGCCTTTTGTTTTTAATGTTATCACCAAAGGTAATAAGATATATAAAGTTTTAATCTCTTGATTTTCTTATTTAACAGATTACATTTTAAATACCTTGAGCAGGCATTATAATATCATTTATGACCTTACTTTGCCAAAAACAATCCTACATGCATACATCAATACGACAGCATAAGCAATCCAAGGTACGATGAAAGACATAACCATAGAAGAAGTGATATCTGCCACATAGCCCATCAGTAAAGGCCCCACGACGCCTCCCACTGGCGACATCATCAAGAAAGAAGAGGCACGTTTAGTATGGCTTCCCAACCCTCTTAAAGAAAGAGCAAATATAGTAGGAAACATAATAGCCTCAAAAGCATAACCACACAGCAAAGCAATCAATGAAATAATGCCTAAGTCACATAAAATTAAAGTCGTTGTCAAAACGGTTCCTATAGAACAATAGAGTAACATTCTCTCTGCAGAGATACGTTGCATTATCCAGCTGCCAATAAAACGCCCAGCCATAAATAAGCTTAGTCCCCCGAAAGAAAGAATCAAAGATGCGCGTCGTGCATTCATCCATCCTTGCTCTACTACATAATTGATAAAAAAACTATTGATTGAAATTTCACTTACCTCATAGGCAAAAAGAGCAATCAGTCCGAAAATAAATAATTTATGCGACCAAAGCCCAACACGATGCCCTTGAGAATCAACTTCTGTCTGGTGCTCGATTTCAGGCAACTTTACACGCATAAAAACAATGGCAACCAACAATACAACCACTCCCATACATGCATATGGTAAAGCTACGTTTCCTGTAGGTTGAGAATCATCTGAGAAAAGTAAAAGTCCCGTCAGAATAGGAGCACAAATACACCCTAATCCATTGAAAGACTGAGCGAAATTCAAACGGCTAGCAGCAGTTTCCTTTGCACCTAGTTCAGTAACATATGGATTGGCAGCAGTTTCTAAAAAAGTAAGTCCACACCCTATTACAAAAAGTGCAAATAAAAATGCATTGAATGAAACGTAATATTGCCCTGGAATAAACAGAAATGCTCCTAGTCCATATAACAACAAACCAAAGACAACTCCTATTCTATATCCAAAACGATTAATAAAGAGACCCGCAGGAATTGCCATGATAAAATATCCCATATACATCGTTACCTGAATAAAGGCTGAATGGGTTTTAGTTATATTCAAAACTTCCTGAAAATGTTTATTCAACACATCCAGAATGGCATGCGCAAATCCCCACAAAAAGAATAATGAAGTAACCAATATAAAAGGAAGAGTATATTGCTTACTTACCAATGAAATGCGTTTTGTTTCCATATTTTTCAATTATTATTACTATATCATTTCAGTAGACAGCAAAGCTTCGGCAATCCGTATATCCTCAGGGTGTGTCAATTTGATATTTCTCCGTTCTCCTTCTGCTATATATAAAGGAAAGCGCTTCAGTTCTGCCATCAAAGTATATAAAGATTGTGCACAAATAGATTTTTGTTCTGCTTCCTGGTAAGCTATCTCCAAATCTCTTAACACAAATGTATGAGGAGTCTGTGCCTTATACATTTGTTCACGAGGAAAACAACGATACGAAGAAACTCCATCTTCAGTATACATAACAGCTTCGTTGTCCCGGACAGCAGTAATTGCATTTCCATACAATTCACATATCCGGATATTCTCAGAAATAATCTTTGCCGATAGCAAAGGCCGTACAGCCTCATGAACTAATACAATATCATCCCTGGTGTAATAATGAGAAAGTCCTTTTATACCATTACCGATAGAAATATGGCTATTGCTACCACCAGAAAAGATATGCTGCAATTTAGTTATATGAAAATCATGTTTCACCCGTTCTACATATTCTTCCCATCCAGAAAGACACACAACAGCAATCACATCTATTTCAGGATGATTTTCAAAAGCTTTTAATGTATGTACTATGACAGGCATACCTTGCAACAATATAAATTGTTTTGGAAGCCCCATATGCATTCGTTCCCCATATCCTCCAGCCAGAACCAAAGCAATACGATGCCTTTTTATAATATTTTCCATATCTTTATTTATAAGCTTCTAATTCTATCTCCTTACAGAGTTTCTCATGCCTGCTACGCATATAAAAGAAGATTACATTCATTACAGTTACTTCGAAAACCATATACAACCATGGTTCTTTTATTAATACTGATATAAATAAGACACCTGCACGCATATCAAATGTCAAGATATTAGTATATTTCATCAAAGGCTTACTTCCTACCCTAAAGTGTTGACGGAGTTCTGTTGGAATTTGATTTCCATATTTCTTTTTTAGTGTAAGTAATAAATGCTGGCATGAAGGCGACATTTTCTCCTGACTATGTGTATAACGAGCATAAAAAAATAAATAGATCTTTTTAAACCAGTCTTTACTCCATTTCAAGGCCTTCATTTTACGATATTGTTCTTCTGAAGAGTCCAACTCACATTTATCAGCTCCTTTTTGAAAAAACATATGAACATTACGATAATAGTCGGCCAAAGCACACTGTTTACTATGACAAATAAATCCGGCAAAGGCTGATAACAACCAAATCCATATACCCCAAGATGGCGTAAGCCGTAAACTGATAAAGAAATAAATTGAGAAAAACCATACATCTCCGGCAAATCCGTCAAGGATACGCCCCAAAAGACTTTTCTTTCCCGTCATACGAGCAAGTTGCCCATCTGCACAATCATACCAATTTGCCCATATCAGTAAAAAAATACCCCACAGAGTATGAGATAAATCATCATAATAAAACATATACCCCGACAAGGCCCCTAATATGATAGAAACGATTGTCACTACATTAGGATGTATATGTAATTGCTTAAAAAACAATGCCCACAAATAGCCGCAAGAACGAGTTACATATATTTCAAAAAAACCTTCTGTATCTTCCGACTTTAATGTAGACTTTATACCTTGTACCAAAGAACTAAACCACATGATTTATTTAAGCTTCTAAATACGTTTACTTTTCAGACTATTCTTATTACCAAATTTCATTAATCCGATACCTAAAATTATCCAGACCAATTCACGAAGCCGCATTATCAGCCCCATATACACACCGTAAGCATATGGCATTGACAATCCACCTACAGCCAAAGCAAAACCGCCCTCCCGACCTCCTAACTGCATCGGTAAGAAGAACAAAGCATTAGCAAACAAAGAGGTAAAAGCCAATATTAGAATACAATCCCAATAGCTAATCGTATCTGTAAAAATCGATAATATAAAATAAATCTCAGCACATGATAAAACCCGCGCAAAAAACTCAGCTCCCAAAGATGTATAAAAAGTTACACGATGTTTGCTATGTAATTCCGCTATCTGATCATCAATTCGTTGAAGTGTTTCTTGCTTCTTTTCAGCAAAATTTATAGCCCAACGCTTTAAAAAAAACACCCTTTGCAACAATCGGATACAACGCATCGCCAAACCCTGCCGATAACCTTTCATAAAGAAATAAACTCCCATTAAACAAAAGATGCCGGAAAATGCCAAAAACAATGACAGACTCCATTGAAGGTGATGAAAGTATAAAACGAGATAGAGAAGGATAGAGAAAAGCCAAAAACAAAAGTGAGAAAAAATATGCATCATTACATATAATATCACACTAGAGGTAGCTTTTTCTACTCCAACATAAGGAGCTAACTCCATAATGCGATAAGGTTCCCCCCCCATCAGCCCAACGGGAGTAGTTGCATTCAACGCAAAGCCCGTTACCGTATATTTATATACACGCCAATAAGGTATTTTATCACCTCTAAAGCCATCGTGTATAATGATATACCAGGCTCCAGCATTAAGCAAATAAATTAAAACCCATAAAAAGATAACCACCGGAAAACAAATACCTGCTTTCCGGAGGCTATCTGTCAGTTCTGCATACGACACGTCAAACGTAAGAAGCATGACGGCTATGGCAACTATGCCAAAAAGCAGAAACAGATTCCTATATTTGCTCTTCATCTACCGTATCCAGTTTCAGTTTATCGCTATCGTCACGCTTTTCATAATATTGCTTGCGCAACGGATGTGCACTGATTTCTTTTTCTATACAACGATTACGGAAAACATCCAGCGCTACATATATTGCTTGACGGAATGAATCTTCTGAAGCAACTCCCTGACCCGCAATATCATAGGCTGTTCCATGAGCAGGAGAAGTACGCACAATAGGAAGACCCGCTGTAAAATTGACCCCCTCATCCATAGCCAAAGCCTTAAACGGAGCCAGACCTTGATCGTGATACATTGCTAAAATACCATCAAAATAGCGATAGTTTCCAGAACCCATAAAACCGTCTGCCGGATAAGGGCCAAAACACTGTACACCACGTTTTATCATTTCTTCCATCGCTGGAATGATAACCGTTTGCTCTTCACTTCCAATCAGTCCACAGTCACCAGCATGAGGATTCAGTGAAAAGACTGCTATACGAGGATTGTCAATGCCGAAATCCTGTTTTAAGGAACGATGGAAAATAGTCATTTTTTCCATGATTAATTCCTGAGTCAAATCTTTTGAAATCTCGCTGACAGGCACATGTCCAGTAACCAAAGCTACTCTGAAATCATCTTTTAATAAAATCATCAGAGCCTTCTGTCCATTTCCTACACGTTCTTCTATATATTCAGTATGACCGGGAAAATGAAAATTCTCCGACTGTATCGTGTGTTTGTTGATTGGAGCTGTTACCAATACATCAAACAATCCTTCACGATATTCCTTCAAAGACATTTCCAGTGCAGCTAATGCAGCACGTCCTGCTTCCTGAGTAGGCTTAGCTAATTCCACCTTCAGTTCATCTTCGGTACAATTTACAATATTGACACGTCCTTCCTGAGCTTCAGATGCAGAATTGATAATACTAAAGTTTGTCTGAATATCCATCGCTTTACGATGATATGCAGCAACTTTAGGCGATCCATAAATTATTGGAGTACACAGATCCAACATAGTGGGATCAGAAAAGGCTTTCAGTATTACTTCATACCCTACTCCATTTATATCTCCGTGGGTGATTCCCACAATTATCTTACGTTCTTCCATGCTTCTTATTTATTGCTTGTTTGTTCAGCTTTATGTTCTACTTTTTCTTCGGTTAACGTACTATCAACCGGCAGTTCTGAAACAGCCTGTTCTGAAGGTAACTTCAATGTATACAATGCTGCATTCAACCGACGGATCTGATCTCGTTTCAATTTACCCGGATTATAGACAAACCCTTCTACAACTACTACACGAGCATTTGCACGGTCAACTCTCATATGCGATACAAACGGGCCACCCATTGCATCATTTTTCATTTCCCATAGTCCACGGACCTCAAAAGCATAATCTCCCTTTACTGCTATATTTCTAACTTCAACAAATGCAGAATCAGCAGTTTCCATATACATACCTTCACGCTCTCCCGGAATATTCACTTTCATTACAGAATCACGTTTGTGTATGAAGTATGCTTTGGTGAAAGTATTTTCATCTCTGAACGGGAAAGTATACATCACAAAATTCATATCATTAAGATTGGTAGAAGACCAAAAGAAATCTTTACCTTCTTTATATGATTCCATTTCAACAGGCATCCAGATATCACAGTCGAAAAGACTTCCTACCTTAGCAGAAATAGTCTGATTATGTTTTTTCTCTAATGTCTTTATCTCACGGTTCATTTCTGCCCGAGTAAAGAAATCAATAATCACATTTCCATTTTGAGAAACATAGTTTGCAAATTCTTCCTGATTTGGGGCCTGAATGACCATAATCATCTGAGGTGAAGCATATACATCACGCGAGTATTTGAACTTTACCTGAGTATACAGCTGCGGATTGATGTCTACCATAATTATATTACGGAACAGACGCATTGTCCGGTCATAATACGCAGTTCGCACTCTTGAGATACGGAAAGAGCGTTCCGGCTGAGGCAATCCTGGAACATCCGTGTCCAACACATGAAAAAGAGCACTATCCGGACTCATCCAACAGTTATCATCGGCAACAACCAAAATTTCATAAGGACGACCACTGGAAGCCGGAGTTATCAGACTTTTTCCTTCCCCTTTACAAGAAGCTAATGCTAGCACAACAAGTGCCAAACTCAGATAAAAGGCTAAACGCTTCATATTTTTTTCTTTTAGTTAGTTTCTTTATTTTTTTCAGCTTGCCGTTTCGCCGTAGACAGCATGCCACAAGCAGCAAAAATATCCTCTCCTCTCGATGCGCGAATTGTTGCAAAAACTCCATGTTGTGTCAAATAATCACGGAACGCAAGCATAGACTCCATATCCGTACCTTCCAAATCTACATTTGGGATAGCATGGAAACGTATCAAATTGATACGGCAATCCAATCCTCGTAAAAGCTTTATCAATTCTTTAGCATACAGCATACTGTCATTTACTCCCTTGAAAACGATGTATTCAAAAGACAAACGACGCTGCTTGCTAAAATCATAGCGTCTGAGAATATCAATAATTTCAGTAATAGAAAATGCTTTCTCGGCAGGCATCAGTTCTCTTCGCTGTGCAGGAAACGGAGAATGCAGGCTCACTGCCAAATGACAGTCACTTTCTTCCAAGAAACGCTCTAAACCTTTACGCAAACCTACAGTAGAAACAGTTATACGTTTCGGACTCCAAGCATATCCATAATCAGCTGTAAGAATTTCAAGTGAACGTAATACCGCATCCAGATTATCAAATGGTTCTCCCATTCCCATAAAAACGATATTCGTAAGCTTATCACGTTCCGGAATAGAATAAATCTGATTCAGTATTTGAGTAGGTGTCAAACTGTTTGTATATCCCTGCTTGCCTGTCATGCAAAACTTACAATTCATTTTACATCCTACCTGCGAGGAAACACATAATGTAGCACGGTCTTCGTCAGGAATATACACAGATTCAATGTAATCACCTTCAGGAGTACAAAACAAATATTTTACAGTCCCGTCTACAGAACGCATCTCATGAATCGGAGCGGTAGCCCCTATCTCATAGTTTTCTTTCAGCCTTTCACGATTTTTCAGCGATAAGTTTGTCATATCATCTATTGAAAAGACTTTCTTATCGTATAACCATGCAACAATTTGTTTTGCCGTAAATCCAGGCATACCCAAACCATGCACAATACCTTGTATTTCGCTCAGTGTTTTCCCCAACAAGGGAATTTTTACATCAGCCATTCTTTCTTTGTTTTTGCACACGTTCTACAAATAATCTGTACAAAAGGATTCTCCATTCTATACAATTAGCGTACAAAGTTAGACAAAAATAAGATATATTCTCTATCTTTGCCACTATAAATGTATTAAATATGAATAAAACAATCACATGTTTCATTCCATACGGAAGTGAAAATCAAATTAATAAAACAATAAGACACCTACAGGAATGTTCTACAGTAGACCGGATATTCTTACTGCCAACATCTCCTGTTCCCAATTTGAGCTTACCCGATAAATGCTATATATTGCCGTCCTCAGCTCCCGAATCTGTTGAAAGATACAAGCAAGTTGCTCTTTATGCAAATACTCCTTTTACCCTTATCTGCACACAGGTACAAGATTTAGAATTTGGCTACATGGCATTAGAACGTATGTGCGACTACCTTTCAGCACCTCAATGCAGTATGGTATATGCAGACCATTACAAAACTATAAAAGGAGAACGGACACCTCATCCGGTTATCGACTACCAACTTGGAAGTGTGCGGGATGATTTTGACTTCGGCTCCTTACTCATGTTCCGTACCGATTATCTTAAAAGAGCAATCAACGAAATTGAGGCTGAAAAAGAGTACCAACATTCCGCACTATATGCTTTGCGATTAGCTCTTTCAAGATACGGAGAACTTACACACATACGAGAGTTTCTTTATACAGAAACCGAGATAGACTTACGAAAGTCAGGTGAAAAACAATTTGATTATGTAGACCCGCGTAACCGTCAGGTACAAATCGAACGTGAAGAGGTTTTTACCCAGCATCTAAAAAAAATCGGAGCCTATCTTAAACCCGGCATGATGACAGTTGATTTAAAAGAAGGAGAATTCTCTCATGAAGCATCAATAATCATTCCGGTACGCAACCGTGCACGCACAATAAACGATGCCATACGTTCTGTCTTAGAACAGGAAACTAGTTTTCCTTTCAACCTGATTATCATAGACAATCATTCTACCGACGGAACCAGTGAAATCATAGAACAATATAAAAATGACAATAGAGTTATACACCTGATTCCCGAACGGACCGATTTAGGTATTGGTGGATGCTGGAATCTAGGTATTAACCACCCACAGTGCGGTCGTTTTGCTATACAGCTAGACAGCGATGATTTGTACAGCAGTCCGCATACCGTACAAAACATCGTTGACAAGTTCTACAAGGAACAATGTGCAATGGTTATCGGTTCATACCGCATGACCGACTTTACGCTGCAAACCTTGCCTCCCGGAGTAATCGACCATAAAGAATGGACAGATGAAAACGGACATAATAATGCGTTACGCATCAATGGATTAGGAGCTCCCCGAGCATTCTTCACCCCATTACTGAGGAAAATTCGTGTACCAAACACCAGTTACGGAGAAGACTACGCTCTAGGACTTGCATTTTCACGCCAATATCGTATTGGACGCATCTATGATGTACTTTACTTATGCCGTCGTTGGGAAGGGAACTCTGATGCAGCCTTAAGCATCGAAAAAATAAATCAGAACAATAATTATAAAGACAGTCTCCGTACACTGGAAATTAAGTTGCGTCAAGCAATGAATAAAAAAAGACAAGCAGGGGACCTCTTTATCGAAAACCAATTAGCAAAATGGCAGACAGCACGCACTAACCACGAAGCACTCAGTCAAATAGAAACGCGTCGGTTCGAGTTAGCAGGGAATACGATAACTGTACAATTCAATCCAGCACGTGCTGTTTCTACATGCGCAAAAGTCGATAAATCATCTATAGAAGCACGAAAATGCTTTCTTTGTCCGGAAAACAAGCCCAACGAACAAGATGAAATAATCATTTCATTAGACGAACCGTTCAGCTTACGGATCAATCCATACCCGATACTTCCCGGACACCTTACCATTTCCAGTTTAAAACATCAGGATCAGGTATTGGCAGATAAAACGATACGTCAGCTTCCAGGAAAACTGATCAGCTGGCTGGAAGAATATTTTGCATCCGGTTATGTCCTATTTTACAATGGGGCTAAATGTGGAGCCTCAGCTCCGGATCATTTCCATTTTCAGGCAGTAAAACAAAGCGATGTACCGGTCATCCAGCAATGGGAAAGACTCATGGAAACAGCTGTCAGAGAAAAAGAAATAAAAACAGAAAACGGTAACACTTATTCTTCTTTCCAAATAACCAGTTACATCTGTCCGATCCAAGTATTTATCTGTAACCATTCAGCAGATATATTACCTGAAATGATTAACCAATACTTAGAATCACTTCCTTTGCACGAGGGAGAAAGCGAACCCAGATACAATTTATTTGCATGGCAGGACAAACAAAGAGGGTTCACGATGGCTTATTTTCCACGAGAAGAACATCGCCCGGCCTGCTATACGGCAACAGGAGGAGAGCAACTGTTAGTCAGCCCTGGAGCACTTGATATGGCAGGTTTATTAGTAACTCCGCGTAAAGAGGATTTTGATAAAATAACCGAATCAGATATTACACAGATATACAAAGAAGTAGCATACCATAATTAAACACATAGAGCATAATGAAAGAACCAGAAATAAGTGTGGGTATTGTCAATGCCCAAGAGATACATTTTACCCTTAATTCTCATTTCCTGGCAAAAGGTGAAACTATAACCGGTAACCAAGTCGTATCTTTTAGTGAAGGAGGAATCCTATGGAATGGCAATGTATATCGAGAACTTACATTCACTCCTGTAGAAGATGAAGCCTCTTTCTCCTTATACGATGTAACTATTGGTATCAATTTCCATTGGGAACGTCAGGAAACGCAGCATTTCAACGGAACTTTAAAGCTGGTTGTAGATGAAGGAAAAATTACTGCTATCAATATTTTACCGGCAGAAGATTACCTGATAAGTGTGATTTCTTCTGAGATGAATGCTACATCCTCTCCCGAGTTTTTAAAAGCTCATGCTGTAATTTCAAGAAGTTGGCTATTGGCGCAAATTGAAAAACGCAAAGCAATGAGCAAACACGATAACGGCTTTTTCTCCTTTATAAAGACTGACACTGAATACATCCGCTGGTACGACCGCGAAGATCATACTATTTTTGATGTCTGTGCAGACGATCATTGCCAGCGTTACCAAGGCATTACGAAGGCATCCAATAAGAATGTTGTAGAAGCGGTCAAAGCCACTCAAGGCCAAGTATTAATGTACAAAAACTGTATTTGTGATGCACGTTTCTCTAAATGCTGTGGAGGAGTCAGTGAGCTTTTCGATACCTGCTGGGAAGAGAAAAACTACCCTTATCTCAGTGCTATACGTGATACAAAAGAGGAAGGAAGTTTTCCTGATTTGACTCAAGAAAGTGAAGCTGAGAAATGGATTAAAAGTACCCCTGACAGTTTTTGCTACACTCATGATAAAAACATCATTTCACAGATACTTAACAACTACGATCAGGAAACAACCAATTTCTATCGCTGGAAAGTTCGCTATACCCAGGAAGAGCTTGCAGAACTGATTCGCAGCAATACAAAGAACGATTATGGAAAGATTGTCGATCTCATTCCCGTTGAACGAGGAAAATCAGGACGTATCTGCAAGCTGAAAATAGTAGGTACAGAAAAGACACTTATCATAGGCAAAGAACTGGAAATACGCCGTACACTCTCTCCTACCCACTTATTCAGTTCTGCATTCATCGTAGAAAAAGGAGAAACGGATGCCGAAGGAATACCTGCATGGTTCGAACTTACTGGTGCCGGATGGGGACATGGTGTAGGCCTTTGCCAAATCGGTGCAGCCGTCATGGGTGAGCAGGGCTATAATTACAACGAAATTTTGCTTCATTACTATAAAGGGGCAGATATAAGAAAACTGTATTAATATTTTCAATATGAAAAAACAATCTCCCTGGTCGTGGGTCCCAACGCTTTACTTTGCTGAGGGATTACCTTATATAGCAGTCATGACTCTGTCGCTTGTCATGTATAAGCGCATGGGAATTTCAAATACAGAAGTAGCTCTTTATACGAGTTGGCTGAACCTGCCATGGGTCATCAAGCCATTATGGAGCCCGTTTGTCGATTTGCTCCGTACCAAACGCTGGTGGGTAACTCTCATGCAGCTATTTATCGGAGCAGATCTTGCAGGCATTGCCTTTACTATACCTACCGAACATTTTTTCCAGGCTACACTTGCCATATTCTGGCTCATGGCTTTTAGTTCCGCAACTCATGATATTGCAGCAGACGGATTTTACATGCTCGGCTTAACGACTCATGAACAGGCTTTGTTTGTCGGAATCAGAAGCACTTTTTATCGTATAGCAACCATCGCCGGACAAGGCTTACTGGTCATGATAGCCGGATATCTGGAAAAAACAACCGGAAGCATTCCCTACTCATGGAGCATCACATTCCTCATCATGGCAGGAATATTTCTTGCGCTATGGCTCTATCATGCCTTTATTTTGCCACGTCCTGCAAATGACAAGGCAGCAGTAGAAACATCAGCCTCTGGACTACTTAAAGAGTTTTTGCTGACATTCCGCTCGTTTTTCCGAAAAGAGCAGGCTGGTATTGCCATATTATTCATGCTTCTGTACCGGTTACCGGAAGCACAACTGACTAAGATGAGCATTCCTTTCCTGCTTGATCCGGTTTCTGAAGGCGGATTAGGCATGACGACCGAACAGATAGGATTTACACAAGGTACAGTCGGCATTATCGGACTGATGTTAGGAGGTATATTGGGAGGTATGGCAGTCGCACGGCACGGACTGAAACAATGGCTATGGTATATGGTATGGGCTATCTCACTGCCCGACATAGTATATGTATTTTTAAGCTACTTCCCCGAAACGAATCTCTTATGGATAAACATATGCATCTTTATTGAGCAGTTTGGCTATGGATTCGGTTTCACTGCTTACATGCTTTACCTCATTTATTTTTCTCGAGGAACTCACAGTACCGCACATTATGCCATTTGTACAGCTTTCATGGCCCTGGGAATGATGCTTCCCGGTATGATAGCCGGATGGATGCAGGAGCTTCTGGGATACCAGCACTTCTTCCTCTGGATCATGGTATGCTGTGCTGCAACCTTTGGTGTAACTGCCCTACTGAAAATAGATCCTGAATTTGGGAAAAAACAGACTGAATAAACAATTTCAATACACAGCGACAAATGAGAAAAAACGTCACCGGAAATTCGATAATTTCCAGTGACGTTTTTCTTATTCATGGTGATAAATATATACCATGTACTTATAAAGTCGTCAATTCTTCTTTTCTAGCTCCCGCAGGTTTTCCATTTTCTTAGTTTCCAAGAATTCATAGATGCCACATAAGTGTTCTTTCACACGCTGATTACCGAACTCGTATACCTTGGTAACCAATCCGTCAAGGAAGTCACGGTCGTGCGAAACAACAATCAGTGTTCCATCAAAATCCATCAGAGCCTGTTTCAGAATATCTTTTGTCTTCATGTCAAGATGGTTAGTCGGCTCGTCCAGAATAAGCAGGTTAACCGGCTCCAGCAGCAATTTAATCATAGCCAGACGAGTACGTTCTCCTCCTGAAAGTACCTTTACTTTCTTCATCGACTCTTCCGGCCCGCCAAACATAAACGCTCCCAGCAAGTCGCGTATCTTGTTTCGGATTTCCCCTTTTGCCACATCGTCGATAGTCTGGAAGACAGTCAGGTTTTCATCCAGCAACGATGCCTGATTCTGAGCGAAGTAACCAATCTGCACATTGTGTCCCAATGTAAGTGTTCCCTCGTGCTCTATCTCTCCCATAATACATTTCACAAGCGTAGACTTACCTTCTCCATTCTTTCCCACAAAAGCAACTTTATCGCCACGTTCTATAGTAAGATTTGCATTACGGAACACCACATGATCACCATAAGTTTTGCCTACTCCTTCCATAATAACCGGATAACTTCCACTTCGGGGTGAAGGAGGGAATTTGAGTCGGAGTGCCGAAGTATCTTCTTCATCAACTTCAATAAGCTCCAGTTTCTCCAGCATCTTTACGCGACTCTGTACCTGAAGTGTCTTACTGTATGTTCCTTTGAAACGTTCAATAAAGTCTTTTGTTTCCTGAATCATCTTCTGCTGTTCTTCGTATTGCTTCATCTGCTGTTCACGACGTTCCTTACGCAATACAAGATACTGCGAATAGTTGACCTTATAGTCGTAAATACGTCCCATCGTCACTTCAATGGTACGTGTAGTAATATTGTCGACAAACTTACGGTCGTGACTGATAACTACCACAGCCTTGGCACTGTTAATCAGAAATTCTTCCAACCAGCCGATAGATTCAATATCCAGGTGATTAGTCGGCTCGTCCAGCAATAATACATCCGGGTTCTGCAACAGCAGTTTGGCCAGTTCGATACGCATGCGCCATCCTCCACTGAAATCACTGGTAGGACGGTTAAAATCTTCACGCATGAAACCCAGTCCGAGCAAAGCCTTCTCTACGTCCTCTTCAAAGTGAGTCATATCGATGGCATAAAACTTCTCGCTCATTGCCGCAACCTTTTCTATCAACTCCATATACGAATCGCTTTCGTAATCGGTACGGGTAGCCAGCTCGTTGTTCATGCGTTCTATCTCTTCTTCCATTTCACGAAGATGAGCAAAAGCCTGCGATGCTTCCTCGAACACCGTACGTCCATCCTCCGTCATCAGATGCTGAGGCAGATAAGCAACTACACAGTCTTTAGGAGCCGTCACCTTTCCACGGGTAGGCTGACGTACCCCTGCCAATATTTTCAATAAGGTTGATTTCCCTGCTCCGTTCTTTCCCATCAGGGCGATACGGTCTTTTTCATTAATCTGAAAACTAATGTCACTAAATAAGGTGGTTCCGCCAAATTCGACGGTAAGTCCATCTACTGAAATCATAAAATATTACGTATTAGTATATAAAATTACATCATCTATCTCAAAAGCCGAAACTGCCCGGCCGGATTTTTCAATTGTCCGAGGGCCAGTCCCTTTAATGAAACCGTTTTCACAAACAATCGGTTTTCTGATACAATGCTTTCCGCCACACAATTATCCCAGACTGACTATTTCCTGTAAAATCCGGACTGCTGAATCCACATCAGTAATATCTTTCACAATCATGCTGCGGCGTCCGTTCTGTTCACGCAGGTTGCATACTCTCGGATACTTTGCCATATAGTCGATTATCTTTCCAAAAGCAGCACTCTGATAATACGGACTGTCCGGATTGCTTACAAAATAAAGAATCATCTTGCCACCTTTCAGTACAGCTTTTTCCACTCCCAAACGTTTTGCCAGGCGACGAAGAGGCACAATACGAATCAACTCTTCTCCTTCAGGCGGAATCTTTCCAAATCGGTCAATCAGACGTTCCTTGAAAGCCTCCACATCACGGTCGAGTTCCAGTTTGTCCAGTTCACGATAAAGCAACATTCGTTCACTGCTGCTCGGAATATATTCGTTAGGGAACAATAATTCCAAATCGCTTTCTACGGTACATTCGTCCACAAAATCTTCGCCACTGATTTTTTCTTCTCCTGCTTTTATCTCGTCGGCATAAAGTTCTGCAAACTCATCATTCTTCAATTCGGTTACAGCTTCCGACAGAATCTTCTGATAGGTTTCATATCCCAAGTCTGCTATAAAACCACTTTGTTCAGCTCCCAGCATATTACCAGCACCACGAATATCCAAATCCTGCATGGCAATGTGTATACCGCTTCCCAAATCGCTGAAGTTTTCGATGGCTTGAAGACGGCGTTTGGCTTCGGGGGTAAGCGATGACAACGGAGGAGCCAGCAAATAACAGAAAGCTTTTTTGTTGCTTCGTCCTACACGTCCGCGCATCTGATGCAAGTCACTCAACCCAAAGTTCTGTGCCTGATTAATGATAATCGTATTGGCGTTCGGAATATCAATTCCACTTTCGATGATAGTAGTTGCAAGCAACACATCATAATCATAGTTTACAAAGCCGAAGATTATCTTTTCCAGTTCTTCAGGCTGCATCTGTCCATGTCCGATACATACACGGCAATCAGGAATATTGCGCACAATCATTGCTTTCAGTTCCATCAAGTTCTGAATGCGGTTGTTCACGAAAAATACCTGTCCGTTCCGGCTCATCTCGAAGTTTATCGCTTCCGTTATTATCTCTTCGTTAAACGTATGCACCTCCGTCTGTATCGGATAGCGGTTGGGCGGTGGTGTCTGTATAACCGAGAGGTCACGAGCCCCCATCAACGAAAACTGAAGTGTACGCGGAATAGGTGTTGCTGTCATGGTCAGTGTGTCTACATTGACCTTTATCTGACGCAATTTTTCTTTTACACTTACTCCAAACTTTTGTTCTTCATCGATAATCAGCAAACCCAGATCATGGAACTTTACACTTTTACCGATAATCTTATGCGTACCTATCAAAATATTGACAGTACCAGCTTCCAGCTCCTTCAGAATACGGGATGTATCTTTAGCTGTACGGGCACGGCTCAGATATTCTACCTTACAAGGCATCCCTTCCAGACGTTTACAGAAAGTCTGATAGTGCTGATAAGCCAATACAGTAGTAGGAACAAGCACAGCGACCTGCTTATTGTCGGCCACGGCCTTAAATGCGGCACGTATGGCAACTTCTGTTTTTCCGAAGCCCACATCACCACACACAAGGCGATCCATCGGGCGATCGCTCTCCATATCGGCTTTTACTTCCTGAGTAGCTTTCAACTGGTCGGGAGTGTCCTCATAGAGGAAGCTTGCCTCCAGTTCATGCTGCATAAAACTGTCCGGACTGTACTTAAATCCTTTTTCCTGCTTACGCTGTGAATAAAGTTTAATCAAATCACGGGCAATATCCTTAATCTTAGTCTTGGTACGTTCCTTGATCTTTTCCCATGCTCCCGTACCCAGTTTACTGATACGAGGCTGTTCACCTTCTTTTCCCTTATATTTGGAAATCTTATGCAGAGAATGAATAGAAACAAATACCACATCATCGTTCTGATAAACCAGCTTGATGACTTCCTGCGTTGTATTCCCGTTCGGGATACGCACAAGTCCGGCAAACTTTCCGATTCCATGATCAATATGCACCACATAATCACCCGGTTCGAACATGTTAAGCTCTTTCAAAGAAAGTGCAACCTTACCACTTCTTGCCTTATCACTGCGCAGATTATATTTATGAAAACGATCGAATATCTGATGATCGGTAAAAATACAGCAATGCAACGTGTGATCGACAAATCCTTCGTGCAAAGTACGGTCTACAGCTGTAAAATCTATTTTATCACCACGCTCACGAAAGATATCTGCCAGTCGGTCGGTCTGTTTTACACTGTCAGAACATATATAGATGGAATATCCCCGCTGTAAATAATCTGTCAATGAACTTGCTACCAAATCGAAATTCTTATGGAAAATAGGCTGTACAGACGTATTGAACTTCAGTGTAGCCTGAGGTGTCCCCGTTGCCTTATGTCCGAAATCAATCCGCCGGAACTCCAGTGATTCTACCGTAAACTCTGCACCGTCTATCAGCTTCCGCTCCAGGTTCATCAACTCTGTCTGCTCTCCTTCATATGCGGTCAGTGCCTGAGGCGAGAGAGCCTCATCATGAATTGTCTGAATACGTTCGCGTACCCACAATAAATCTTTTACCCATAAAACAGTATCACGCGGAATAAAGCTCAGGAAACTGATATCGCCATCCATAGCCTGTGCCAGTTCCGGAACAATACTTACCGAATCTTTTTTCTCACGCGACAGCTGGCTTTCTACCTCAAAGGTACGTATACTGTCAATCTCATCACCGAAAAAGTCTACTCGGTAAGGATATTCAGAAGCGAAAGAATAGACGTCGATGATACTACCGCGTGTAGCGAACTGTCCCGGTTCATATACATAGTCAACATGCTCGAAGCCATAATCCGAAAGTGTTTTGGTAATTTCATCCGTATCAATGTGCTGTCCGACAGTCAGCTTCAGTGTTCTGTCACTCAGTATCTTCGGCGAAACGACCTTCTCGGCAAGCGCATCGGGATAAGTTACAACTGTTACTGGTTCATTCTTTTCCAGCCTGCTCAACACTTCAGTACGGAGTATTTCATTGGCTGCATCTTTTTGACCGTATTTAATAGCCCTGCGATAAGATGAAGGGAAAAATAAAATCTGTTCATCACCGTTCACCTGCACCATATCATGATAAAAATATCCGGCTTCCTCCTGATCATTCAAGACAAAAAGATACACACCCGGTACCGACTTGATAAAGCAGGAAGCAAACAACGATGCACACGAAGCATGTGTTCCCTCTAAAAATACAGTACGGATATCATTATTTTTTAAAGTATTCGCCAATCCTTCCAAGGCCGGATGACGAGTATAACGCGATTGAAGTTCTGTTATTCCCATTGTTATCATCAATAGTATAGTCACATCTTCCTGACCTCGCCGGCAGAAGATTACTCATATAATAAACAATGCAAAATTATAAAATAATTTCAGTACAGAAGAATATAAACCCGAGCTTGAAGAAAAACAAAAGCTTTTTTAGATTTTCAAAATAAGAAATTTTATCCATAAAAAACGGAAAGAATGAATAACTTTGCAGAAAAACCAATTTCTTAACAACAAAAAGATAAATAAAGGAAATGACAAGGTTTAAGAAAATAGTAGCGGTAGACGAAACGCTGCTTAATGAAGAAGCCCTACAACAGTTGCAAAAGCTGGGAGAAGAAGTAGTGGTATATCATGATTTTCCACAAGACGAACATATCGTAACCGAGCGTATCGGTGATGCCGACTGCCTGTTAGTATCATTCCGTACACCTATCAGAAAAAGTGTACTCAATGCCTGCCGCAATATACAATACATAGGCATGTGCTGCACACTCTATAACCCGGAAAGCTGTAACGTGGATGTTATAGAAGCCCAACGAAGAGGAATTACCGTGCTCGGAGTAAAAGATTATGGCGACGAAGGAGTTGTAGAGTATGTAATAAGCGAACTGGTACGATTATTACACGGATTTGGAGGCATACGCTGGCGTAAGGAAAGTACTGAACTGACCAGACGGAAGATAGGAATCATCGGAATGGGTAAAACCGGACGAATGGTTGCCGATGCGCTGAAGTTTTTCGGAGCAGAAGTCAGCTACTTCAGCCGCCACAGAAAAGCAGATGCAGACAACGCCGGATTTGTGTACATGCCACTCAATGAACTGTTGGATAAAAATGAAATAATCTGCACATGTATTCCTCGTAACAATTATCTGCTGGGAAAAAGAGAATTTTCCATTTTAGGCAATAACAAAATTGTAGTGAATACTTCCGTAGGACCGACATTCGATGTTGCTGCCATGAAAGATTGGCTGAATGAGTCACCCGACAATTATTATCTTTGTGACGCGACAGGAATGGGCAACGTATACGAAGAACTGAAATCATGCAGTAATCTTTTATATACGCCCTATATTTCAGGGAAGTCCATACAAAGTGTCGAAAGACTTTCACAAAAAGCTTTGGCCAACATAGAGTCTTACTTTACGGCATCAGCCAATAATAAATAATACTTTAATATTATTCGACCTATCAACTATATGTACAACGACATCATTGAATTTCTTGATAACAAACGGCTTAAAGAAGCTCTTGTACAACTTACAGCTTTGGCGCATGAAGCAGACAACTGGCAATTAAGTTCTGAAATAGAAAGTTTGCAGACTACTTACAGTTATATGCTGCAATATGCGGCACAGGGTATGGAAGATCCGGAACGCAACAAATTATACCATCAGTTACTCCGTACAGCATACGAACTTGCCGACCGCACCGAAGCCACACGTAAATATCGTACTGGAACAGGATATATGCATGGAAAATATTACAGTTTTCAGCAAATTCCACCACATTCTTATCAGGAAATCTGTTTCAGTCTTGAAGCTTTCAGCGAAAATCTGGGAATGGCTCAGATAACAGTCATGGACGAAGAACGGCGTAGTGAAACAGTTAACAAGCTATATATCGAGCATGAAAAGTATGTTACTGAGTTATTCGATATAATATGGATTTCTACACATTGGACAGATGAAGACTTGTCGGGTGCAAATTCCATATTGGAATCACTGCTCGTTCCTGCCAACGATGTAGCTGTAATGATAAGTGCAGTTACTTTAAGCCTGATACAAGTATTCGACAGCCGGAAGTTCCAATTCCTTATTAAGGCATATCAGACACACAGCGAAACAATAGTTGTCCAACGTGCTTTGATTGGAATTGCCCTGACAGCCTATTATCAGGAAAAAAGGTTAAAGCTATATCCAGATCTGCAAGCAGCCTTATCATTACTAAGCGACTCTACCCCGATCATTAAGGAACTGAACAAACTTCAGACCCTCCTGCTCCTTTCCCGTGAAACGGAAAAGATAGAAAAGAAACTGCGTGAAGAAATTATACCCAACATGAAGATTTCTCCGGAAATGCTGAACCAAAATCAGAAAATCATTGATCTGGAGGATTTGGAAGACAAGAATCCTGAATGGGAAAAAGAAATGAAACGTGTCGAAGAAAGTATACGCGAACTGGGAGAGTTACAGCTGGAAGGAGCAGATACTTATCTGAGTGCCTTTGCCCAACTGAAATCGTATCCGTTTTTCCGTCAGGCAGCACACTGGTTTTATCCATTCGACCGCCAGCATCCTGACATTGTGAAACTATTCACCAATCACAAGTCTACAGAAGGCAAATCGCTTATAAATCTGCTTATGGAATCAACCATGTTCTGCAATTCGGATAAATATTCTTTCTGTCTTGCCTTAAAGGATATCCCCAAACAGCAATTAGAGATGTTTACGGCAGAAGCTACCGAACAAAACCAAATACTGAAAGAAGGAAGCGAACAATTTGCAGAAACAATAAAGGGAGAAAAAAAGCCAAGCAATATCAGCCGTCAGTACATACACGACCTGTACCGCTTCTTCAAGTTATGGATGTATCGCAGTGAAATGCACGATATCTTTACAGACGATTTGTCACTTTGGAAATGTGAAGCTCTGAAACCTCTGATGCATACTCCGGAAAACCTGAAACAAATAGCCGACTATTTATTTTCTAAAGACTATTTTCAGGAAGCATGCGCGATATATTATGACGAATTATGCAACAAGGGAAAAGGCGATGCCGACTCCTGGCAAAAGACCGGATTCTGCCTTCAGAAAATGAAAAAATACACCGAAGCATTGCAGGCTTACGCTCAGGCAGATTTATTGAAACCTGAACATATATGGACGTTAAAGCAAATGGCACAATGCCATAAGAAATTACATCATTATCAAGAAGCACTCGACTGTCTGTACAAAGTAGAAACAATGCAACCCGACAACTTGAATTTGCTTCTGCAAATAGGACAATGTCTTGCCAGCCTGCACATGTACGACAAAGCTTTGTCTTATTTCTTCAAAGTGGAATATATGGAAACTGCTCCGGCAAATGCACAAAGAGCCATCGGATGGTGTTATTTCATGACAGGAAAATATGCTGAAGCTGCCCGTTTCTTCGATAAACTGCAACAGGCTGACGAAGTGCTGACTTCCGACTGGCTGAATGCCGGACACGTATATCTGGCACAAAACAATATACCCAAAGCACTGGAATGCTACAGACAAGCAGAAAGTCATTGCCAAAGTCACGATGAATTCATACAGCTTTACTTAGCAGACAAGGAAGCCTTGCTGCAACAAGGCATATCAGAAGAAAATATTTATCTGGTTCCAGATATGCTCTAACACAAAAATCCCCTTCTTCAGTTTTGCTCAATACATGGAAAACCGAGGAAGGGGATTTTGTATCGTAATATTCAGAATCAGATAGTCATTTTAAGAATCTTACCACTCCATTCCGGTAAGTCAACAGCAACAGGCTTATCACTCGCAAATGAGATAGTTTCGGCTTTTCCCGACAACAGATCCGTTGCCTGAACTGTTTTATATTCCGGTATCTGCAAATATTCGAAAGCATGATAAGGAATGTTCACAGACAGATGGACAGGCATATTGTCGAAATTCACCAAAACCAGCAATACTTCATTTTCATACTTACGGATAAATACATACTGACGGTGCTCATTCATCAGCCAGTTTCCTTTATTCGCATACATCAGATCGAAAAATGCTCCATGTGATATAGCCTTTTCCTCACGGCATAAATTCAGGACATGCTGATAAAAACTGCGAAGCTCCTTTTCCTTATCATTCAGTAAATGCAAATTATAACGTCCGTGATTACTCCACCGGCGGATAGTATCCACACTCCAGTAATCAAAAATAGTAGTTCGTCCGTCACGGCCACTGAATCCTTCGCTATCCATTCCTCTTTCTCCCAGTTCCTGACCGAAATAAATCATCATAGGATTGGTGTTCATACAAGCCGAAACCAGCAAAGCAGGAAGAGCCTTACGTGCATCGCCTGCAAAGAAATCGGAAGCAATACGCTGTTCATCGTGATTTTCCAGGAAGTTCAGCATGTGCGGCTGTATATCGTCCACACTCTGCCAGCAATTTGTAATGGCAGTAGCCGATCCATATCCACAAGTTACGGCACGAAGGGTATCATACAATCCTACCTTATCATAAAGATAATCAAAATGTCCGTTGAATATATAATTACGGTATTCGTTCGGATTATAAACCTCAGCGATAAATATAAGTTCCGGATGCTGTTCTTTCACCTGAGGAATAGCCCATCCCCAAAATTCACAGGGAACCATCTCTGCCATATCGCAACGGAAACCGTCTATACCCTTTGCTGCCCAGAACAGCAGGATATCTCTCATCTTATACCAGGTATCGGGAACAGGAGAAAAATGGTTGCCGGTGTTTCCCATGTAATCGACTCCATAATTCAGTTTTACTGTTTCATACCAGTCGTTTTTATTCGGATAAGCGTCGAAGCGGTTGTTTCCCGTAGCTTTAGCCGGCTGTTCTTCGTACATACCAGCCTGTTCATCATAAAAATCAATTTCTCCGCCTAAACTAGTTCCGGGGATATAATAAAAATTATTGTTTACATCGAAAGCTTTCGAGCTATCATCATCTTCTCCCAAATCCTTCACTCCGTCCGGCTTGGCATACGAATGATACTGACGTGCCACATGGTTTGGCACAAAATCAATTATCACTTTCAATCCATTGTCGTGCGAACGTTTTACCAGCAGTTCAAACTCTTCCATACGGCGGTTTACATCAACAGCCAAATCGGGGTCTATATCATAATAATCGCGGATAGCGTATGGAGAACCTGCCTTACCCTTTATAACAGCAGGATGGTTGCGAGGTATATTGTAAGCTGAATAGTCTGTCTGAGAGGCATGAGCAATAACCCCTGTATACCAAATATGTGTTGCCCCAAGCTTTTTTATCTCATTCAAAGCCTGGTTTGTAAATCCGGCCATCTTACCACATCCGTTTTCCTGCAGGCTGCCATTGTAGGCATTGCGTACCTCTTCATTACCAAACAGGCGGGTAAATACCTGATAAATAATTATTTTCTCACTTTGTTCCATATCATTATTGTATTTTGTCTTCATTTCATATCACCTGAATGAAAAATATCTTTCCTTTTCGTCTTCTTCCAGTCCTTCCAGCACTTTCGAAGCTGCAAAATATCCGGCACTGAAAATCTCCTCTGCTTTTTCCAACTCATAGTTCGAATATGATCCCAAGCCATCGGGAGCTATAACCAGATCAGCCTTTTCCAGTTCGGTAAACGTATTCGCCTGAAACATGAAATGATAAGCCCGAAGAGCAATAGCTGCCAAGTTCTTACTATATTCATCGGCTACCAGCTTGTAGACATTCAGTGCCAAAACCTTATCGCACATATCACGTATCGGTGTCACTGGTACATTCATGAATACTCCCCCGTCGACATAATATGTTCCCCCGATCTTGACCGGAGCAAAAAGTACGGGAATACAACACGAAGCAGCTACCCGACGCGCTATTTCCCCACGTGTAAAATGTACACACTGTCCATGGTCGAAATCGGTAGCTGTCACTACTACTGGTATTTCCAGATCTTCCAGATTACGTGTCCGCAAATTGCTTCTCATAAAATCGATAAAGTAGTCCATCTGAAACAAACTGTCCTTACCGAAACGTATCTTGGCAAGCTCTGTAAACGAACGGTCGGAAAACATCTCCATTATTTCAAACGGCTGTCTGCCATCGGCTATGAATACGCTTACAATAGCTCCCGCACTGGTTCCCGAAAGAATATCAGGGCGAATGTTATGCTCGAACAATGCCTGCAACATTCCCAAATGGGCTATGCCTCTGATAAAGCCTCCGCTCAAGGCGAATCCGATATGATATTTTCCGTCTGCCATATATTCAGGTGTAAATAAAATCTTTATTATTTAATGACACGATAATAATCCTGCTTGCGTGGCTTAGGCTGTGCCGGTTCTTCTGCCGGATATCCCAGTGCCAGAGCGCCTATACCTACCAGACCTTCGGGCAGTCCCCACGACTTCATCAGTTCTTTGCCTTCGGGAGTAGAAAACATTTCCCGTTCACGATGAATCCAGCAGCTTCCTAATCCGATAGCATGAGCAGCGAGCATCATGTTTTCCAATACACAACTTCCATCCTGGATAGGATTATTTGCATCAGCAGGAACAAGTACCAACACATAAGTAGGTGCATCGTAATACGGATTCGAAGTTACTCCCATCACATGAGCGTTCATGCTTGCCAACTGTTTACGCAGCTCTTCGTTCTGTACTGCCACAATATAAGGCGACTGCATGCCTCGTGAAGTAGGAGCATATGTTCCGGCTTCGAGCACTGCCTTCAGTTCTTCATCGGTTATCTGTTCTTTTTTATATTTACGGCAGCTGCGCCGTGTTTTGATAATCTGTAAAAAATCTGTTTCCATAACTTGCTAATAATTGTATAGGTATTATTAAGTTGAAGTCAAAAATACGTATTTTATTCCGATTGACGGATAAATAAATATTTTTTTATTGCAACAGATACAAAAAGAACGTGATATAAATCAGAAAACATGCTGAAATCTTTCCTAAAAATTCAGCATGTTTTTGACAAAAATTGTACAATAAATTCTCATTTTCGTACAAAAAAACAGGTAAATATGCAGGCGTTTCACTAGAAACATGTACATCTTTCATTATCAATAAGTTATCACCAAATTAAAGTTCAGACGAATAGTACAGCATCCATACAATACAGCATAAAAAAAACTCCTTTTCTGCAATATCCAGCAGAAAAGGAGTGTGATTCATCTAACAGAAATAACTTTTATCAATTATTTTCCGGACGCAACTTACGGACAGTTACAGCAGTCTGCCACATTTCGCTTTCGCGCAACTGACGAAGTTCTTCATTCAGTTTTTCACGATAATCCGGCTGAGAATTTGAATCGATAGAACGCTGTGCCTCGTGTCCTTCAGCAACCGATTTGTACAGTTTTTCGAATACCGGTTTAGTTGCATCGTGGAACGGAGTCATCCAGTCCAAAGCACCGCGCTGAGCAGTAGTAGAACAGTTGGCATACATCCAGTCCATACCTTTGGCAGCAAACAACGGCATCAATGACTGAGTAAGTTCCTCAACTGTTTCATTGAATGCTTCAGATGGGCTGTGTCCGTGTTCACGCAATGTTTCATACTGTGCCAGCAACAGACCTTGGATTGCCCCCATCAATGTACCACGTTCACCGGTCAAGTCAGAAGTAGCTTCACGCTGGAAAGTTGTTTCGAACAAATAACCAGAGCCAATACCGATACCCAATGCAATAGTACGTTCGTAAGCCTTGCCTGTTGCATCCTGATAAATTGCATATGATGAGTTCAAACCACGACCTTCGAGGAACATAGTACGCAAAGATGTACCAGAACCTTTAGGAGCGACCATGATAACATCGATATCTTTTGGAGGAACTACACCGGTACGATCATTCCAGGTAATAGCAAATCCGTGAGAGAAATACAATGCTTTTCCAGCAGTAAGATGCGGTTTGATAGTAGGCCATACAGAGATTACGGCTGCATCCGAAAGCAAGCACATGATAACAGTAGCTTTCTGGCATGCTTCTTCGATGCTGAACAGAGTTTCTCCCGGAACCCATCCGTCGGCAACAGCTTTATCGTATGTTTTGCCCTGACGCTGTCCTACGATGACATTGAAACCATTGTCACGCAAATTCAGTGACTGTCCAGGTCCCTGTACACCATAACCGATGACAGCTATCGTTTCATTTTTCATTACCTCACGTGCTTTTTCCAAAGGAAACTCATCGCGGATTACTACATTTTCTGTAACACCGCCAAAATTCATTTGTGCCATAATTACAATCTTTTTATTAAAAATCAATTAAATATCACTTTACTTCGAACAACAACTTCAGTGTCGTTCTTTTTTATTTCTATATCAAATTCGTTTTCGTTTATCTGCTCCCGATAGAAACTCAGCTTATCGCCATAATAACTTTCGGCTACATAAGCTACTTCGAAACGGCGAAGTGATTTTTCACGGAACATTTCGAGCGGGAACAAGTTGAGTGAATGCTCGATATATTTAATACTGTTTACATGCCCGTTGAGATCGATATCACCATATTTTACCTGATATTCAAAACAAGGAGTCTGTTCCGTAATCTTCACACGGCCGGCCTTGTCAATAGGACACTCTTTCTTGCAGATGTAGTCTGTAATCTTGCCTCCATGCAGAGCAAGCAAGTCGGCAGGCTTACGGGTTTCCATGCTGATCATCGCCCAAATAGAACGTGCATATCCTATTGGTTTACCTTCCTGGTTCAGAATGGCAAAATTACGGTCGGTAAACAGACGGTATACATTTTCCACCCATGTCTGAATGCTGAACTTTTCGTAAGCACGGGGCATTTCCTCCATTTCTACCGCCAGACGAGAAAGCACCCATGTATAATGGTTTTCATTCAATGTAGCAATACCGAATCCGCGTTCTGCCGCATGAAATCCGGCACAGTTCAGCAAATGATTACCTAAAACACCCATTGTAAGCTTTTCGGTAAAATCTACATGAAAGGGTTCCGCAACGAACTGATAAGTACTAACTTTATTATCCTCACTCATAATAACTGAATTTACTGTTTTTCATTTCTATATCGTTCCTCACGATGTGCCAGATATTCATTGACACGCTCAAAGCAACTGGTGGAAACAGCAATTCTTCCAGAACGTACAAACTGAAGCACACAGTTCAGATTTCTCAACTCCTGATACAGGTTAGTAATATCATCACTCATACCTGTCATTTCGACTATAGAATAAGTAGGATTTACTTCTACTATATGTGCTCCATAGCGACGTACGACTTTTGATGCTTCTGCAGTTGACTGAAACTCTGGTGTAGAAACCTTATACATGGCAACTTCACGCTGGAAGATTTCCTTATCGGTAAAATAATGTGCTTGTATAACGTCCATCTTTTTTTCTATCTGACGCACCACCTTTTCTACGATATCGGGAGTGGTCCAGCAAGTAATAGTGTACTTATGTACTCCCTTAATGGAAGAGGCAGACACGTTCAAACTTTCAATATTAATCTGACGACGTGTAAATACAGCAGTTACCTGATTCAACAAACCGGCTATATTTTCCGAATGAACGATTATTGTATATAATGTCTTATTATTATCCATAGTTACTTTTATATTAACAGTCCAACAGCATATAGTTTACGGGACTTCCCGGAGGAGTCATAGGCAATACCTTTCCTTCTTCTACCACACAGGTTTCCAACAGGAACGGTCCGTCGGTTTCCAGCATCTCACGAATAGCATCGTTCAATTCTGAACGATCCATCACCCTGCGTGAAGGAATACCATATGCCGCTGCAATCTGCATGTAGTCGGGGTTCATCATCGGAGTAAACGAATAACGGCGATTGAAGAACATGGCTTGCCACTGACGTACATTTCCCAGATAATTATTATTCATAAGAATGATTTTTACCGGAGCTTTTTGTTCCATAACAGTTCCCAGCTCCTGCATAGTCATCTGCAAACCTCCATCACCCATAAATGCACAGACCGTACGTTCTGGAGCGCCGAAAGTAGCTCCAATGGCAGCCGGCAGACAGAATCCCATTGTACCCATACCACCGGAAGTTACAACACTGCGCTTCTTTGCAAACTTGAAATAACGGCAAGCCAGCATCTGATTCTGACCGACATCGGTTACGAGAATAGCTTCGTTATCCGTTGCTTCGCTTACGACATTTACCACTTCACCCATATTCAGTGGTCCGTCTTCAGGAAATACTTCCGGTTTTATTACTTGAGTGTATTCTTTTTCTTCATAGGGCTGGAAGCTTTCTATCCATTCTGTATGTTTTTTGGCAACAATCCGCTCGGTAAGCAACGACAGTGTACGCTTGCAATTTCCAAGTACAGGAACATCTACCGGTACATTTTTCCCAATTTCAGACGGATCAATATCCAGATGAATGACTTTTGCCTGACGGGCATATGTAGACAAATCACCTGTTACACGGTCGTCAAAACGCATACCTACAGCAATCAGGACATCACATTCATTGGTTTTTACATTAGGACCAAGATTACCATGCATGCCGAGCATTCCTTTATTCAACGGATGCTTGGACGGTAAAGCTGAAAGACCCAGCAGAGTACATCCACAAGGTAAATCTGCCTTTTCAACAAACTTACGAAGCTCTTCCTGAGCACCTCCAAGTTCAACTCCTTGTCCCACCAAGACTAATGGCCTCTGAGAGGCATTTATCAGTTCCACAGCCTTGTTTATTTCATCCATATCAGTTTCCGGATCCGGATCGTAGCTACGGATAAAATCAACATCTACCGGTTCGTAATCAGTCATTTCTATCTGAGCATTCTTTGCAAAATCGAGGACAACCGGTCCAGGACGTCCGCTTCGTGCTATATAGAAAGCTCTCGAAACAGCCCAGGCTACATCTTCCGCACGGCGTATCTGATAACTCCATTTCGAAATTGGCTGAGTTATACCCACCAAGTCAACTTCCTGAAAGGCATCCGTACCCAATAATCCGGCACCGACCTGTCCAGCTATCACAACAATCGGGGTGCTGTCTATCATTGCGTCAGCTATACCTGTAATGGTATTCGTAGCTCCCGGTCCACTGGTTACCAAACAGACACCTACTTCACCCGAAACGCGTGCAAATCCTTGTGCTGCATGAGCCGCACCTTGTTCATGACGAACCAATATATGGTTTAATTTATCTCTATGATCATATAAAGCATCAAATACAGGCATAATAGCTCCCCCCGGATATCCAAAGAGAGTCTTTACCCCCTGATGTTCCAACGAACGCATTAAAGCTTCCGATCCTGTAATTCTTTCTTTAGCCATAAGTCAAATGAAGAATAAAATAGTTCTTTATACAATTCTTACTCCACCCTTGTCGGCCGAGCTTACCATGCTGGCATAAGCTTTCAGAGCTTTCGACACCTGACGATTGCGAGTTACAGGCGCCATAGGACGTGCTGCCAGCTCTTCATCAGTGAGTTTTACATTAATAGTACGATTGGGGATATCTATCTCAATAATATCTCCATCAACAATCTTACCGATATTTCCACCAGCCGCAGCTTCAGGAGAAATGTGTCCGATACTTAATCCGGAAGTACCTCCACTAAAACGTCCGTCTGTAATCAAAGCACATTCTTTACCCAAATGTTTTGATTTGATATATGAGGTGGGATAAAGCATTTCCTGCATACCAGGACCTCCTTTCGGCCCTTCGTGAGTAATAACTACTACATCTCCGCTCACAACCTTACCACCAAGAATGCCTTCGCAAGCCGACTCCTGAGAATCAAAGACCTTAGCCGGTCCTGAGAATTTCCAGATGCTCTCATCCACTCCTGCTGTTTTTACTACACAACCGTCCTGAGCAATATTTCCTTTCAATACCGCCAGTCCTCCGTCTTTGCTGTATGCATGCTGTAAATCACGAATACAGCCAGCAGCACGGTCTGTATCAAGTTCTTTATAAACATTGTTCTGAGAACCTAACTCAATATTGAATTTTCCGCCCGGAGCACTTGTATATATACGCATGGCTTCTGCATCTACATCAGCCTTACAAATATTATACTTGGAAATAGCTTCCTCGAGTGTAGAACCGTCAACACGATGTACACTGGTATCAAGCAAACCTCCTTTTGCCAGCTCTCCTAAAATATTAAGAATACCACCGGCACGATTGACATCCTGAATATGATATTTTTGAGTATTTGGAGCAACTTTACACAGACAAGGTACACGGCGGGACAACATATCAATATCATCCATCTTGAAATCAACTTCAGCTTCATGAGCTACTGCAAGCAGATGAAGTACTGTATTGGTAGATCCTCCCATTGCAATATCCAGTGTCATGGCATTCAAGAAAGCCTGACGAGTAGCGATACTGCGAGGCAAAACGCTGTCATCACCTTCTTCATAATACTTATATGCATTTTTTACAATAAGTTCGGCAGCATCACGGAATAAGCGTTTACGATTTTCGTGTGTGGCTACGATTGTTCCATTTCCAGGCAGAGCCAATCCGATGGCTTCATTTAAGCAATTCATAGAATTAGCCGTGAACATTCCCGAGCAACTGCCGCATCCTGGGCAAGCATGACATTCAATTTCGGCTACATCCCCGTCACTTACAGTCGGGTCAGCCGATTTAATCATCGCATCTATCAAATCGAGATGCATGCCTCCCCACTCCCCGGCTTCCATAGGTCCACCAGAAACAAACACTGTAGGAATATTCAATCGCATGGCAGCCATAAGCATACCCGGAGTAATCTTGTCGCAATTCGAAATACATACCATAGCATCTGCCTTGTGAGCATTTACCATATACTCCACACTGTCGGCTATAATATCGCGGGAAGGCAATGAATATAACATTCCGTCGTGTCCCATAGCGATACCATCGTCAATGGCTATCGTATTAAATTCGGCAGCAAAGCATCCCAGCTTCTCAATTTCGGCTTTTACCTGCTGACCTATTTCATGCAAATGAGTATGTCCCGGAACAAATTGTGTAAACGAATTTACAATAGCAATAATGGGCTTCCCAAACATTTCTTTTTTCATACCGTTAGCAACCCATAAAGCTCTTGCTCCTGCCATACGGCGACCTTCGGTACTCATCGAACTGCGTAACTGATGTTTCATTACATTATCTCCTTTTCATTAAGTAAAAAGCCTTTCTCAACACTGGCGAGAAAGGCTTTCATACATATTTCTTATGTGAACTATATACACGAAAACTTTACTCACCTCTTGGTTCTTTCACCACGACGCGAATAATATGCAGGACTGCCAAGTTAATTCGTATATCAGTTATCATTTTCATATTATCTTGTTTTGTTTACGCTTGCAAAGGTAAAGGCTTTTTCGAAACAAACAAATAAAATGAAAGATTTTTTCGATAAAAAATAATCATTAGTAAGTTTCCCTAGGTTTTTTATATCCAATTTCTTTTTAAACAATACATATTACCACATTTATAACATATAGATATAAACAGAAAGAGAAAACAGGCCGTATTTCTGAATATCATTTTTTATTCGTACCTTTGCGAAAATTCAATTATTCAAACAAATTATTAAGTATGGAAAATAAATACATCACCGTAGCATATCGTCTGTATGCTATTGCTGACGGTAAAAAAGAATTGCTGGAAGAAGCAACTGTAGAACATCCGTTCCAGTTTATTTCAGGTATCGGATATACACTCGATAAATTTGAAAAAGAAATTACAGCTTTAAGCAAAGGGGATAATTTTAATTTTACTATCCCATGTGCAGAAGCTTATGGCGAACGTAACGAAGACAATGTACGTCAGGTATCAAAGAAAATGTTCTGTGATCCGGACGGAAACTTCGACAGCGAAAACATTTTCCCAGGAAACATCATTATGCTGAACGATGCAGAAGGTCATCAGTTTTATGCAAATGTAGGTGAAATAACAGAAGACAAAGTTGTACTCGACCTCAATCATCCTCATGCTGGTAAAGACCTGATTTTCGAAGGAACTGTTACCGAAATGCGTCCTGCAACCAATAAGGAAATCGAAGGAATGGTAAACATGATGAGTGGAGAAGGATGTGGTTGTGGATGTGACAGCTGCGGAGGCGGATGCGGAGACCACGAACATCACCATCACGATGATGGATGCTGTGGAGGCGGATGCGGACACTGCCATTAAATCTATTAAATTTCATCTAAATAAAAAGCACAGTGTAACATGTTACATTGTGCTTTTCACCATAAAATACATTCCTTTATGATACTTATTGCCGACAGTGGATCCACAAAAACCGATTGGTGCTACGGCACAGAAATAAGCAACTGCAAAATTATCCAGACAGAAGGAATCAATCCATTTCATCAATCCGCAGAAAAGATAGAGTCTATAATCTGCCAAGGACTCATTCCTCAACTGGATTTTCCTCTTGAACGTTGTACTGCCATCTATTTCTATGGTGCAGGATGCCTGCCGCCTAAAACAGAAAGTATCATACATGTCTTACAAAACAACTTTCCTGAAGCCGACATCTCTGTAGATACAGATTTACTGGGAGCAGCACGTGCTTTGTGTAAAGACAATGCAGGAATCGCCTGTATATTAGGAACAGGATCAAATTCATGCTTATACGATGGCAAGCAAATAATACAGAATATATCTCCACTTGGATATATTTTGGGAGATGAAGGTAGCGGTGCATATTTAGGAAAACGCTTTATCAGTGACTGCCTAAAAGGACTGTTGCCGGAAATATTACGAAATGGATTATTGGAAAAACTCAATCTTACTGTTCCTGAAATATTAGATAAAGTTTATCGGCAACCAGAAGCCAATCGCTTCCTCGCCTCTTTAACAACCTACATTCATGAGCATAAAGATATGCCTCAAGTACATACATTCTTGCTAGATTGTTTTGGGGAATTCTTCCGGCGTAATGTTATGCCCTATCACCGGTCATTACCTGTATCATTTGTGGGATCCATAGCATGGTTCTTCCACGATGAGCTTACAGAAACTGCAAACTCTTATAATATTCCATTAGGAATTTTTATAAAGAATCCGATAAGCGAACTGATCCAATACCATTTTCGGATACCAAAATAAATAAAATAAAAAAGGGAATCTTCCCAGACTCCCAATCTTCATTAACCTTAAATCTAATACCATGAAAAACACGATGCAAAGATAGAGGTTTTATGTTATACAACATAATAAAATCAACAAAAAGCCCCATTTATTAACTATATTTAATACTTTTCTTTTTTATATTGTAATTTAATTAGATTTATTTGTTTATTAAATAGACAAAACATATATTTGTTGAAATTTTTTATGCATAATACATTACATAGATAAAAAATACAATATTAAGTTTAACCTA
>ENA-UEPI01000401-UEPI01000401.1-human-gut-metagenome-genome-assembly--contig:-NODE-401-length-34143-cov-20.770534_pt1 | contig 34143 bp, 28 predicted proteins | sample MGYA00242899_ERZ507914 | MGnify/ENA primary metagenome ERZ507914 (study PRJEB26167, sample SAMN06115442) | human gut metagenome | host: Homo sapiens | place: China:Chongqing | collected 2015-07-28...
TTGAATGGGTTCATGTGCAGCTCCATCAGCAAAAGGGGATGATAAGTTTATCACCACCGACTATTTGCAACAGTGCCTCTCGATAGGTATAGTGTTTTGCAGTTTAGAGGAGATATCGCGATGCATACGCGGAAGGCAATAACGGAGGCAATTCGAAAATTAGGAGTCCAAACCGGTGACCTGTTGATGGTGCATGCCTCACTTAAAGCGATTGGTCCGGTCGAAGGAGGAGCGGAGACGGTCGTTGCCGCGTTACGCTCCGCGGTTGGGCCGACTGGCACTGTGATGGGATACGCGTCGTGGGACCGATCACCCTACGAGGAGACTCTGAATGGCGCTCGGTTGGATGACAAAGCCCGCCGTACCTGGCCGCCGTTCGATCCCGCAACGGCCGGGACTTACCGTGGGTTCGGCCTGCTGAATCAATTTCTGGTTCAAGCCCCCGGCGCGCGGCGCAGCGCGCACCCCGATGCATCGATGGTCGCGGTTGGTCCGCTAGCTGAAACGCTGACGGAGCCTCACGAACTCGGTCACGCCTTGGGGGAAGGGTCGCCCGTCGAGCGGTTCGTCCGCCTTGGCGGGAAGGCCCTGCTGTTGGGTGCGCCGCTAAACTCCGTTACCGCATTGCACTACGCCGAGGCGGTTGCCGATATCCCCAACAAACGGTGGGTGACGTATGAGATGCCGATGCTTGGAAGAGACGGTGAAGTCGCCTGGAAAACGGCATCGGATTACGATTCAAACGGCATTCTCGATTGCTTTGCTATCGAAGGAAAGCCGGATGCGGTTGAAACTATAGCAAATGCTTACGTGAAGCTCGGTCGCCATCGAGAAGGTGTCGTGGGCTTTGCTCAGTGCTACCTGTTCGACGCGCAGGACATCGTGACGTTCGGCGTCACCTATCTTGAGAAGCATTTCGGAACCACTCCGATCGTGCCTCCGCACGAGGCCGTCGAGCGCTCTTGCGAGCCTTCAGGTTAGAGGCCGTCGACAATGATAATCTGGATCAACGGACCTTTCGGCGCCGGAAAGACGACGCTCGCTAAGCGGCTGCGCGATCGGCGTTCCAAATCGCTGATCTTTGACCCCGAGGAAATCGGGTTCGTGGTGAAAGAAACGGTCCCCATGCCAGCGAGCGGAGACTATCAGGATCTCCCCTTGTGGAGGGGACTTACGATCGCGGCGGTCAGGGAGATTCGAAGGAATTACTCGCAGGACATCATCATCCCAATGACGCTCGTGCACCCGGACTATCTGACTGAGATACTCGACGGGGTAAGGCGGATCGACGATCAGCTGCTGCACATCTTTCTGACGCTCAACGAGGACCTATTGCGTCACCGGATCGCGAACCAGACCATGCATCCTGACCCGAATCGAAATGCGGAGATTCGAGAGTGGCGATTAGCGAATGTCGCCCGATGCTTGGCCGCAAGGGAACGGCTTCCATGCACAACCCGTGTTCTCGATAGTGGTGCACACACCAGCGATGAACTCGCAGCGATGGTGCTCGACGGAATCGATGGGCGCACCTGATCGCCTTCGACGCCTGCGCAAAGCGTAGCGCGAGGGTGGCGGGCTCACGACCAAACGCCCAGAGGTCGATCATCGCAGGGATGTTTGGCTTTGTGGTGCGGACGACGGGACTCGAACCCGTACTCTCACAGAGAAGCAGATTTTCGTACCACCTCGACTTTCGCCGCCGTCTGATGACGTTCGTGGTCTGGACTGTCCCTTCGCCATTGCCCGAAGGCTTTAGGCGCCGCCCGTCCAGTCTCTACACCTTCCCCCGAAGGGGCTTGGCTCGGGATTGGCTTAGGGTATTGCCCGTTAGCGTTCCCCGACTTTGAGCGGTTCTACTCCGCGGATTTCCCCGCGGGCACTCCAATTTTAAAGTCTGCTGCGTCTACCGATTTCGCCACGTCCGCCTTTTTTCGCCGTTCCTAGCGCTCGTGCGATGCACCTATGTTGCACCTAGCGCCGAATCGTTCTTCGTCATCCTGAAAAACCACGTCTCCTAAAGCCTTGCATAGCTTATCTTTTCTCCACCACGAACTTTTTTGTGGGATGGTAGAAAAAAAGACTTTTTAAGTCCGCTGGCTTGCCAGGCCTTGTTAGCTTGTACGGTCATGGTTATCGGGTAAAGAATATTGACGGCATCGCTGGTGTCGGTGGCTGAAAAGCCGGCTCCCATCAGGGCAATAGCCATTTCAGATGCAGGCGTACAGGGCAATGGTCAACAGCTACAGCCTGTCTGACGATTCCGGCGTCATGGCTGCGGCGGCTATCACGCATTTTTTGTTCGGTCAGGCGGTGTTTTCGTACCTCAATGGTTGGAGCGTGTTGATCGGACCTGGTACAGGTTTGGACAGCACGGGCTGCAAATACGCAAGGGATTTAATGGGCCTGGTGGCGTTCACGGCTTTTATCGTGACGTTTCTGTTCAGGGGCTACTCATAATCTCGTGGCTCGGCGGTTCCCGGCACACCATGACAGTAAGGAAGGACCCTGTGTCTCAACTCTCCCAGCTTCGAAGCCCCGCCGCCGTGCAGGCTGCCATCGATGAGTTCGTGCAACTGGGCCGCACGAAATTCCTGGCGCGCCACGGCTACGGCAAGTCCCGCGACTTCCTGGTACGTGATCCGAAGACCGGCACCGATTGCGATTCCAAGGCCATCGCCGGTGTGGCCTTCGGCAAGCAATTTCCCGAGCAGGGCCCGCTCACTGCTGACAGCTTCTCCGGTGGCGAGACGACCGTCGTTCCGGCGCTGACGCGGCTCGGGTTTCGCATCATTCGCATCGGCGAAGACTGGTCCGAAGAAGAGGTCCTGGCCACGGTCGAAGACTATTTCGACATGCTGCGTGCCGAGGCGGCTGGGGAGCCGTACCACAAGTCCGAGCACAACCAGGCACTGCGCCAACTGCTGAACGGTCGCAGCAAGTCTTCAGTCGAGCTCAAGCACCAGAACATTAGCGCCGTACTCGATGCCCTGGGCCTGCCCTATATCAACGGCTACAAGCCACGCGGCAACAGCCAACTGCTGCTGCGTAAATCCGTACACGCCTACGTTCTGGAACATCAGCAGACGGTCGGCGCTCTTGTCGATGCCCTGGAGGAGGTAAAACTTCCGGGTGACAAAACCTACCGAGCGGCTTTGGTAGAACCACCCGCCCGTGAAGTGCTTGTGCGTACCCCGGCATCTCTACGGCAACGCCTACCGCGAAAGTTCGATTATGCCGCTCGCGATGAAGCCAACCGCAAGCTGGGCCGGGCAGGGGAGCAGTGGGTGATTGGCTACGAACAGCAACGCCTGACCGAGCTCGGCCACCCAGAGCTTTTTCAGCGGCTGGATTGGGTGTCCGACACCCAGGGAGACGGTGCGGGGTTCGACATCCTGTCGTTCGAAGAGGACGCCCATGAGCGCTTCATCGAGGTGAAAACCACCAATGGCGGGGTAGGCTCGTCTTTCTTGGTCAGCCACAACGAACTCGAATTCTCCAAGGAGGCGGGCGATCAATTCCATCTGTATCGCGTGTTCCAGTTTCGGGACGGTCCGCGCCTGTTCACGCTACCCGGCGACCTCAGCCAACATGTGCATCTCAAGCCGACGGACTACCGGGCGAGTTTCCGGAGTTTGGTGGGGTAAAGGCAGGGTTCTGTTGAGCCGAATGGCTGTGTGCGGCCGATTCTGTTGAAAAAGTAGCGGCCTCCCCATGCCGTTGGCAAAATTGCTTTGTCAGCGAGCGTGGGGGCGAACAGCATGATGGGACAGTTACCGGGAGGACAGCAGCGCCTGTTCTACTCGTTCAATCTGGAAGATCACGTCCCGGCCCAACATCTCCTGCGCAGCATCGACCAGTGCTTGGATCTCAGTGATCTACGTGCCTACCTGGCAGATTTCTATAGCCCCATCGGGCGTCCCTCGATTGACCCGGAGTTGATGGTGCGCATGCTGGTCGTCGGCTACTGCTATGGCATTCGTTCCGAGCGGCGATTGTGCGAAGAGGTGCACCTGAACCTGGCCTATCGCTGGTTCTGCCGGTTGGGTCTGGAAGACGAAGTCCCCAATCACTCGACCTTCTCGAAGAATCGCCATGGGCGTTTTCGTGACAGCGATCTATTCCGCTGGTTATTCAATGAGGTGCTGCGGCGCTGCATGGCAGCCGGCCTAGTCAAGGGTGAAGGTTTCGCCGTCGACGCCAGCATCATTAAGGCGGATGCCAGCCGGCAACGTGGGGTGGCGGGAGATGAGGTCGATTGGAACGATCCAAAGCTCAGCAGCCGCGCAGTGCGCGAGTACCTCGAAGCCCTTGATGAAGAGGCGCTGGCTGAGGCTCTTCCCAAGAAAATTTCGCTCACTGATCCTCAGTCCCGTTGGACAGCAGCGCCAGGTGGCCCGGCCTTTTTTGCCTACTCCACGAATTACCTGATCGACACTGAGCACGGTGTGATCATGGACGTGGAAGCTACCCCGGCGCACCGTACCGCCGAAGTCGATTCGACTAGGACGATGGTCGAGCGTGTCGAGGCGCAGTTCGATCTCACACCGGAACGCCTTATCGGCGATACCGCTTATGGCACCGCCCCGATGCTGGCCTGGATGGTCGAAGAAAAGGACATCGAACCGCATGTGCCGGTGTGGGACAAGACCGAGCGCAAGGACGACAGCCTCTCCAGTAACGACTTTCACTGGAGTCAGGACGCCAATGAATATCGCTGCCCAGCCGGCAAACCGCTACGCAGTGAATGGCGCGCCTTCACCCAGCAAAGGTCGCGGGTAACTAAGGCCAAAACCGTCATTTACCGCTCCAGCCAAACCGACTGCGCCACCTGCCCGTTGAAAGCGAAATGCTGCCCCAACACGCCGAATCGGAAGATCGTCCGCAGCATCCATGAGGCTGCCCGCGACGTGGCTCGACGCATCGCCAAGACACCGGAGTACCTCGTCTCTCGCTGCGAACGAAAGAAGGTGGAGATGCTTTTCGCCCACCTCAAACGGATCATGAAACTCGACCGTTTACGACTGCGTGGCCTAACGGGTGCCACTGACGAATTCACCTTGGCTGCGATGGTGCAGAACCTGCGCCGCATGGCCAAGCTTTTGCCTCAAGGGCCACCGCTGACGGGATAGGTATGCCTGCTACGAGCAGAAACCCTCAAATTAACCCTTAAACCTGAGCAAGGACGCTCAGTGAAACGCCGGAAGGCAACTTGAAGTGGCTTGCAGCCACTTCGACAGCAGGCACACCTGATCGGCAGGCTGCCGCTAAAGCTACTTTTTCAACAGAATCGGCCGATTTGTGCCGGTCGTCAAGGACCGCTTCGGATCACTCTCAACCGGATCGCGGGCCAGCTGATTTGCTAAAACCCGCGCCAAACTCAACGAAGGATTTCGCATGATCCGTTTTTTTTGGCGATCACGCTCGGCCTGATGGTTGGCTGCTCGTCGAGTTCAAGTTCGATCTGATCAGTGAGCGGTAGCGCAAGTGGATCGCCTCAGCCAAGCAGCGTTGTTGCCGGCGGCCGGAAGAAAGCCTTGAACTAGTAGCGGAAAGGATGAAACTTTATTTTTACGATTCTCAGCATTTTCCAAGGTTGAGCGAAAATTAGGATGATACTTTAATGATTCCGGCCTCCATCCCCACAAAACGCTTGCAGATGGCAGAATTGAAATAAGTCATTGTTTTAAATGGATTTTTGCAGGAATTGCTACGTTGCAGGGTCCTGTAGTTAGGATGACACTTTATTTTCCTCCCACAGGCCTCGTGATACGCCTATTTTTATAGGTTAATGTCATGATAATAATGGTTTCTTAGACGTCAGGTGGCACTTTTCGGGGAAATGTGCGCGGAACCCCTATTTGTTTATTTTTCTAAATACATTCAAATATGTATCCGCTCATGAGACAATAACCCTGGTAAATGCTTCAATAATATTGAAAAAGGAAGAGTATGAGTATTCAACATTTTCGTGTCGCCCTTATTCCCTTTTTTGCGGCATTTTGCCTTCCTGTTTTTGCTCACCCAGAAACGCTGGTGAAAGTAAAAGATGCTGAAGATCAGTTGGGTGCACGAGTGGGTTACATCGAACTGGATCTCAACAGCGGTAAGATCCTTGAGAGTTTTCGCCCCGAAGAACGTTTTCCAATGATGAGCACTTTTAAAGTTCTGCTATGTGGTGCGGTATTATCCCGTGTTGACGCCGGGCAAGAGCAACTCGGTCGCCGCATACACTATTCTCAGAATGACTTGGTTGAGTACTCACCAGTCACAGAAAAGCATCTTACGGATGGCATGACAGTAAGAGAATTATGCAGTGCTGCCATAACCATGAGTGATAACACTGCTGCCAACTTACTTCTGACAACGATCGGAGGACCGAAGGAGCTAACCGCTTTTTTGCACAACATGGGGGATCATGTAACTCGCCTTGATCGTTGGGAACCGGAGCTGAATGAAGCCATACCAAACGACGAGCGTGACACCACGATGCCTGCAGCAATGGCAACAACGTTGCGCAAACTATTAACTGGCGAACTACTTACTCTAGCTTCCCGGCAACAATTAATAGACTGGATGGAGGCGGATAAAGTTGCAGGACCACTTCTGCGCTCGGCCCTTCCGGCTGGCTGGTTTATTGCTGATAAATCTGGAGCCGGTGAGCGTGGGTCTCGCGGTATCATTGCAGCACTGGGGCCAGATGGTAAGCCCTCCCGTATCGTAGTTATCTACACGACGGGGAGTCAGGCAACTATGGATGAACGAAATAGACAGATCGCTGAGATAGGTGCCTCACTGATTAAGCATTGGTAACTGTCAGACCAAGTTTACTCATATATACTTTAGATTGATTTAAAACTTCATTTTTAATTTAAAAGGATCTAGGTGAAGATCCTTTTTGATAATCTCATGACCAAAATCCCTTAACGTGAGTTTTCGTTCCACTGAGCGTCAGACCCCAGCTTCTATCAAGGCCAGAAAAGAAACATTCGAACAATATCAAGCCAATTTTTATAGCCAACAAGACGACTTGTTGATACTATGAAACCTACTGAAAAACAGTAGGTTGCTTGATGGCATTCAATCGATGGCTTCCTAGTTTTAGATGATTAGGGCTTGTCCCAAATGGATTGAGAGGTTGACAGTGCAAGACAACACTGGACTTGAAGAGCTTAGCCAAGCACAGAGAGAACGACTCGCTCATATTGATTTCACTTTGTTATTTAAAGGTGAAGCTGGGCGGAGTTATTTAACCGAGCGCTTTAGCGTAGCGCCGTCTGTGGCAACACAAGATTTTGCGCGGTACAAAGCGTTGGCTCCTAACAACGTTATGTATGACGAAAAGCGCAGAGTGCACTTGAAGACGAGCACATTCCAGCCGTTGTTTGATTATGACATTGTTCGAACGCTTGCGACGATAAGCCAAGGATTCGGTGATGGCTTTCTTGGCAAGGTTAGGCCACCTATGGCTTGTGAAGCACCATTTCATCTCAATAAGCCGAAATTGGAAGTGGTAGCGGCGATTAGTGAAGCCATACATAAACGCGCGGTGATTAATATTGAGTACACCTCATTGTCGAGTGGTCATGGGAGCAGGCAAATAGTTCCTCATACCTTGATTGACAATGGCTTGAGATGGCATGTCCGAGCATTCGATAGAAAGCATAGAGAATTTAGGGATTTTGTTTTAACCAGAATAAGTGAAGTTGAGTTGTTAGAGGATAAGGTTAACGACGAAGTTGAGACTCTTCAGTGGGATAAGCAATGGAACCGAATCGTTGAACTAGAGCTGATACCTCATCCAAAACTAGCACATCCAGAAGCTGTATTGATAGACTACGCAATGGAAAACAATAGGTTGCGTGTAGAGATAAGAGCTGCGTTCGCTGGATATTTACTGCGTTTATGGAATATCGATTGTTCAAAGAATAGCAAGAGCAATGGGCGAGAGTTCCATTTAGCACTTAAAAATCCAGAAGCACTATACGGCGTTGACAATGCTGCACTCGCTCCTGGATATAGCGAATCGTGAGATGAATTTATGAATATAAAAGAATATTTAGGCGATCTTATCGGAAGCAGTTTATTGATAACTGAATCTAGAATAATCGCAGAATCGCTACTGAAAAAACTTCCAGAAGATGAGTGGAAGTCGCTGATCGTTGAGCAAAATGTTCTTCAGAAAAAATCCGGTCAGACGGCTATTCGTTATGCCAGAACAATCCGTTGGCGTATTGAAGGTCTGGGTGATGAGTTTATGACTGATCTTTTAGCCGCGAGTGAACGTGCCTATATCCAAATGCTGATGATGTCATTACTCATTCATTCTCCGGTTGTCGCTGATTTTATGCGACATACCTTAGCCGAGGCTCGTCGCACCTATAAACCCGCTTTAACCGCTGATGCATGGTCTGAGTTTTATGACACGAGAGTGCGGGCATATGCCGAACTTGGCGGTTTTTCTGACTCAACTATCAAAAAAATGGGTAACAACGCAATTAAGGCATTGGTTGATAGTGGCTACCTGAGTGATAGCAGGACAAAGAAAATACAACCTGTTTACCTAATGCCAGAAGTTAAAGACTGGTTAGTTCGTCTGGGCCGGGAAGATTTGATTGAGGTCATGGAGTGCACAATATGAAGGCTCTCCAGACCAGGCTTGATCTTATACAGGAACGAATTGAAAGCCCTAAGTTTTTGAAAAACGATGGCTTGGGCAATGAAATTGGATTTTGGGTATTTGACTATCCAGCCAAGTATGAACTGCTTGTACGAGAGCACCTTAAGCACGTTGACGAAAAACTCAACAAGCGTGGTTACCGCTTTGTCCATCTCAATATTTTTGAAGTCTTGATAGATATGCTTGAGGAGCGAGGCCTTTTCGACCGAGCTTGCCAGCGTGAATTGCAAGTCGGTGTTGATGGTCTTCGAAAAACACTAGCCGGGCCTCTGAGCCAAGAGAAAGTGGCAAGGTATATCGCGGACAAATATAAGCCATCAGAACTTGAGTTTGTGTTGCTGTCAGGCTTAGGCAGTGCGTGGCCTCTTGTCCGAGGACATGAGTTACTTAGTGCTCTGCAAGACGTGATGGGTAGCACGCCATTAGTGCTTTTCTATCCGGGTGAATATAGCGGAAGGGATTTGCATCCTTTTGGCATGATCGAATCTAAAAACTACTATCGCGCCTTCAAGCTTGTGCCTGAAGACGGTAAAAAAAATTAAGAGCAGGGAGCCTCCCGAATGAAAATTGAACAGATTTTTTCCAAGAAGTTGACGCGTGACATTAATGGCGTTGTTAAAGCGGAACAGAAAGACAATGACAGTGTGTATGTCGAGCTTGATGAGTATGTTGTTACCCGAGAGCTAGATCGTCACTTTCGTGCATTTTTTGAGGCTTATGTACCCTCTGTTGAGAAAAGCCACGGTGATATGTCAGGTAAAATTGGCGTATGGATTTCTGGCTTCTTTGGCTCGGGTAAATCGCACTTCCTGAAAATTTTATCTTATTTGCTTGAGAATAAATCTGTTGAAAAAGATGGCCAAGGCCGACAAGCGTTTGAGTTTTTCAAAGACAAAATCAACGACGCCATGCTGTTGGCGGACATCCAAAAAGCGGTTACCAAAGACACTGATGTTATTCTTTTTAACATCGATTCGCGAGCCAATACGGACGACCGAGAAAATGCCATTCTTAAGGTCTTCCTCAAAGTCTTTAATGAGCGTGTAGGATACTGCGCTGACTTTCCTCATATTGCGCACTTAGAACGCGAGCTTGATAAACGTAATCAATACGCATCTTTCAAGGACAAATTTGCTGAGTTGACTCAATCAACTTGGGAAAAGGAGCGTGACGCCTATGACTTCTATCGAGACGAACTTTCAGAAGCACTCGCTCATGCCAGTGAGCAATCATTAGAGTCTGCCAAAGCGTGGGTTGAGCAGGTTGAAAACAATTTCCCGCTAGATATCCGAAACTTCTGTAAGTGGGTTAATGAATACTTAGATCGCACTGGGGATCGTAACCTTCTTTTCTTAGTCGATGAAGTCGGTCAGTTTATCGGTAAGAACACACAAATGATGTTGAAGCTTCAGACCATTACTGAAGATCTTGGCACATATTGTGGTGGCAGAGCTTGGGTCGTTGTTACCTCTCAGGCAGACATTGATGCTGCCATTGGTGGTATGGATAAGCGCGATGGCGAGGACTTCTCTAAAATTCAAGGGCGTTTTAGTACCCGCTTACAGCTGTCGAGCTCGAATACCTCGGAAGTTATTCAAAAGCGATTGTTGTCCAAAACGGAAGAAGCTCGTACACACCTCATCGATGTCTTTGCTGAAAAGGGCGACATTCTTCGTAACCAGCTGACATTTGATAAAACGACAACCGCGTCTCTAAAGGGCTACACCGATGCTCCGTCTTTCGTGGACAACTATCCGTTTGTGCCTTACCACTACACGCTGGTTCAAAAAGTGTTTGAGTCAATTCGAACAAAAGGCGCGACGGGTAAGCACTTAGCCATGGGTGAGCGTTCATTACTTGATGCTTTCCAATCAGCTGCAAAACAGATGAAGGACTCTGGCCTTGATGTGTTAATCCCGTTTTATAGTTTCTACGCACCGATTGAAAGCTTTTTGGAGCCAGCGGTTAAGCGAACGATTGACCAAGCCTGTGAGTTGGATTCCTTAACAGAATTCGATGGCAAGATCCTAAAAACGCTTTTCTTGATCCGTTATGTGGACGTTGTCAAAAGCACACTAGACAACCTTGTGACGCTGTCAATTGATCGAATCGATGCCGATAAAATTGCGCTGCGTAAACAAATTGAAGAGAGCTTGAATCGTCTTGAACGCCAATTGCTGATTGCGCGTAATGGTGATGAGTTTATCTTCCTGACCAACGAAGAAAAAGAGATCGAAAACGAGATCCGCCACACTGACGTTGAAATGTCAGAGGTCTCGAGCAAGCTTTCAGCCATCGTATTTGACGGTATTTTGAAAGGTAATCGTGCCTATCGATACCCGATTAATAAGCAAGACTTTGCGGTGAGCCGTTTTTGCAATGGTCATCCAAAAGATGGCACCACGCTGGAAGACCTAGTCATTAAAGTCATTTCACCTTTGGATTCGCACTTTGAAAATTACGCCCACGATCAAGCGTGCATCAATCATACGCTTGAGGCTGATGGGTGCGTGCTCGTCAAGCTGGGCGAACATAAGCGTCTTTGGGATGAGCTGACAACCTTTATAAAAACTGACCGATTCTTAAAACAAAATTCAGGACAGCGACCAGAGCAAGAACACCTTCTCCGCGAAAAGCAGATGGAAAATATGGAGCGTGAAAAACGCTTAAGAACGGATTTTGAAGCTTTGTTTGCCGAGGCTGACGTTTACGCTATCGGCACAAAACTGCCGAAGAAATCAGCAACGCCAAGTGCCATCGTCGAAGAAGCATACAAATACGTTATCGAAAATACCTTCGCTAAATTGAACATGCTCAAGGCAACGCCTGGTGAAGTTTTGCGTGAGCTACAGGCCGTTCTTGTTGCTGATGATATTGCTCAGATTGGACGGGATCTTCAAGCGGATGAATGTAACCCAGAAGCTACGCGTGAGGTTGAGCAGTACGTAACGCTAAAAGTCGAGCGTAATGAGCCTGTTTACTTACGTGACATCGTTGCCCACTTCGGCAAGCGCCCGTATGGCTGGCCAGACAATGAAATCTTATTGCTCACTGCAAGGCTGGGCTTGGCTGGAAAGTTATCTTTTAGTACCCAAGGCACAGATCTGGCGTTGAAAAAAGCTTACGAGCCGTTTACCAGCGTGCGTAAACGCGGTGAGATCCGTGTACATAAAATCAGGCAACATGACGAGCGCCAAATCAAAAAGGCTGCTGGTCTTGTTAAAGAGATCTTTTCAAAAACCTTTACCGGCTCTGGTGAAAAGGAGCTCTACGAATTAGTGCGCGATGAATTACTGGCTTGGAATGAAAAGCTTAAATCATTCAGAACCAAGTCACAGACAGGCCATTTCCCAGGTAAATCTCAAATTGACGATGGTCTTGCATTGGTCGCGGGTATTCTTGAGCAAACTTCAAGCTTCGCTCTTATCACCCGATTCTTAGAAGACGCTGATGCCCTTGAAGAGTTTGCTGAGGACTTTGAGGATCTTGATGACTTCTACAATAGCCAATTTCAAACTTGGCAAGCCCTTGCTGGCGCATTGAACGAGAAGTTTAAGGCCAATAGACCTGCGTTAGAAAAAGACAGTGAAGCATTAAAAGCGCTCACTGAATTAGAACGCATTTACAATATGCCCTCACCGTATGAGCAGCTGCGCCACATTAATCCGCTTATCGAGCAGGTGGCAAAAGTTAACTCAACATTGGTTGAAGAAAAACGCACTCATGCCTTAGAGCGTGTTGATCTGCGCATCGGACGTGTAAAAGAAGCGCTAGCTGAAGCTCATGCACCGTCTGAATTACAGAACCAAGCACTGCGCCCGTTACAAATGTGCAGACAGCGCATTGAAGAGACCTCTTCAATACCACAAATTATCAGTGAGCAAACTGAAGCGGAAGGTTACGAGGACGAAGCTTATGAGTTGCTGAATGGCTTTATCGAAGATCAACGCAAAAAAGCTGAAGCTGAGCAAAGACGTCGTGAACTCGAACAGCAGACACGCGAAGAGGAAGCAGCGAAAGCCGGTAAAGCAGCTCCAGCACCTGAGCCAGCCTCTGAACCAGTGCAGCCACAGCCGGTTGCAAAACGTACCGTAACGATTAACTCAACCGATGCCATGGCTAAGTCAGTAACAACCGGATTCATTGAAAGTGAAGCCGAAGTTGATGCCTATCTTGCCGCTTTAAGAGAGCAGCTGATTGCTGCGGTCAAAGCTGGCGACCGAGTAAGAATTAAGTAAGAGGCAACGGATAGCTATGTATCAAGCGGGTGGAACAATAAGATCATTACTCGACAAGGTTGCTGAGCAGGAATACCTGTTACCGGCCATCCAGCGAGAGTTTGTATGGCGACCAGAACAGATCTGTCGTCTATTTGATAGCCTGTTGCAAGGTTACCCGTTTGGGACCTTTCTATTCTGGAAGATAAAACCAGAGAACCGGGATAGTTATCAGTTTTATCAGTTCATGCAGCATTACCATGAGCGCGATAACTACCATTGTGAAAATGTCACTCAGTTACCGGAACGTGAGTTCATTGCCGTCCTAGATGGACAGCAGCGGATTACCGCTTTGAACATCGGCCTGCGCGGTTCATTTGCGTGGAAGCTGACAGGTAAATGGTGGAGCAATGATGACGCCTTCCCAGTGCGCAGGCTTCACTTGAATCTGTTAAGCAAGCCCGACTTGGAAACTGGGTCGATGTATGACTTTGAGTTCCTAACCGACGATAAAGCCTCTTTGGATGCATCTGAACAATACTGGTTCCGTGTAGGCCGGATCATGGAAGAGGAAGAAGATGCACTTATCGATGAAGTTGCTGATGATGCTAGGTTGAGCTCGGAGCAACGCAAAGAGGCTCGCTCAACTCTTCGTCACTTGTATCGGACCATCCATGACAAAGACAAGATTTCGTTTTACGAAGAAAGTGATCAGAGCCTTGAACGTGTTCTGAATATCTTTATCCGCATGAATAGCGGCGGCACTACTTTGTCCTACTCAGACTTACTACTTTCAATAGCAGTAGCGCAGTGGAGCTCGTTAGATGCCCGTGAAGAAATTCATGCATTAGTGGATGAGATGAACCGTGTTGGTGATGGATTCAACGTATCAAAAGATCTCGTTTTAAAAGCAGGCTTAATGCTCTCTGACATCGGTAGCGTGGGCTTTAAGGTTGAGAACTTTAACAAGGAAAACATGGCGATTCTCGAAAAGAACTGGACGCCAATTCGTGATGCGTTATTGCTCTCAATGCAGTTGCTGGCAAGTTTTGGTTTTAATGCACAAAACCTCAGAGCAACAAGTGCCATCCTCCCGTTAGCCTATTACCTGCACCACCGAAAGTTAACGGCAAGCTACCTTTCTAGGGTTGAATATGCGGTCGATAGAGAATGCATCAGAAACTGGCTCATTAGGTCGTTGTTGAAAGCGTCAGGCATCTGGGGAAGTGGTTTGGATACCCTGCTTACTATGCTTCGCTCAGACATTAAACAATCGGGTGATACGGGTTTCCCGCTAGCGAAAATTGAAGCGACCATGCAACAGCGTGGTAAATCGTTGCGCTTTGACCCAGAGGAAATTAGTGAACTAGCGCAGTTGGATTATGGTAATCCGCGTACCTTTGCCTTGTTGACTTTGTTGTTCCCAGGATTCGATTTTTCACGACACTTTCATGTGGACCACATTTACCCCAAAGGTTTGTTTACGCGTAACAAGCTTGCAAAAGTTGGTGTCCCAGCTGAACAGCTAGATGAACTCATCGAGGCATCTAACAAGCTGCCAAACCTTCAACTGTTGGAAGGGACAATCAACAACCAGAAGCGGCAAAAAATGCCCCATGAATGGTATGCGCAGCAGTGGCCTGATGTGAATGCAAGACAAGCACATCTGCAATCGCAAGCCATAACATCATTACCTGAACAACTAAACCAGTTTATGGACTTTTACCGCGAGCGTCAGGAAACACTGCTTGCCCGCATTAGAACCGCATTACAACCCGCAAACAGCGTAGAGACAGAATAAGAGGCGCAAGATCATATGAATACGAACAACATTAAAAAATACGCACCAAAAGCGCGCCGCGAATTTATGGATGCGGTAGCTAAACGATTAAATACCTTTGGTATCACCGCGAATAAAAAGGGCGAGCTACAAATTGCAGAAGCGAATCTACAAGGTTCTGTGCTTCAAATCGCCGGTAACAGTTTTGACGGTAAACTGGCCGAGCCCAGAAAACGCATAGTAGCCAGAAGCCAGAAACTTGGGTATGCACAACTTATTGAACAAGTAGCTTATACCTGGTTCAACCGTCTGTGTGCTATTCGCTATATGGAAATCCATGACTATCTAGGCCACGGTTTTCGTGTTTTGTCGCACCCAGACAACCCTAAAGGCTTTGAAATTATCGACCATGCCCAAGACGCTGCGGATGAACTCGGATTAGATAGAGCTCGCATTGTTGAACTCAAGCTTGCGGGCAACAAAGACGAAGAGCTGTATCGTGAACTGCTGTTAGGCCAGTGCCATAAGCTTCATGAAGCGATGCCTTTCTTATTTGACGCATTGGACGATGAAACAGAACTTCTTCTACCAGACAACCTAACACGTACCGACTCAATTCTGCGTGGATTGGTAGACGGCATTCCTGAAGAGGACTGGCAACAAGTCGAAGTGATTGGTTGGCTTTACCAGTTTTACATTTCTGAAAAGAAAGATCAGGTAATGGGTAAGGTGGTCAAGAGTGAAGACATCCCTGCCGCCACCCAGCTATTTACACCCAACTGGATTGTGAAGTACCTGGTACAAAACTCAGTCGGTCGTCAATGGCTGCAAACCTACCCAGACTCTGCCATTAAAACGCAGATGGAATACTATATTGAGCCTGCTGAACAATCTGACGAAGTTAACCAGCAGCTAAAAGCTATTACGCCTGAATCCATCGAGCCTGAAACCATCAAAGTACTCGATCCGGCTTGTGGCTCGGGCCACATATTGATTGAAGCCTATAACGTGCTAAAAGCCATCTATGAAGAGCGTGGTTTCCGCTCTCGTGACATTCCAAAGATGATTCTGGAGAACAACCTCTACGGCCTAGACATAGATGATCGTGCAGCGCAGTTATCTGGCTTTGCGCTGATGATGATGGCTAGAGATGACGATAAGCGTATTTTTACCCGTAACGTGCGACTCAATGTACTGTCATTGCAGGAAAGTAACCATATTGATCTACCGACCTTATGGAGAGCACTCAACCTATCGGGAAGTTGGCAAAGCGGCACGTCCCAGGGCTTGTTCTCAGATGAAGAGCAAGATTTAAGCTCGTTCAATGCAGACAACCGTTACCAACTGCTGAAGCGAACATTGGCAAGATTTACTCAAGCCAAGACCTTTGGTTCATTGATTGATGTTCCAAGCGATGACCATGAACAGCTAAAAGAGCTCCTGAGCACGCTAGTAGAGTTACAAGAGTCAGGCGACTCAATGCAGAAGCCTGCGGCGAAGCAGTTGATTGAATTTGTTCATCAGGCATTGGTTCTATCGATTCGTTACGATGCTGTGATTGCTAATCCACCTTATATGGGTAGCAAAGGTATGAATGCAGGTCTTAAAGATTTTGCGAAGAAAAACTATCCAAATAGCAAATCTGACTTGTTTGCTATTTTTATGGAGCGAGCATTTAAATTGCTTTCTCAATATGGATTTAATGCTCAAATAAATATGCAATCTTGGATGTTTTTGTCGAGTTATGAGCAACTAAGAAGCAATTTATTAGAAGACCATACATTTATTACTATGGCGCATTTAGGTGCTCGGGCTTTTAGTCAGATTAGTGGTGAGGTTGTTCAAACTACAGCATGGATTATTCGAAATCAGAATATCAATAAATACCAGCCTACTTTTTATAGGCTGATTGATGGCAATGAAGAAGAAAAGAAAAAAGCATTGCTTAATAGAGAGAATGAGTTGGCAGAGACAGCTCAGGATGATTTCAAAAAGATACCGGGGGGGCCTATTGCTTATTGGTTTTCCAACTCATTTAGAGATTTATTTGTATCTAATAAAAGCATTTCTGACTTTTCCAAAGGTTCTACTGGATTGCAAACAAGTAACTCGGATCGTTTTTTAAGATACTGGTGGGAGGTGGCAATAGAATCTGAAAAATGGTTTAAGTTTGCTAAAGGTGGAGAATACAGGAAATGGTATGGAAACGTAGAACACGTTGTTAATTGGCAGAACCATGGTAAAGAAATTAAGGACTATGTTGTAGATAGATATCCATATTTAAATGGGAATTATGCTTTAGTTGTAAAAAATGAGGCTACATATTTTCAGAATGGCATCCTAACCTCTAGAATTACTTCGGGAGGGTTAGGTTTTAGAATTAAGGATGCGTGTGAGTTATATTCTGATGCTTGCACTGCTGCTTTTCCAAAAGACTCAAATGTAATTTTAGGGATTTTGTGCTCGAAGGTTTCATATTTAATGCAACAGCTAAATCCAACGATTAACTTCCAAGCCAGTGATCTGGAGAAAATACCCGTAATTTATCCTGAGAACTCTCAATGTTTTTCCGAACTAGTCGACCGAGCAGTCCTGATAGCAAGAGAAGATTGGGATTCATTTGAAAGATCCCAAAATTTCACAAGCTCACCATTATTGTTTAAACAGGGTAAATCAATTGATTATTCCTTATCATGTTATTTGCAAAAATGCGGAAGCAAAGTGTCTGAACTGAAATGTATCGAAGAGCGCATTAATGAACAGGTCATAGAGTCTTATGGGATTAATGATTTAGTAGGGGCAGCCGTCTCAGAGAAAGATATTACTTTGACTTGCAATCCAATCTATAGATATGCTCAAGTTGATTATTATCCAAAACAAATTTCAGATATTTTCTGCGAACTTGTTAGCTATTCAATTGGTTGCATGATGGGGCGCTACTCCCTAGAGCGTGAAGGATTAGTCTATGCCCACGCAGCTAACAATGGTTTTGAACAGCTAGTTGAAGAAGGTACTTACAAAACCTTCCCTGCTGATGAAGATGGCATCATTCCATTAACAGACCAAGAATGGTTCAAAGATGATGCCACCAACCGTTTCCGAGAGTTTATTCAAGTTGTTTGGGGTGAAGAGCATCTACAAGCGAACTTAGATTTTGTTGCCGAATCACTATGCCTAAACGCCATCAAACCGAAAAAATCTGAATCAGCTCTTGAGACGATCCGCCGCTATTTATCGACTCAGTTCTATAAAGACCACCTGAAGACTTACAAAAAACGCCCTATTTATTGGTTGTTTAGCTCAGGTAAACAGAAGGCTTTTGAGTGTTTGGTTTACTTACATAGGTACAACGAGGGCACGCTTTCTCGTATGCGTACCGAGTATGTCACCCCGCTACTAGGCAAATACGATGCTTATGCAGAACAGCTTGAGAAGCAGATTGAAACGGCAGACTCGACTAGTGAAGCGAACCGCTTCAAGAAAGAGTTGGATGCCTTAACCAAGAAACAGGTTGAGCTACGCGAGTTTGATGACAAGCTAAAACACTACGCCGATATGCGTATTTCACTGGATCTTGATGATGGTGTGAAAGTGAATTACGGCAAGTTTGGTGATCTGTTGGCTGATGTTAAGGCCATTACCGGTTCGGCCCCGGAGGTTAACTAATGCAGATTAGTGAACTGGCACAAGGCGTTGCTGCCAAACTTGAACAAAGCCGCATTGTGTTTTGGTACGACCCAGAGCAAAGCTTTACTGAAGAGCTTGAGCATTTAGCTAACGCCCTATCTATTGCAAAAGAAGTAGGCGATAGCGCGGCAGATATAACTGCTAGGGTACTGCCAAATGATTTGACCATCCTCAATATGGGTAATGAGTCTGTATTGGCAGTGAAAAAACGCATTGAAGTAGATGAGCGTGAAGCTAAATTTCTTATCTATTTTCCAAGCGCTGAGCCAGAGCCTGACCGCGATTGGTTGCTAGACGTGCGTTTGTATAGCGAGCAGTTTTTTGCTGATCACAGCTCAATGTTGCTTAATGAGCTGGGTATCCCGAAAATGGCGCTACGCACGCACATTCGTAAGCGCCAGAGCTTTTTTGCCAATAAACAGCGCATAGCCGGTTTAAAAAAGTGGGTGACTGAGAACGAAGACGAACTGTCGTTAGACAGGAAGATGATGGCAGTGGTTGTAAAAGCTGATTCTGCGTCTTTGTCGGACATTCTGCTTGGGTTACTACGCGAATATGCGGCTTATATCGAAGATGAAAGCCTTGGCCAACCTTTATGGAGCCAGCTAGGAAAGTTTGATCTTGAGACCTCACTCTGGGCATATCTGAGTGAGGGTTTTGGCTATACAGTCGAAGAGCCAACCTTCTCAGACTTCGTGTTGAAATTATTCTGTACTGAATTCTGGAGCCAAATTGAAGGTGTTGAACGCGATTGGTTGCTTAACAATGTTCTAAAAAGCGCATCAGGCCGGGCGACAGCCTTGGCGTTTATGGTGAGCTGGCGCGACAGCCGCTCTTTCGCCGCTTACTACGAAAGCATCTCTAAGGTGCTTAGCCAACAGTTGGAAATTTCGACTCGTGCTGGCCAGTACCATCCGGTTGAGCTTATCGAATGCGAAACGTTCGAAGCTGTGGAACAGGCCATAATCCGTGGTTTAGTTCGTGATTTGCTCGATAGCAGTAAAGCGCTAGACCGGGTTCAGTTTGATACGGTTTTATCAAGACGTCTTGCTAGCCACTGGACATTGTCACGCAAAGAATACTTCGCAATTTATGAAGCTATCCGCAACGCTGAAGAGTTAATGCACTTGCGAAATCGCTATGTGGACGGGTTCCACTTTGATAACGCGAAAGCAATGTACGGCGCCTATACCACAGACATTTATCGCTTTGACCAGGCTTACCGTTTGTTCAATGAACATGTGCACTCTGTATTGAGTAAAGGTGCAGACATACTGCGTCAGCTCGACGACGAAGTCGAAAGCATTTATACCAACTGGTACTTATATGAGCTTGGCCTTGCCTGGGATCGTCACTTGGCTAATGAGAAATTACTTGAAAAGTGGCAGATTTCTGGCGTACCGCACCAGTATGACTTCTATGAAAAAGAAGTTCGTACACGACTGAGTCTGAAACAGACAAAACGAGTGTTTGTGATCATCTCTGATGCCCTGCGATTTGAAATTGCGAATGAGCTTGGCGCTATCATTAACAACGAAAAGCGATTTAAAGCTGAAGTATCTACGCAGTTGGGCGTTTTGCCGAGTTATACCCAACTTGGGATGGCGGCATTATTGCCTCATAAGGCGCTCAGTTACCAGCCAGAGCAAGGCACGGCTGTTTATGTGGATGGTATTTCTTCACAGGGTTTAGACAACCGCAACGCCATCCTACAAAAAGTAGGTGGTATGGCGGTGAGCTCTAAGGAGCTGATGAGCTGGAGTAACCAGGAGGGGCGTGACAAGGTTCGAGACGTAGAAGTCGTTTATATCTATCACGATACCATTGATGCGATTGGTGATAAGGCTGCAACTGAAGAGAAAACGTTTGAAGCCTGTCGTAGTGCCATTGAAGAGCTAAAAGACCTCGTTGGGCGGGTCATCAACCGTCTAAACGGCAGCCGAGTTGTGATCACTGCTGACCATGGCTTCCTCTTCCAACAAAAAGCACTTGTAGCGGCTGACAAAACCTCGTTGAAAACCAAACCTGCTGGCGCGATAGAAGCCAAGAAGCGTTATATCGTTGGTAATAACTTACCTTCTGATGAAGCCTGTTGGAAAGGCTCAATTAACGATACCGCTCATGGCTCTAGTGATACAGAGTTCCTGCTTCCAAAAGCGGCTCAACGCTTCCACTTCGTTGGTGGTGCCAAGTTTGTGCACGGCGGAGCGATGCTACAGGAAGTCTGCGTACCGGTACTGCATGTGCGCGAGCTGCAAAAAGAACAAGCAGCAAAACATGAGAAACAACCGGTAGGTGTTGTAGCAGCCACTCAGCCCATCAAATTAGTAAACAATATCGACAAGGTCAGATTTATTCAGACAGACCCTGTAGGCGAGCGTTTTGTCGCACGGTTGTTGGATGTCTATATCGTCGATGCACAAGGTAATGAAGTATCCAGTCGTGAAACGATTAACTTTGATAGCGTGAGTAAAGTGATGGATGAGCGTACTCGCGAAGCTAGGTTAAAGCTTATTGGCTCTCAGTTCGACAGGAACGCTCAATACACATTAGTTCTTGAGAATGCGGAAATGAGAACCCGTTATAGCCAATACGCGGTAACCATTGATTTGGCATTCCAAGATGATTTTTTCTAAGGCGCAGGGGTGAAACATGACAACTGATTTTTCACAAGATCATAAAGACGAAAAAAATCAGATGCCTACATCTGAAACAAAAGGCGCCGACTTAGACGCATTGCTCAACCAATATTTTAAAGGCCGTGTCGTTCGAAAAGATCTGACAAAGCAATTGAAAGAAGGCGCTAACGTCCCTGTCTATGTGCTGGAGTATTTACTAGGGATGTATTGTGCGTCCGATGACGACGAAGTTGTAATGCAAGGCCTTGAGAATGTGAAAAAAATCTTGGCTGAGAACTATGTCCGACCTGATGAAGCGGAGAAAGTGAAGTCACTGATCCGTGAACGCGGCACGTTTAAAATCATCGACAAAGTAAGCGTTAAGCTCAATCAGAAAAAAGACGTCTATGAAGCTGCGTTGTCGAACCTGGGTATCAAGGATGCCCTTGTACCGACCAAAATAGTACAAGACAACGAAAAATTATTAACTGGCGGTATCTGGTGCATTATTACCGTGCAGTATTTCTTTGAGGAAGGTCAGAAGACATCACCTTTCTCCATTATGAGTTTAAAACCGATACAAATGCCGTCCATGAACATGGATGAGGTGTTTTCAACCAGAAGACATTTTAGTACCGATCAGTGGATGGATGTGTTGCTTCGTTCCGTGGGTATGGAGCCAACCAATTTAGAGCATCGGGTGAAGTGGCATCTTATTACTCGCATGATCCCATTCGTTGAAAACAACTACAACGTTTGTGAGCTCGGACCAAGAGGGACAGGTAAAAGCCATGTTTACAAAGAGTGCTCACCAAACTCATTGCTTATCTCGGGTGGACAAACAACTGTGGCGAACTTGTTCTATAACATGAGCTCGCGCCAAGTTGGGTTGGTCGGAATGTGGGATGTTGTCGCCTTTGATGAAGTAGCGGGTATTAACTTTAAAGACAAAGACGGCGTCCAAATAATGAAAGATTATATGGCGTCAGGGTCTTTTGCCCGTGGTCGTGATTCAATCGAAGCGAAGGCTTCCATGGTATTCGTCGGTAACATCAATCAAAGCGTTGAGACACTGGTGAAGACCAGTCATCTATTGGCACCTTTTCCTGATGCCATGATTGACACTGCTTTTTTTGACCGTTTCCATTCCTATATTCCTGGATGGGAAATACCGAAGATGCGTCCTGAGTTTTTCACCAATAGTTACGGATTAATCACAGACTATCTTGCTGAATACATGCGTGAAATGCGCAAACGAAGTTTTGCGGATGCGATCGATAAGTTCTTCAAACTCGGTAATAACCTTAATCAGCGTGATGTCATTGCTGTACGCAGAACGGTTTCGGGCTTGTTAAAGCTACTACACCCCGACGCACAGTACACAAAAGATGATGTAAGAGCCTGCCTGACCTATGCGCTGGAAACTAGACGTAGGGTCAAAGAGCAATTGAAAAAGCTTGGCGGAATGGAATTTTTTGATGTGCACTTTAGCTACATCGATAACGAGTCATTAGAAGAGTTCTTCGTCAATGTACCGGAACAAGGTGGCAGCAAGCTAATTCCTGAGGGCTTACCTCGCGCTGGTGTCGTACACTTAGTTACTCAGGGAAGCACTGGGCAGCTTGGGTTATATCGCTATGAAACCCAGATGATGGCTGGTTCTGGTAAACACTCAGTGTCTGGCCTTGGTTCGAATACCGCAGCGAAAGAAGCTGTGCGTGTTGGCTTTGATTATTTCAAAGGTAACCTGAATAGAATCAGTGCGTCGGCGAAGTTTTCTGATCATGAGTATCACCTCCATGTTGTTGAGCTCCACAATACGGGGCCAAGTACAAAGTCATCGCTCGCTGCATTAATTGCGTTCTGTTCAATTCTGATGAACCGACCGATTCAAGAGCAGATGGTTGTTTTGGGTGAGATGACTTTAGGTGGTGTCGTCAATCCTGTTCAAGATCTTGCAGGCAGTCTTCAGTTAGCTATGGACAGTGGCGCAAAGCGTATTTTGCTCCCAATGGCCTCAGCCTCAGATATTCCAACGGTTCCTGCTGAGTTGTTCTCAAAATTCCAGATCAGCTTTTATGCAGACCCCGTCGATGCCGTGTTTAAGGCGCTTGGGGTTAATTGATTAGGTGTCGTTTGACGCGCCATTTTATGGAGTCATTACAGGTATGTTTACCAAAGCTCGTTTCTTTAAATGTGGAGTGACCACGCTCCGGTAGACAGTTTCTGTCCTCACTGCGAGGCCTTTTCGAAGGCCTCCGGGCTGACGCCGCCGAGATGACTGTGGCGCCGGGCCCGGTTGTAGAACACTTCAATATAATCGAAAATATCCGCCCGGGCCATGTCCCGGGTTTTGTATATCCGCTTCCTGATGCGCTCTTTTTTGAGTGAACTGAAGAACGATTCTGCCACTGCATTATCCCAGCAGTTGCCGCGACGGCTCATGCTCGGTACCAGATTATTGGCCCGGCAGAACCGCTGCCAGTCATCACTGCCATACTGACTGCCTTGGACGCCCTTCTAAGAGTCAAGCTGTTATCGGGATACTGTTGATCCGCCTGTTTTGATTGCGCAGTAACGTGTAAACTTCGCGGGAGATATATCGCTTTAGACAGCGTATCGCTTCCATTTTTGTATGTCCTTCGGCTACACGCCTGGCGACATATTCCTTTGTTTTTGCGTCAGTTCGTAAGCGTCCGATGGCGATGATGTGAAGTGCACTATTTGCAGCACGATCTCCACCACGATTAAGTCGGTAACGGTTCGTTTTTCCAGAAGAAACGGGGACCGGGCTGACACCACACAGTGCCGCAAATCCTGATTCTGATCTTAACCGTTGAGGATTGTCTCCGGCAGTGATCAGCAACTGTGAAGCGCTTTCGTATCCGATAGCATTACGTTTAATCAGCTCAGGTGCCAACTCGTCGACAATTGCCGCAATCATGACATCCAGATCAGCGATTTCGTCATGTAACTCGAGATAGCGTCGGGCAAGGGACTTTAATGAAATGCGATAAACGTTGGTTACATTGCGGTATTCACTGGCATCAGGTCTCCAGGAACCCAGGGTCCTGATGAGCTGCATGCGCGTCATATTTCTGAGCTGTTCACGTAATTCATCCGGGGCAGAGATAATATTTGAATGGATAATCTGGAGAGCGACTCTGCGGGCTGATATTGCTGTTTTTCGGCAAGTTTTTAATACCCGCAGGGACTCAATCATGCCATCACGCGTTTTGGGAGTAACTGTCCTGATGCCTGAGAATGCTGCATGAGCGGCACATTCAGCATCAATTGTGTCACTTTTACCCCGTTTGCGTCGCTCCATCCGGTCTGGAGCAGTCACCTCAAGAACTTCTAACCCGGCGTTCTGAAAATAACGAAGCAAACCGGAACCATAGGTACCTGTGCACTCAACACCAATTCGCTTTAATGTCCCAAACGAGGTCATCCATGCCAGCATCTGCCGGTAACCTTGTCGTGTTGTGGAGAAATACTGAGTCCCAAGGACTTTATTGTTCTGATCTACGACAGCGGCAACGTGCAAATCTTTATGTGTATCCACGCCACCCACAACGGCAGCTTCGGTAACTTTATCAACCATGACAGAGCTCCTGTGAGGAAACAGAGTTGAATCTCCAGACAGATAACCCGGACAGGACAGTAACGAGACAAGCCGTCAGGCCCTTCTTGAGTCACGCGCATCGGTGAGGAGATGCCTCGCATGAAGGCGCTTCCGGCAACCGACGGGTCCAGGGCAGGACACAAAAGGTCGATCGCTGTGTGAGTCAGGATGCGGGAAGGTCTTCACTGCATCAGTAATCACACCAATCTGGTTAAACGGCAAACTAAGTGGTGGTAAAGACTGACATCGGCATTATTACTATCGCTGTGCACAATGACGTTTTCTTCAGGTTTACGTCGCCAGACCGCCATCAGCAGCGCATCCAGTGCCAGCTCGCGCGACAGTGTCGGCTTCATCGACCAGCCCACCACATTACGGGCAAAAAGATCGATAACCACTGCCAGGTACAGCCAGCCCTGCCAGGTGCGGATGTAGGTGATGTCGGTGACCCACACCTGATTGGGCTTCACTACAGTAAATTCACGCCGCACGTGATTAGGCGCTATCAGTGACGGTCGTCCCCGGCTCCCGCGTGGCACTTTATAACCATGTATAGCCTGAATCCTGTTTTTCCTCATGATTTTGGCAACCCGGTTTCTGCTGCACACTTCGCCAATTTCGCGAAGATCGCCATGAACCCTGCGATAACCGTAAACTCCACCACTCAGCGTATAGGAGTCGCGGATGAGTTCCAGCAGTCGCTGGTTATCCTTTTCTCCGGCAGATACAGGGTTATGGAGCCAGACATAAAATCCGGCACGGGCAACCTTAAGGACCCGACACATTGTAACGATCGACCAGATTTCACGGTGATCGTTGATAAAGCGATACTTCAGTCGGGCTCCCTTGCAAAGTACCGCGCTGCCTTTTTCAGAATATCCCGCTCTTCCTCAGTGCGTTTAAGCTGTGCTTTCAGCCTGAGAATTTCTGTTCTGGCATCCAGTAAATCCTGTGCCTGCTGTCCACTGTTGTCAGGCTTAACAGCCCGGAGCCATTTATATAGGCTGTGCGCCGACACGCCGAGCCGTTCAGATACTTCAGCAATAGAATAGCCCCGCTCGGTGATCTGGCGGACGGCCTCTTCCTTAAATTCAGGGGTAAAACGTGATGTGCCCATAGACTCCTCCTATGCTCAAACTATAGGGCAGATTTGTCTACGGGCTCGGGGTCACTCCATTAAGTGATAACAGGTGTCTGGAAATATAGGGGCAAATCCAGTCGGGAGGATGCGTGATCTGATCCTTCAACTCAGCAAAAGTTCGATTTATTCAACAAAGCCCATTCATGTCTGTCGTCTCCGTCACGGAAATTATTACGGGATTATTTCACCCAGTCTTCCAGCACCAGGCCCGGGACCCGCGCAAACTCTCTCACATTGTTCGTCACCAGGATGGCGCCCGCCGCGATGGCGTGCCCGGCAATGGCCGTGTCATTCGGGCCGATCGGCGTCCCGGCTAGGCGCAGCGCCACCCGGATGTCCGTCGTGGCGTCCACCGCGGCGCGGTCCCAGGGCAGGACGGCATCGAGGCGCGCGCAGAACGCGTCGACCAGCTGAATATGGCGCGGCGAGGCCTTCGGGCCGGTGGCGCCGAAGCGCATCTCGGCATACGTCACGGCCGAGACCACAATGCGATCACCGCGCAGCACCGCCTGCTCCAGGCGCTTCAGCACCGCTGCCGGCTGCTCGCGCATGATGAACGAGCAGATGTTGGTGTCGAGCATCCAGGTTTTCTTCATGGCTCAAAGCGTCCTTCATCGCTGACCACATCCTCACGCTCCGCCATAAAGTCCGGATCGGCCCTGTCCAGCTGCGCGAACGAGCCCCAGGTCGGCCGGACGGGACGCAGAATGATGCTGTCCCCTTCCCGGACGATCTCCAGCTCGCTGACGCCATCAAAATCCAGGTCCCGGGGCAGACGGATGGCGCGGTTATTGCCGTTTTTAAATATCGAAACTGTGCGCATGGTTTTTCCTCATATGCTGAGTGTGCCAGGGAGTATTCCCGCATAGGTGAAGTATATGCCTGCAAGCCCGGCTTGTATAGGTGTTACATATGCAGATGGTAGGTATATGCGTATGCTTTGCCTATGCAGATGCCCGGCATATGGATATGTTACACCTATGTTGGTTTCTCACTTTTCCCGCTCAGATCCGAAAAAAGGCAGTCCCGGATCTGCTTTCCGGCCTCCGGCGCGCTGCGGCCCGGCAACACAAGATGTAGCGGTGTTCTCAGCTGGCTGTGACGCTATATGTTGTGTCCTTCCCCTGCCCCGTGACCGGCCGCTCACCACCATAAAAGGGCGATATGGTTATTTCGTGTGCGTGGTACACTTCCGGAAAGTTGTGATAAGAAAGAAAGTCGGATCTGACCGGAACGGCCATTTGGTAATTTAAATGAATGACTATATGACTGCTTATTATTTTAATTATATAAATTCACTTTCGTGAAAGTCACTGTCGCGACAGAGTGGCACTCATCTGACGATGATTGAGGTGTGGTAAAATTGCACGGCTAACTATTCAACTGAGGAAAGGACATGTTTACTGCATTCAATGAGAGAAATGATTTCAGTTATGCTTTTGAAAAAATCCGTAATGCGATTTCCGCGCCAGGAGAAAATAATGTTTATGCTGCAACAGAATTAGGTCTTGGCATTCTGCTCCGTAAATACGAGCAGTTTCGCCGGGAGCTGGATGCGGCCGGTGAGCTGGGAAACTGGGAATATGATCTCGATACCTACAATCACTGTATTGCGGTGCTGCAACGTTACTTCACCGGCAATCCATCCGGGCTCACAGAACGTGATGCCCGGATTTACAGCCATTACCTGCAGACTGAGCACAAAAGGTTTGTGAAACTGGCTGAAGAGCTGGCTGCCGGCCGCTGACTACGGACAGAGGGCGGGATTTCTCAGGAATATAAAGGGGTAAATGATCAATGACTGATATACAGGCCGCAACTGAGAGTATAGTTGCTGCGACATCCCATCCGGTTTCCGTACAGCTGATTAATCAAGGGGCGGGGATCTGGGGAAACGTGGCAACCGGGCTTATCACTGGCCTGCTTACTGGGGGTATAACACTCACTGGCATCTGGCTGACACATTATTTCACGCTTAAGCGTGAGAGACAGGCGTCAGAAGATAAAATGAAAAAGGAACTGCATTACATTGCCACCGAGTTGGTATTCATGCTTGAACGGTATGCTGAGGGTTGTTTCCGGGTTGTGACGGATGACGGCCAGGATGATGATGCCCCCCAGCCTGAGAGAAAAGCAGTCACGAATTACCCTGAACTGAATCTGATCGATGTCTCCGGTGACTGGCGGACTTTAGAGCCACGTCTTATGTATCGCATCCGTGAACTGCCGGTGCTCCAGGATGAGGCCCACAGGGCAATTGCATATGCCGCCGAATACTCCGACCCTCCTTGGCATAAGGACTATTTCAGGGAACGGCAGTATCAGTTCACGCGCTTGGGCATCAACGCTGTCATTCTTGCCGTCCGTCTGCGCAAGGCAACCGGGATGCCCGAAACACGTCTTACAGGTCATGATGAATGGTCTGCAGTTTCCGTGTTTCGTAAAGTCTGGAGACGCGAAAGAGCCCTGCGCGCTGCTGAAGCTACCCGCAACAGGGAGTGGAATCAAGTAGTGATACCTGATGGAATGTCAAACCAATGAGCGGCCTCTTATCATATTCTCACCCGCAGCAGCCGGCGCAAATGCCGGTGGCCATTGACTATCCCGCCGCGCTGGCCCTGCGCCAGATGGCGCTCGTTCAAGATGAACTACCGAAATACCTGCTGGCACCGGAAGTCAGCGCCCTGCTCCATTATGTGCCCGATTTGCACCGCAAGATGCTGCTGGCAACCCTCTGGAACACCGGCGCACGTATCAACGAGGCGCTGGCGCTGACCCGGGGGGATTTTTCGCTGTCCCCACCGTATCCGTTCGTGCAGTTGGCCACGCTCAAACAACGAGCGGAGAAATCGGCCAGAACAGCAGGCCGTGCCCCAGCAGGCAGTCAGGCCCACCGTCTGGTGCCCCTCTCCGATCACCAGTACGTCAGCCAGCTGCAGATGATGGTGGCCACCCTGAAAATTCCCCTCGAAAGACGAAACAAACGCACCGGCAGAATGGAGAAGGCGCGTATCTGGGAGATCACAGACCGAACCGTCCGCACCTGGCTTAGCGAAGCGGTGGAAGCCGCAGCGGCCGACGGGGTGACGTTCTCAGTACCGGTGACCCCCCATACGTTCCGTCACTCCTACGCGATGCACATGCTGTATGCCGGCATACCACTGAAGGTTTTGCAGAGCCTGATGGGCCACAAATCGATTAGCTCGACGGAAGTCTATACGAAGGTGTTTGCACTTGATGTTGCTGCGCGGCATCGAGTTCAGTTTCAGATGCCCGAAGCGGATGCGGTAGCCATGCTGAAAGGGAATATTTAAGTACTTAGGAGAATGATGCTGGCGAACGTCATGCTCGCCGGTGAGGTCTGTCAGAAGTTATCTGGACCAGCTGACGGGAATATCTGCTCTGTATTCCTCATACTGCTCATAGATCGCATGCTGAAGCATCGTAATACGTTCTGACAACCTGTTGGCGTCCGACATATGCCGCCATTCCCCCTCAATAGTGGTTTTCTGTCCATCCGGGAGATTGAGCGTGATCAATACCTTTGTATCACGAATAATCACCCCGTCAGTGAAAGAATTAAGACCACTGAATCGCCACGGATAATCTAGACACTTCCGAGCCGTTGATAATACTGGTTTTCATATTCTGTCGGTGACATCTGTTCGCTAGAACCATGCCGACGCTTACTGTTATAAAACATTTCGATGTAATCAAAAATATCACTGCGGGCTTCTTCCCGCGTTCCGTAGATCTTTTTCTTTATCCGTTCGCGTTTCAACAACTGGAAAAAGCTTTCTGCAACCGCATTATCATGGCAGTTACCGCGACGGCTCATGCTGCCCTCCAGGCCGTGTGATTTCAGGAACGACTGCCATTCATGGCTTGTGTACTGACTGCCCTGATCCGAATGAACCAGCACCTGTTTTTGGGGATTACGCCGCCATACAGCCATCAGCAGTGCGTTCAGGACAATGTCTTTTGTCATCCGGGACTGCATGGACCAGCCGATAATTTTGTGTGAGAACAGATCAACAACCACGGCAAGATACAGCCAGCCTTCGTGGGTCCTTATGTAGGTTATGTCCGTTACCCAACGCTCATCCGGAGCATCCGGATTGAACTGTCGCTGAAGCCTGTTGGGCGACACGATACTGGCCTCGCCTTTACGAGCCCGCGGGCTCCGGTATCCGACCTGAGCCTTTATCCCGATACGTTTCATCAGTCGCCAGACTCTGTTCACTCCGCACTGTTGCCCGCTGTCCCGCAGATCTAAATGGATTTTGCGATAACCATAGACGCATCCCGATTCCAGCCAGAACTGTTTAATCTGTCCTGTCAGTCTCAGGTCTGCCTGATGGCGTTGTGAATGCGGCTGCTGAAGCCAGGCGTAAAAACCACTGGGATGAACATCCAGCACCCGACAGAGCAGGCGAACAGGCCAGCAACAGGTGTTTTCACGGATAAAGGCGTACCTCAGTCGGACAGCTTTGCGAAGTACGCCGCTGTAGATTCAATCTGTCAATGCAACACCCCTTTCAATTATCTCTTTCGGTGTTTTGAACTTCAGTGTCTTTCTCGGTCTGTTGTTTAGCTGAGCAGCAACCAGATCTAGTTCATGTTGAGTATATTGGGCAAGACATGTCTTTTTAGGAAAGTACTGCCGAATTAGCCCATTTGTGTTCTCATTTGTTCCCCGTGACCTGCCCCCACGATTAGATACAACACTCAGTTAGTAACGTCGGAATCTTCATTCTCAGAATGACCCTTTCTCCAGCCCGCTGCAAATTCAGACGGTGTCTGATAATTCAGCGTGGAGTGCGGGCGGCATTCGTTATAATCCTGCCGCCAGTCATTAATAATTTTCCTGGCATGAACGATATCGCTGAACCAGTGCTCATTCAAACATTCATCGCGAAATCGTCCGTTAAAGCTCTCAATAAATCCGTTCTGCGTTGGCTTGCCCGGCTGGATTAAGCGCAACTCAACACCATGCTCAAAGGCCCATTGATCCAGTGCACGGCAAGTGAACTCCGGCCCCTGGTCAGTTCTTATCGTCGCCGGATAGCCTCGAAACAGTGCAATGCTGTCCAGAATACGCGTGACCTGAACGCCTGAAATCCCAAAGGCAACAGTGACCGTCAGGCATTCCTTTGTGAAATCATCGACGCAGGTAAGACACTTGATCCTGCGACCGGTGGAAAGTGCGTCCATGACGAAATCCATCGACCAGGTCAGATTGGGCGCCGCCGGACGGAGCAGCGGCAGACGTTCTGTTGCCAGCCCTTTACGACGTCTTCTGCGTTTTACGCCCAGGCCACTGAGGTGATAAAGCCGGTACACGCGCTTATGATTAACATGAAGCCCTTCACGGCGCAGCAACTGCCAAATACGACGGTAGCCAAAACGCCTGCGCTCCAGTGCCAGCTCAGTGATGCGCCCTGATAAATGCGCATCAGCAGCCGGACGGTGAGCCTCATAGCGGCAGGTCGACAGGGATAAACCTGTAAGCCTGCAGGCACGACGTTGCGACAGACCGGTCGCATCACACATCAACATCACGGCTTCCCGCTTCTGGTCTGTCGTCAGTACTTTCGCCCAAGAGCCACCTGAAGCGCCTCTTTATCCAGCATGGCTTCGGCAAGCAGCTTCTTGAGTCTGGTGTTCTCTTCCTCAAGCGACTTCAGGCGCTTAACTTCAGGCACCTCCATACCGCCATACTTCTTACGCCAGGTGTAAAACGTGGCATCGGAAATGGCATGCTTGCGGCAGAGTTCACGGGCGGGTACCCCAGCTTCTGCTTCGCGGAGAATACTGATGATCTGTTCGTCGGAAAAACGCTTCTTCATGGGGATGTCCTCATGTGGCTTATGAAGACATTACTAACATCGGGGTGTACTAATCAACGGGGAGCAGGTCACCCGCTGCCAAGGACTCTGAGGATCGCAGAAGTAAACTTTAACGCCGGTGCTGACAGTAAATTCTAGATGTCTGGCCAGTTCCATTCCTCTGTCCCATGTCAGTGATTTTCTGAGTTCTGACGGTAAACTCAGGAATTTGTCGGTAAGAGCCTGATTTACTGAGACAGAATCTTTGCCCCTGAGTCTAAGGATGATCGTATAACGTGATTTTCGGTCTACAAGTGTGGCTATATGAGAGTTTTTTGTACCTGAGACTAAATCGCCCTCCCAATGCCCCAGAGAGCGTCTGTTATCGATATTTCGGGAACGTTCGTGAATTGGTGTTCCGTTCACTATGTTAATCGTACCTCTTTCGCCTTTGCGGGTATGACGCCTGCCATGGCGAAGGCTATGCGACCGTCGCAGATGCTGTATATTCAGGTGGTGTAGCGCTTCACGGCTACGAAAGTACAGCGTTTTATAAATTGTCTCAGGTGATATTCGCAGCGTTTTTTGACGTGGTTTTGTTCGCCTTAACCATCCTGATATTTGCTCTGGAGACCATTTCATCTCCAGCTTTTCCAGAACAAGCTTTCGCAATGGTAAATTTTGATCCAGTAAGCACGGTTTTGGCCTTTTCGCCATTCTGTTGGCTCGGTTATTAGCATCAACAGCTTTGTAATAGCGTCTGCCCCGATTACGCTGAACTTCACGTGAGATCGTCGAAGGACTGCGATTCAGCGCAGTAGCTATCGCACGAATGCTCATTTTGGCTGACAAACCAGCTCGTATCTCCTCGCGCTCAGACAGTGTCAGGTGAGCTACAGCCCGCTTACGCTCATGGGGTTTTATGCCGCCAGTATCCCTTAACATAGTGAAGATCGTTCCGGGTTTTGAACCCAGGATATTCGCTATTTCACTGAAGCCTGTTCCGTTCTTCCATAGTTCAAAAACAGAGGCTTTTTCCTCTGCTGTAAATGTTCATCTCATTCAAAAAACCTCCGCAACCCCATGTTTTCACATAACTGTTGCGTTGACCAATTGAATCTACAGCGGCTTTTTTTAAGTGGAAGAATCCGGACCGTACTTCTTTATCCAGGCATAAAGGCTGTGGGTGGTGATATCGAGACGTGTTGCAACGCTGGCAACAGAATAACCGCGATCAACAACCTGTTTGACTGCTTCAATTTTAAACTCTTCGGGATAACGCTTACCGCTCATGGGCACCTCTCTTTAAGCCATCTTAAATGACTCTGAGGTGTCTGTTAAACCCGTGGCGATTCATTCAGGATTTAGGCGAGCAGCTTTGAAAGAAACTAGTTGGTAACTAAGGGACTGTAAATTCTGATAACCGAGACCAATGGAATATTCCGGGAGAAGCTCTTCTAATGAATCCTTCTGCATGCTGTATTGAACAGCTGTCCCATGGTCGAGTAATTCGGCAGTCTGTATGCGTGTGCGGAAACGAATCTCTTGGGGGTCATGCAAGCCGGGGTACCCGAGCTCTTTAACCTCTTCTACGGATGGTCCAATAGCCTCATGAATCTTTTTATCTAGTTCCTGCTGGGCATCAGCAACCGCTTTTATGAGGTCAGCTCGATGCCCATGACCTGTTGCTGCCACATTTAGATGCTGTCGAGCAAATTTGAGAAGCTGATTGGAGAATAAACCTACGCGATGGGGGCCAGAAGCAGACCGGGAATCAGCCTCCTCGCTACCAAGACCACGCTGTCCAGCCACAAAGTCTACTTTTATGAGTTTCTGCAGATGTTTACGATCAATTGGGCTGGAGTCAGCATCAAGTATCTGGCTAACATAAGTCTTTATTCCGTCCAAAGGGTTGTTATCTGCATCCAACTTATAGGCCCGAACCTGGCCGAGTAGCGAAGGTTCTCGCAGCCAAAAATCAAGAAGATCAATCGGCCACGCAAGCGAATCCTTTCCCTTATCCTTCACAGGTATTCTCGCCAGGTGATACTTCCAAGCCAGCTGCTTCAGATCCTCAATGTTCGTAGCAGGTTCCAGACGCAATCGGACACCTACCCCGCCCCCCTTCCAACTGAATTTTGACAAGAACGGGGAGACATAGTGGAACATACCTGCCTTAGCATCGAACCATAGATCTAGCGTTGTCATCGCCGAAAGTAAGGTTCCAAGTTGCTCTCCCCATTCATCTTCGGATGCGCCAGACGTAAACGGATCTTCCTCTAATGCGTCCCAAGCTCTTCCAAGTTCCCGCAATTTTGGCCATTGAGAAATACTGATATCGAAAGCACTAAATGGTGAGCCATCTGCGAGGAAATGGCGCAGCGCTGCCAGAATTGATGTTTTGCCGCTATTATTAGCACCGACGAGAATAGTAGTCTTTGGAGCAATCTCAAGCTGGACCTTACCAAGTCGGCGGAACTGGCGAAGCTCAACAAACCGAAGGGATATCTGCCCAGTTAATGATGTGGTGGCGTCTGCTGCTGACATTGTGGCTCCTCTTAATCCGT